>Ga0302135_10000001_pt1 | contig 315147 bp, 264 predicted proteins | sample CBN3_surface_MG_FD_203119 | JGI IMG/M metagenome (GOLD analysis project Ga0302135, IMG submission 203119) | Marine microbial communities from Western Arctic Ocean, Canada - CBN3_32.1 | ecosystem: Environmental > Aquatic > Marine > Oceanic | place: Canada: Western Arctic Ocean | collected...
CCTAATTTACTCATTTTATTCACTCACCGTGTTGATAGTCGTCGTCGCCTAACATCGTTAATCCAAGCCATAGTGTATTCCAAAATCCTAATTTTTTCATATTATTCTCCATATATGGCAAGTATTAATATTTTACAATGTTGCCTACCATATGGTATGTATAAATTGTTTGAATTAGCTAATCAAATATTCTGCTTCCAATATCTTTGATAGCCAAGAATCATCCCCTATTTTATTCGAGGTTATTGTTCCAGAATCAGACATTTCATCTAACCAATGATTGAAGTCGCGTTCTTTATGGAGTTCGTGTAATCCATTTCGAACAATATCTCTTAGGTCTGGTATATCTCGAGCATGGACCCCGAATGCATCATGAACTGCCCAGAAGCTGAAGTTAGGCGATCCAGAAGCCATTTGATTTATCGTAGAGCGCATATGGTATGCATCGAGTGAATGGATGAAGTTAGGAGCCAGTCCTGATTTTAATTTTACACGATTTATTCTATCCTCTTCTTTTGAATCATGCAATTGTAAGGTATAGTTAGCATGAGTCAAGAGACGTTTAATCTCATTAGCATCATCTGAACTATTTTTTGGGTCAATGCAGCGCATCACTTTTACCATAAATTTATGACCCAATACTTTAGTACAGTTTTTCTTAATTTCTTCCTTTAAATCATTGTTTTTTAGTATGTTTTCATTCCATTTTTTCTCATTTTTAGGTAGATATAATTCTTTTATTCTATTAGAAATAGTTTTGTTTGATTTTTTACCCTTATACCACTTTGGAACAAATGAATTGTAAGCGGAACCAATATGACATGGCATTCCTTTCGATGATTTATCACGTTGATATGTTTTAATGTAGTAATGATTCACTCTAAATTTATCTGGTAGGTTCCATGTAATTCCTGGATGTAATCCATTGCTGTTATTGGAGATTTTATCTAATTGCTTTTCTAATTCATCATATTTTGATGCCGTAATTGATATTGAGTATTCGAAAGCAGATTTGATAATTTCAGTAAATTGTGGTTGAAGTTCAGGATTTTCATTAAAGAATTTGGATACCTCATCGGGATTTTCTAGTAATGCTTTATGTAATGCGGATCCCTCATTCCAAAGCGGAATATACCTTTTATTGCTGAGTAATTTTTCCCATCGTTTTGCCTTCGACTCGTTCTTCTTCCCTTTTCCCTTCCCTTTTTTGGGTTTCTTTCTAATTAAATCTGTAAATCCACTCTTGGAAATATGTTCTTCAATATAATTATTGTAAGCAATTTTCACGTTATCTGGAATTTTTTTATATTCTTCTTTATCTTTTGCTGAAAATTCGGAAACGAAAAAATCGACTTCATGAAATTTAGATTTTCCTCTACCGTTTTTGCCAGATAAGCATTTAGCAATATCTTTTGATCCATACGCACGAGTCATAGTCGGCATCTTCGCTGAACTTCTTGAAAATGTTTTTTTCAATATTGATTCTATATCTATACCATCGGGTAAGTGTTTTTTCAAAAACGCTCTCGCTTTAGTCTCATCTACATTTTTGGAGACAATATCATACAAGTCTTGAGGGCGAACTCCATTCATTGAAATATTTACTTTTTCTGCTAATTCTTTATCTCTAAAAATTGCAGCTAAATGTTGGTAGCCATTACAGGATGCATCGAGATAAACAACTTGTCCGCTTTTCACCTCTTCCCAATTATTTCCATTATTATCATATTCATCGTAGATTCTATCAATTTCAATTAATATTGCTAATCTTTGAAATGCTTCACTTTTCCCAGAACGGTATTTATCCAACTCTAATATTTCTCGATATTTGATTGGATTATTTGCTAATATTCGTAATTGGTCAATATTATCTTCAACCCATTTTGAGCGTTCGGGAAAAGTACGATGTTTCTCGGCCGGCTTCGAATCTTTACCAATCCATTCGTCCCATTTAATTCCCTCCATCATGTTGTGTAGATGGACTCTGAACCAGAATATCCCCTCATCCCCCAAAGATTTCCATTCTTTAAAACGAATTAGAGATCGGTCAAGGTCATCTCCCTGGGGGCTCAATTTAGTACATCTAGGGGACATTCGTCCTCTGAAATCACAAATCCATGAGTGCCAGAAAACATTTGCATTATGTTCAATAATTCTTCTTGCCCATTCGAGGACATTTACTCTACTTTCTTTTCCGTTTTGGTCGTTCGGTGTAAAAACTTTTGATAATTCTGATTTTGGTTTCAATGATTTTATTCGTAAATTTTTATTCTTCCAACCTATAGTTCCAAGCATCGTTCCATCATCTAATTCTATATCAAAAAAAGCTTTCAAAAAGTGAAGATTAATTTCCCACTGCGTATCTTGTAGCGTGTTTAATGCTTTGATTAGGCCATCACTTATCTCACATCTGGGTGTGTCAAATTCTTCGTATCGGTCATGTGATCCCCCAATTATTTTGCGATTATGTTCAAAAAGAAACCCTCCTCTTTCGTTATTTGTAGTGTTTGAAGTGTGCGGGACTGGTGGGCAATACATCCAACGATGCTGGGAGCCACGTAACCAACGATAAATTGGATGTTCTGTTCCTTCACTAAAATTTATATAACCTGAATCTTTAATTAATTCTTTCATTTTTGGAGTAAAATACAGATTATGTGGTTGGTGTTTTGATTTTGTATTTTTTAACAATGATTCGTCACCATCTAAGAAGTGTTCAATATATTCTTCATTTGTCATATATTCTCTACTTAGGATAGCATTTTTTGGTTCGAGTAACATGTTTACCAAATTATATGTCAATTGAATCGCATTATGTTTTGTTACATTTTCTGGAGTTTCAGATTTGTCTAAATTCGTAGACCCAAACCCTCTATTCTTCAACTGACTATAGGCGGTTTTTTCATCGAAGGTAAACTCCAAAAGACCAAATTCATCTTGCAAAGGATATGAGTCCTCTTCGACATAACGAATTGCTTTTTTTCTCGCGTCAAGTAAGATATTTTCAATTTGATTGGAAAGGACTGCCATTAACGTCATTCCAGGAATTGAAATGTTTATCCATTTCCAATCTGGTGGCGGTTCAATTTTGGCTTTAACTAATTTTGAAGTGATTTTCCACAATTTTTCATCATCTATAAAATTCAACTCTGTTTGTTTTTTTGCGAATTTTCTCAGTTTTTTACCTCCTTTGACCCCTTCCATCATTTGGTAGATTTGTTTAGGTGATGCATCTGTCGATTTTGAATTTGCGATTAAAATTCTAGGCAATTCTCGACTTATTCTAAGTATTGGATTGAATGAATCTTTGTCTAACACTGATGGAGTAAGTGTTGTGGATTCGATGATTCCGTACTTAACTGAGTTTAAATCAGGATTAACTGTTGCTAAAATTTTCCACAGAAGCAACAAATGTTTTGGTTCTCGGAACTTAGTATTCTCAAGGTGTTGTTTGCTGAAAAATAAATCAAAAAGCATATTTTGAAAATGATCTGAGAGAGTTTCCCATGTATCCATTGCTTTATCCCGTTCTGATGATGCTTGTTCTTGAGCCAAAAATTTAGGAGAACTTTTTCCGAGAACTACTTCTTCGACTTTTGTTTGAACCCAACATTTGAATTCTAAATGGCCATCGCTCAAGTCGGAAAAGTTTCCATCACCCCTTAGATGAATCCTCGGTGGTGCTTTGTCTTTATTTGTATAAATTCCTCGTCGATTATTCTGGGAATCATAATATCTTATTTGTCTAAATTCCTCTTCTTTCCAAGATTTCCAGTCCTTAACGGGAATTGTGGGAATGCGCTCGCCTTCAATATAATTACGTTGGAAATAAGTTCCGATTTTCTTGATATGCTCCGGCGTCATTTGTTGCATATACATTATTATGGTAGTAGTCCTATTTCAAGGTTTAGCATACTTGACAGTTAAGGATATTTTCTCAAATTATTCTCTTAATAGCTAGTTGCTATTGGCAAATGTTCTCCGCACCAGCCGATGAGAATACAAGGATAATTATTGATTATCCTAGATTTTGCCCCGCCATGAATTACTTCATATCTTGTATTTTTTCTGGGAAGTAGCAATAAGTGAATTCGAATAGGGTTGTCCTTTGACCCTAGTCGAAGATGAGGTTTCATTCGAATTAAGCAACCTTTCCAAGAGAAGAGTCTTCCATTACTATTTTTTTCTTTACCAAATCTATCCATTGTTTCTCTAGATTCTGAACCAGCATATTTTCCCTGAAAATATTCTCTCATTACATCTTTGATAATAAAATTTGATTTATTATTCTGGGATTCTTTCATATCATTCCAGACATCATCGTGTAGTGTCCTAAATACTTCGAAAATATCAGATGGGTCCACATCGCCAATATGATTTCCAGCAGATTTTAGGCAATCTTCTGAAAAAAACAAACGCCCTGAAAATTTTTCTTTTGCAGTTTTGACAGCTTCAAAAAGTGTAGCAAATTCAGGTTCAGGTTCAGGTTCTTCAGAGAGATCTTCCTCCTCTCCGAATTTGTTGAGATGAGAAATAAATTCATCCAAATCTGAATCCGGGCTTTTTCTTTTTGCTTCTTTTACAGCGTGAGCGATTAGCTTCAATTGTTTTAGTTCCTCATTTCTTGCTCGTAATCGATTAATTATTGCAACATTTTTTTCTCTTTCAATTATCACCCTGTCGTCTTTTTTTGATATTGATATATCTTTTTGGATGATATTATTTTTCTGCCTAGTTAGTTCTTCTGAGAGATATTTAATTTTTTCTTCATTATTATCAATCTTCTCCAACGAATTTGTTATTCGCTCTTCAAAATCAGAGATGAATAAGTCTCTTTCCTTTTTTTCGATTGAAAGTCTAACATTTTTGACTAGTTCGCTACTTGCGGGAATTGAAGAAGTAGCTGCACAGATTCTATCAATCAAATGTTGACAAAGGTCATTCTCATTGCTTTCAAATTCTGACTTAAACCGTCTAGATGTGTATAGATTGAAGAAGTCAGAATCATTATTGACAGTGTCTTCATCGCTTCCAGGCCAATAGATTCTAATTGAGCCATTTGAAACCCATTGCTTCCCCGTCGATTCTCTAAATTGGCGTGTGTTCGTGTCACCGAGGCGGTATACTTTAGCCATTCCAGCTAATTTCTTAGATAATCTAACTGGTTTTTTGATAATTGATTCACGGTTCTCCCATTGTTTGGAAAGTAATATTATTGGCAATTTTCTATTTTTATCATAAATATCTGTTAATAATTTTGGGATTAATTTTGGTGGGGTTGGCATCCATTTATTATCAAGTTCTTGCCCTTCAAATTTACACTCAAATTCCCCCATTATCAAGCTGATTAAGCTCGGTGGATATACTGAATAATTAGGCTCATTCAATTGAAGATTATCTGTTAAAACATCTTGTAATATGGAAAATTCGACATTTTCTTCGTTTCGAGCAATAAAAATATGGTTTACATACCTTAGATTTTCGTCTTCTCTACCAATCTCTTCACGTGTCAATCTCCAAAATCTACCAGTATTTGAGAGGGTATTAACTATTGAGAAAAAATCTCCATCTCCCGTTTCAAATCTTCCGATAGACCATTCTGATGGTATTGTTGATGAGTCAATTGATGGTGAATTTCTAACCCAGTTCCAACATAATTGAGCTAGTCCTTCAACTACATCATCTAAGGTTGAATCGTTTGCTCGAGGTTCAATGTCGAGTCTAACGAATAGAGTGCGCATCAATTACAAATTCATCCGAATAGGTAAGAATGTTTTGTTGAGGTAGTGGGACGAAGGATTGGTTCTACCTGACCTAATCAGACGTAAATGAAATCATACATGAAATAGATAGAATGTTTAGAATTCCATTTTTGAATTTGAGTTAGAGTTAAGCGAAGATTTGCCCAACATTGAGCGTGGAACCTCTGGCAGCCTTCCTGATGGTCGGCGATTTTGCTCTAGCAGCTTTCTTCATCTATTACTTTGTCAATCGCTACCGTAGCGGCAAAATGCCCCTCTCGCACATCTACGCGTTCTGGCTCGGCATACTCATTGGTTCTACCTGGGAATTCACCTTCCTCTTCCTCGGCCCTGAGTTTCTTCACGGTGCTGTCGATTGGCCTTGGGGGCTAGATGGCTGGCCCCGCAAAGTCTCTCATTCCGTTTGGGATGGAGCAATTTTCATGCTCGGCATTCACCTTTGTGAGCGCTGGTTAGATGGCGAGCGTTTCCAGAAATTTTGCTGGCCTGAATTAGGAATAATGCTCGGTTGGGGAATTTTTCAGGAATTACTTGCTGAATATTTGTTCAACGGTCGCGTGTGGATTTACGAACCGCTTTCATGGAACCCAGTAATCATTCCAACAATTCCAGGATCCGCTCCAGACTCTCCCGGATACACACTTTTCCCGCAAGCGGTTTGGGTAATTGCGCCAATAATATTCTACTTCAGTTTCCTCTATCTGGTTAAAAAATACGATATGGATTCATCATCTCCAGAACTGAATTAATGATCTGAATGCAGAATAATTGACGTTCAGTTGTTGAATGCGCCAGGTTGGTAAGTCCAACGCAAATCCTCGCCGGAAATGTTGCTGTAATGTTCCAGAATTCTCGGCTCATTTGCAACTAGAGAATGGTATTTGATTAGGTTTGGATAATCTTTGATTATATCGGTATTGACCCCATCCCAATTTCCTGAAAATAGGCCGAATACTTGTGTGAATAATTTCAGATCTGCGATGCTCATCTCCTCAGAATTCGCAATCCAACCGCTCTCTGTTTGCAGAACTTTCTCCTCCCAAACCGTCAATGATTTCGTACCGATACCATCTGCTTCGAATAAATTTTTTCGGGCTTCTATTCGTTCTTCAATATCTGAAATTCTCACCGTTGAGCTGAGAATCTCAGAAAATGTTTCTAATGCATCGATTATTTCATCGGCTTTTGCTGCAGCATATGCCTCGTTTGGGATTAATCCTGCCAGATGGCCAACGTAGCGCAAAATTGCTGACGATTCGGCTAATGTTCCCGATGAAGTTTGAAGAATTGGCAACAGGCCCCAAGGCAATTCTCCTGATTTTTTCATCTTGTAATATTCATTTCCATCGATTTGAATATCTTCCCATTCTAAATCTGAAAGTGAAAGTGCGATTCGAATTGGTTCTGCCCTACCAGGGATTGGAAAGTAGATGAGTCGGTTCATGATTTCCCGTTTGAGAAATCTTTTATGAAATCATGCAATTGATTATTACCAAATTGCTCAAATATTTTCTAATGCATTTCTCAAGTCACTGATAATATCGCCCGCATCCTCTATTCCAATCGAGATTCTAATCATTCCGACAGTGATGCCGGATGCGGCCTTATCTTCATCTGAGACCACCCGATGAGTCATACTCGCAGGGTGTTGAACAAGAGTGTCGACATTTCCGAGACTAACCCCAAGTGAGCACATTTTCAGTCCGTCCATGAAGTGTTGGGCTGCCTCATAACTTCCTAAATCAAAGGAAATCATTGCACCGAAATCTTTCATTTGTTTTGCTGCAACTTCATGATTTGGATGATGTGCAAGGCCTGGCCAGTAGGTTTGTGTTACCGAGTCGTGTGAGTCGAGAAATTCTGCAACTTCTCTAGCGTTTGCACAGTGTTTTTCCATTCTCAGTGGCAGGGTTTTGAGCCCGATATTGGTCAGCCAACAATCGAACGGGCTCGGCACAGCTCCGCCCATATATCGCAGTTTTTTCCCCGGCCCATTCTCCATATATTCTGGATCAGCACTTACCACCACTCCACCGATAACCGTTCCATGTCCGTTGATGTATTTCGTCGTTGAATGGACGACAACATCTGCACCGAGCGCTAATGGTTGTTGTAGAATTGGTGAGGCGAAGGTATTGTCGGCAACCACTTTTGCACCATGAGCATGGGCGATTTTTGCGGTACGAGCGATGTCAATAATTGTCATTGTCGGATTTGCTGGAGTTTCGATATAGACGACTTTTGTGTTAGGGTATTTTACAAATTCCGCTTCTAATAATTCTGCGTTGAGTTCTCTAATTCGGCTATTTGTGATGTTGTAATTTGTCAGGTGCTCTGAAAAAAAATGGTCACACGATCCGTAGAGAACTTGTTGCGTGATAATGTGGTCACCCGCGTTCACTAAGCTCAGTACAGCAGCATTGATTGCTCCCATTCCTGAACCGAATATAATCGCGCTGACCTGGTCGGAGTTTTCCATTCCATAGCCTTCGAGTGCAGCGATTTTGTTTGCAAGAACTTCTCCGGTTGGATTGCCTCCCCGCGTGTAAACATAAGCATCTCTCTGGCCAGTTCCCCAAGATTCGATATGCTCAGAATTTTCGAATATGAATGTCGAAGTTTGATGAATTGGATTGATATGTGATCCAGATGGGTCGTGAACTTCGCCAGCGTGTACTGCAGTTGTTGCAATTTTTTGATTTATAGAATTATTTTCACCAGACATGGTAATCCTTGACTTGGCGAAGTTTGGCTGCCATATTATTCTGTGCTAGTGAGAATCTATTCCTCCTCAAGAGAAAGATTTCAGTAAATTTTCGAAAAGGTTCGCTGTATTTCCGCTTGCACGTGCCGCCAATCTTCTGACAATTAATTCAGGAGTAGACTTTGCAATGTAATTTCTTCTTGGGGTTCTATCGACAATTAACTCCAAATTTTCATCGAGTCCACGCGCTTCGATTCCATCGATACGCACGTCTATACCAATCGCAGCCTCTATCGACCGACCGATATGGGTGACGAGCAGTACTGCTGTTTCTGAGTTATTATTCGAAGCGGCGAGCAATCCTCCTAAAATTCGAGCTGCCGCTTCGGGCTCGGTAATCGCCTCTAATTCATCCGCGAGAACTAATTTTCGTTTTTCGGAGATAAAAACTTCTGCGAGTCGAATCAGCGTGCGCTCTAATGCGCCCGCAGATTGAGTTCCTGTGACCTTCGCGAGTAAGTGTATCTCGTCGAGTAAGCCAACTTTGGCAGAAAGGGCAGGGACTGCAAGTCCGGAATGTGCGAGCAAGGTGATTATCGCGATAGTTTCTATGAGTGTGGTTTTCCCTCCTGAATTCGCACCGGTCAAAAGTGCAAGATTTTGGTTATTTTTTGAATTTGCAGGTCCTCCGATACCGTAAGTTACCGGATCGGGTTTTACATCAAGCAGAATATGCCGGCCATCTCGCATACAGATTCCTGGCCGGCGTGAATCGAGTTTTGGCAGCGTGCATTTGTATTGCTGAGCCCATTGTCCAATACCAATCCACATGTCGATTTCGATGCACTGAGAGATGGATTTTTGCGCAGTCGAGATGATTTTTTGGATTGTCCTCGACTGCTCGATTTCAGCTTGGCTATTTTCCGAGCTAATCATTCCATCAATTTTTTCTTCGATTTGCTCGATGATATTTCGATTGATTTGACAAGGATACTCAGATTCGAATAGTTCTCGTGGAATGATAATTTCACTACCTTTGAAGAATTCGCATAGACGACTTCGTCCAGCGGTTAGCGCTTCTTCGATAGTGTCTGCGACAGCTGATTTTACACGGCGTTCAAGCCCATGAATGTCACCGTAAAAAGATAGGACTTCACTGCCTTCGAGTGAGAGTGAGGATTGTGCAGTTCCAGCGACGATGATATCATCGATTGCTGCTTCGATATTACGAATTTCCCCCCAAAGGCCATCCTTGATCTGTTGTAAATCTTCGATTTTCGTCGATTTATTTTCGATGGAATCAATCAAGAGTGGGAGAGATTCAAGCCCATCAAGAGCCTCTCTAATGGCTTCACCTATCGTGCCATTTGGCCATTCGTAATCACCTAATGAACTAAGTGCAGAAAGGCTGGAAATATTGTTTTCAAGCCATTTAAGGGGGATTTCTGGAAGTATTGTGTGGGTGTGGTCACTCTCTTTGGCAACTATCCAACCGGCGGGTAAGGATTCGGGAGCTCCCCGTCCTATCCATGTGACCCGATTCAGTCCATGGTAATCTCTCCAGGTTTCTCCGACCCCCCTAACTATGATTCTGCAACGTTTCGAAATGTTTTCGATTTTTTCAAGAGATTCCGCGTTCGGAACTACGACAACCCTGTCGATTTTGCCTTTAACCGGTTTTACGCGCTCAAATTTTGTTGCGAATTTTTGCCAATTTTCTGCAGATTCACTACTGGCTGCAGTAAAATTCAGCGCCGCCTTTGTCCATACTCGGCGCGATTCAATCGTAGTAATATCTGAGCGCTGTAGTGGAACGAGAGTTCCGAGTCTACTCTTCGCTGGTTTTGACGAGATGTAGGGTGAGATCGTTTCAAGAATTTGTGCATGTAATCGACGGGCTTCATCCGAGGATGAAATTTCTCCAAATCTTCCGTTTGCTGAATTAATCATTTTGACCGCACGCTGCGCAGAAAGCCCATCGACTTCTGAAAGCGCAGCGACATCACATTCGTTCAGCGCTCGTAAAACTTCGACTTCACTTCCGAGCGCATCTATCATTCGATTTGCAAGAGATTCCCCCACTCCTTGGATTTCGATTAAGGCTGTCATCGGCTATATCCAAATTGCAGGGTTCATAACTTATCCTCTCGCTAGAGAGATTGACGTGCAAAAATTTGATTCCCTTCTCGCGTCAACTCGGAAATAAAGGTAATTTTCTGCAAGCCTTGCTCGGATAGAGCGAGTTTCAGTTGATTCCGCCTTTTTCGTAGCGACGAGTCCACTTGAGTCGGCGTGGGTTTCGGCGCAGCTTGAGCATATTCTTGCGCGCCTTTGAATCCTTGAACCACAAAATTGAGCCGTCACGCTTGATGAACATCATGCCAGTGCCAGGCTCAATCTCTTCGTGTGAGAAACTGCAAATTCTTCGCTCTGGCATAATTTTCACCGTCCTAAGCGTCTCGCTTCTCGTCCTGTATCCTTCAGCATCAGAACATCTCCGACGCGGATTGGACCGAGAACATTTCTTGAAATGATGCGACCAACGTCACGAGGGTTGTTCGAGTCTTCGACTCGGACCTTTACTTGAGTTGCTTCACCGGTCATACCGGTTCGACCAACGATCTCTAAAACCGTTGCAGGCCATGCTTCTAATGCCATTTTCTTTTCCTCCGTTATCCGTGTGTCCTCGGTGAGGTGCTTAAGCAGTGATTGTTTCGTAGTGAGACTTGACTTCGTTGAATCTGTCTTGTCCGTCTTTTTCGATTGACATTACTGCAACTGCAGCAGTTCGTGTGCCAGTTGCCATTCCAGCCGCTTCTGCGAGGTAGGCTTGGTCAGCCACGTAGATGAAAGGAATTGACTTTTCATTGCAAATCATAGGGATGTGTGCAAGAAGTTCTCCCGGGTTGACGTTCTCAGCCATGACAATCATTTTCGCTGTTCCGCGCTCTGCTGCCTTGGTGACTTCGTTTGCGCCTTTCTTTAGGCGGCCTTTGCCATCTTTGCCTAGAAATTTGACCATCTCGTAGACTTGCTCTTGTACGTCTTTTGGGGTTTCGTATGCTATATGTACACTCATTGGATTCCATCTCCTCATGTTTGGGTAAGCCGGCGCAGGACATGGCTGATATAAACGCAACGGGACTAACAAAGGGCTTCGATTTTCTCTCAGTTTGCTAGTCTTGTTGCGACAGGTGTGGTTATTATGAAAATTTTAGAGGATTAGTCCATCAATTCTTTCAGACCTCTAGCCAATGCTGGGGCCGCGCTAATTACCGCACGTGGGTTCGGCAGCGAATCGGTACTGTGGACGCCGTCTACATGATTCGCTAGCCGAGAAATCGCCCCGCCGGTAAATAATCCATGAGTGCAGGCGGCATGAACTTCTGTCGCGCCTTGCTGAAGTAGAGCATCGCTGGCTCGACAAATTGTTCCTCCAGTGCTGATCATATCATCGACGATTGCAACAATCTTTCCATTGACATCCAAATCCTTTGGATGATGTTCAATCGTATGTGCATCGATTCGAGTCTTTTCGAGGTAACTAAATTCGCATCCAATCAGATTCGCTACTTCGGTAGCGCGAGCTATTGCGCCCTTGTCTGGGCTAAGGATAAAATCCGGCTTGACTTCCTTTGCCAAGCGTTCGGCCACTTCCGGCATCGCACTAACACAGCGAATCGGCACATCCATTCCTTCGAGAACTGCTGGTTCGTGTAAATCGAGAATAGCGATGCCATCACAATAATCGCCAAGAATTTCTGCGATTACCCGGGCCGAGACAGCTTCTCCTTTCGAGAAGCGTTTGTCCTGGCGAGAATAACCGTAGTAAGGAATCGCGAGGTACAAGCCGCTGCCAACATCTGACATTTTTTGCGGCTCACTGCCTTTCAAATTTGACAAATCACCTCGGCGCACGTCCTGAAGCGCTTTGAGCATCAGAATCGTCTGTAAAATTCCAGAATCGGGGTAAGTATTAGAAACCAAAACCGTGGCTTCACTTCGAATTGCATCGATAGCATCTTCTGGGACGCGTACATAACCCTCTCCATCGGGGAATCTTCGGTTCATCAATTCGATGTACTGCATCCCCAGGAGTGGGGACAGAGTCTGGGCCACTTCGCGGCTGGATGACCCGCTCACGACTGGCATATCTGATGGTGGCGAGCGGGACTCCCTTCATGATAATGTCGGGCGCGGAATAGTTTTATTTTGTCCGCGCCCGGGGAAAACTCATCAAATCCCGACGGGTATCTTCAAAATAGAACGCTATTTCGGGGGGTCTGCTCAAGGGCGTGTAGCTTAGTTTGGCTGGAGCACCCGGCTGATAACCGGGAGGCCACAGGTTCAAATCCTGTCATGCCCACCAAATTCTCTAATCTGAGCGATTGCTATCGATAGTGATGTGTTGCGCTAAAAGGTGGCCTTAATGGCCGTATTTTTTCATTCTTCTTCGAATTTCGGATCGTTGAGTTTGAGATAAGTAGGTAGAGTGACTAATCTCTTTGTCGAGCAGCGAAGTATTACCTCGTCCAGGCGTGCGGTAGTACGGCTCATCTGAGCAACAGGAATTGTAATCTTATCTGGTAAATTATACTTGTTTTTAACCATATAATGGGGTTTTACGACGACCCCTTTGTAGGTTCTCTTGACTTTAACCATCGAGACGACATTGCCTATATCTACGCCATCATTATCGAGTACAGCTCGATCCATCAATTCATCCGGTGCATACAGTTTTTCGTTGATTCGCACTGTATTTCTCCAGCGACGCTGTAGTTCGCGAATAGATTTCGACAACTTAACGCTACCATCTGGGCGAATGCTGTGCACCAATTCTTTTGATAGTGGGGCAAATTCAGACGGCTTTCGCATGTATTCATCAGCTACATCCCCTGTGACGTGTATGCGTAATGATTGGACACATTCATCGCGTGGGTGAAACCTCTCGCCGGTAATCACACCGACTAGTTTGTCGCCTATGTATACATCTCTCTGTAGCAATTCTTGGATTCTAATTTCATCTGACATTTTTGTCCTTCCTTGGCGGAGCGGTGCATCCCCCTCGCATTTCTCCTGCATCCGAGTATGTGGGATAGCACTTATACTATATGTAAACAAAGACTGATAATCTAATTGCTTTTTTTCATCAAACTCTAAATTTCCAATTGAAAAATTAAAGTTAATTTGATTTTTTGTATGATTATCGGAAATTGGAATTTTTCACATATCAGCCTCAAAATAAGAGCCGTAGCGTAAGATATACGAAGTGGGTATTTTGACAATTATGCAGGTTTTCGCCTATTCATTTACGGCGAATGTTGATGAGCAGACCTGCTTAGGATGAATCATGTTCGGGGCACTTGCAGACTTGACGGAAATTCGCTTGAATTCTGGTTCTAAACGAACTATTGGTCTTTCAGATGAAGTAATTGCGAAATTTCTTGAAACTGATGAAACACTTTTTCGTGCGATAGAAGAAGCTGTAATCACTCATCGTCGATACCGGAAAGAATTTGGCGATGAATTTTTAATGGGTAATGAAGAGACCCTCGTCAATGAATTACAATCCGATTACGTCAATTTCTACGCACCAGCTACAGTCAATCCCTACGTTGCAATCGCTGCGCGTGGCCCATGGATCATCACTTCTCATGGATCTGTCCTTCACGATAATGGCAGTTATGGTATGCTTGGAGGCGGTCATGGACCTAGTGAAGTGATTGAAACCATGAGCAAAAACTGGGTAATGGCGAATGTCATGACTCCTTCATTTTCTCAAAAGCGTCTCGCCAACGCACTTCGAAATGAAGTCGGCCATACACGCGGCGATTGTCCGTTTTCTCGATTCGTCTGCCTGAATAGCGGCTCTGAATCGGTCACTGTCGGTATGCGAATCGCTGATGTTAATGCACACCAGATGACTAGACCTGGTGGGCGCCATGAGGGTAAACCAATCAAATTATTATCTTTGAAACAGGCTTTTCATGGTCGAACTCAGAGGCCTGCTTCGATTTCTGATTCTTGTAAGGATGGTTACAACGCTCACATGGCTTCCTTCCAAAACCGAGATCATATTCTCACAGTTAAACACAATGATATCGAGGGATTACGTGCTATTTTTGCTTCAGCGGACAAAGATGGATTTTTCATAGAATTAATGGCAATCGAACCTATTCAAGGTGAAGGAAGCCCAGGTGCGTGCATTTCTCGTGAGTTTTACGATGAAGCACGGCGCCTGACGAAATCCCATGGCAGTTTGTTATTGGTTGATTCAATTCAAGCAGGCTTGCGTGGGCAAGGTTGCTTGTCAATTGTCGATTATCGTGGTTTCCAAGATTGTGAAGCACCCGATATCGAAACTTGGTCGAAGGCGATGAATGCTGGACAATTTCCACTTTCTGTAATTGGGCTTTCCGAGCACGCGGCTGACATTTACGTTGTCGGTGTTTATGGAAACACCATGACAACTAACCCACGAGCGCTCGAAATTGCTATTACTGTCCTTGAGCGTATTACTCCAGAGCTTCGTGCGAATATCGTCGAGCGCGGCGATGAGTTTGTTGCGAAATTAAAAGACTTGCAATCAGAATTCCCCAACGACATTACTTTAGTGCAAGGAACCGGTTTGTTACTCTGTGCTGAATTAGAGCCAGACAGGCTCCCAGTTATCGGATTCGGCGCAGTTGAAGAATGGTGTAGATTCCACGGATTAGGAGTCATTCACGGAGGAAAGAACGCACTGCGTTTCACACCTCACTTCGGCATCACATCGGCTGAAATTGACCTCATTGTCAGTATTGTTCGAGATTGTTTGGTTGCTTTTGCACAAGCTGAAGTTGTTGCGGTAGCCTGAAACTCGACGAGTGAGTAGACATTATCGGTGAGCCGATGAGCAAGCACGTGCATCTAATCGGGGGAGAAGATAATTTTCGAGCAGCGCTTGTCGATAAACTCGAGAACGCCGATGCAGTGATAGTCGATGATGCAGAAAATTCTGATATCACGGTCGCTCTCGGAAAATATGCAGAAAAAGTAACTGCAGATATTACGATAATTGCGAGTAACGAACAAGTAATGAGTGGCAATTCTGATTATGTTCCAAAAGCAGGCTTGTTAATCCGAATTCATGATTTGATGATGCCAGAAGGTAGTGAACATTGGGGGCCTAATTCTATTGAGCATTGGATCAAATCAGTTCGCAATGGTACGATTGATGCACTAAATCCAGATATTGAAGCTAGATATTGGGTGAATTTACGAGATGCCACCGATGCGATTTCATTGTTGGTTTTAGCAGATTCGAACTCCCTAGCGCAAGGTGTGGTCGATCTATGTGGGCGTCGCGCCTGGAGTCCTGATGCAGTGCTCGGCGAAATGCGATTGCTATGGCAGAGATTTACCAATGCAATCGAACATTCTCATACGGTGCAATCACTTTCACAAATACCTAGTCCGGCGGCGATTCAATTTTCTGGAGAACGCCGTCGACCAAACCTCTCTCCTTTGCATGAAGCGATGAAATTAGCTGGAAGAGAAGAGGGCTGGAGGCCGATTACACCGATGAGAGTTTCACTCATGGAACTAATTGCTCATTCTCAAATGAAATCTGAAAAAACCAAATGAGCAATTTGAAAAAATCAGTCATCTTGATTTCATTATGCAAACATAGGTGAATTAGGACTAGTTTCACTGGAAGTGTTGCGCGAAACACGGACTAGCCGTGATTTATTGCAGTTCTAACTCTTAACGGGAGTTTTTGTCGCCTTGGACTTGTGCGCGGACACTTTGTGCAGCAGCCTTAGCTCCTTGCATAGCCTTGCGCACGCGTGTTCCTGCTGCGGAGTTTCCCTTGTCGTGCTTTGCAGCATCTCCAAGAGCGTCTGTTAGTGCATCTATCATTCCCTGTACCATCGATTCAACGGACATAAGCCCCCCTCCGCTCAATACCGCTCTTAGGCATTGTGTCTGCCGCTATTCGTAGAATAATGTGAATTATCTGGGAAATTATCCAAAAAATAGGGTTTTTAACCACTTATTGCCAATTTGGGAAAAATCGTTTTTTGCACCCTTCGTATTCAACCAAATATCAATAAATTCAATGAATTTTTAGTCAAATAACTAATTTTACAGCGAAATTACGGTATTCTTCAGCTCAATTACCGAATAGATCAGCACCTAATATCGGCAATAGGACCGAGGCATCTCCTTCAACCACAATTTGCGGTGCCTCTGGTCGAATTTTTCCCCATGAAATCGCTTCTTTGAGGCGAGCACCAGAAAGTGAACCATCGTGCTCAGGTGCTGTGGTAATTCCAACCGCGGAGTCGAGACCATCACGAAATTGATTCCACCAAATTACGTGATGTTTCGAAATTCCACCGCCGACCATCAGTGCATGAGATTCCTCGGCAGTCCAAGTCAAGTCAGAAAGAATTTGTTCGTCGGCAAGGAAATCAACCATGAAATTAGGGTTTTTTTGCCGGTGCATGAATAATTGTGCGCCGATGGAGCCATCGGAAAGTCCTGGAATCACCATTGGGATTCGGTGCTTTGCTATCCAGTACAGTAGGGATGATTCGTCATCGATTCGGTCTCCCATCGCCCAGCAAAGCTCAACCGAGCCAAAGCCTAACCACGGATTTTCGGGTTGATTAACAGTTCTTTCTTCCTCAATTTCGGCCAACCAAGGCATAACCACATTTTCGAGAATATCTCCATAGCATTCGTTTGGCACGATTACGTTACCGAGTCGGTTGAGCCCCTCCTCGCCCAGTGCGATGTCATCGAGTTCGAAATCACCGTGAAAGTAGTCTTGGTAAGTACGAGCGATGTCGTGATCGAGGGTTCCACAGGTGGTGATAATGACGTTGAATGCCTTACGCTTTACTGCTTCCAAAAAGAATCCACGAGTTCCAGTCGCACACAAGCATGCCGGAAATGATAACCAATTCAAAACTCCTTCTTCGCCGGACTTCGCCACACTTTGCCGTAAAATATCGCGAGCGTGAGCGAGCTTAGTTGCAGTGAATCCACCGGCCAGAGACATTTGGTCGATTAGTGAAGATACGTTGCTGAGGGCAGAGAAGTCGTAATCTTCGACCGGTGCGGTAAAGTCGTCGCGCGAATATGTCGGCACAATCCGTCGGCTGGCTTTTTCGTATTTAATCCGCCGAAGGAGAGGGGAGTTTTATTTGCTTAATTCGAAAGTGAATTATTGTGGATTTTCAAGTTGGAAAATCCGATCGCGTAGCTTGGCTGCGCGTTCAAAATCAAGCCTTGCAGCAGCGTTCTTCATCTCTTTCTCGAGCCGAGATATTAACTTGAATCGATCATCTATGGTTTCAGTTGGCCCGTCAACTCCTGTCTTGACGTCAGTGGCGGCAATAACCCATTCTGGTTGACTAATATTATCCAATACAGAGTCCGTCGAGTTCCACGAACCTGCACCGAGGCCGTATTTTTTGGCAAATCCTTCGACGCCTTTTGAGCCGGGCTTCTTCGCGACGAGTCGACGCCCGCCACCCTTCCCCTTTCCTGCAACACCTGCTAGTAAATCTTCGATATCTGAACCCATTACCGGCTTGGCTTTCTGAATTGTTTTCGGGATGATGCCATGCTCGATATTGTACTCATTTTGTCGGACACGGCGCTCGATTGTTTGACCGATAGCAGCTTCCATCGCCACTGAAATTTTGTCGGCATAAAGCAGAACTTGCCCATGTTCATTTCGGCTCGCTCGGCCAATAGTCTGCAATAACGAGCGCTCATTTCGCAGGAAGCCTTCCTTGTCTGCATCGAAGATTGCAACAAGTGATACCTCCGGGATATCCAAGCCTTCTCTCAGCAAGTTAATTCCGACGATAATATCGATATGACCAAGGCGTAGTGCCTTGATTATCTCAGTTCTCTCAAGCGTGTCAATCTCGGAGTGTAGATGATGCGCCTTGAACCCATTTCGGTTCAAATATACAGCGACTTCTTCAGCGAATTTTATGGTCATTACCGTCACTAAAACTCTTTCATTTACTGCAACTCTTGCCCGAATTTCATCTTCTAAATCTTGAATTTGACCTGTTGTCGGCCGAACCTGAATTTGTGGATCTAAAAGTCCGGTCGGCCGAATTTCCATCCGCACAACTCCTTCAATATCAGCTAGAGTTTCACCGAGCATCGCACGGCCTTTGCGCTTGTCATATTCAGCCGTGCCAGCTCCACCCCCACTCTTGACGTGAAGTAAATTTTCAGGAACTTCTTGTCCAGTAATTTCTGCTAAGTGTCGCAATTCACGCTCACCCGGTGTTGCACTTACATACATCATCTGAGGAATCAAATCTTGAAATTCATCGATTCGCAGTGGCCTATTATCAAATGCTGAAGGAAGTCGGAAACCATGGTCAATCAAATTCAATTTTCGTGAATAATCGCCGCCGTGCATTCCACCAACTTGTGGTAAAGTGACGTGGCTTTCATCCATGATGACGAGGTATTTTTCAGCGCCGCCATGGAATTGTTCACCACACATAGAAAAGAAATCTAACAGACAATAGGCTCGTTCGTCCTTTTTTCGCCCATCGAAATGGCGTGAGTAATTTTCAACGCCTTTGCAAGAGCCGACTTCGTTGAGCATTTCCAAATCGAACTTTGTTCGCTGCTCAATTCGATGAGCCTCCAATTCCATACCTTTCGAGTGGAAATAATCCATTCGCTCATCTAGTTCAATTTCGATATCTTCGACTGCTTTGCCGAATTTATCCTCACTGGTCATATAGAATTGTCGAGGGTGAATCCAAGCTTCCTCGATTTCATCTAAGGGCTCCCAAGATACCGCCTCACAAACCTGAATTCGCTCGATTCCATCCCAGCCAAACTTGATTCTAATCGGATCATCACGGCTCGGCATCCAAACATCGAGAACCTCACCGCGAAGTCGAACATCTCCTCGAGTTATTTCACCGGTTATTCGACGATATTGTAGCCCTACAAGATCGCGTACAATCTGTTGGGGATCCGCTGATTGCCCAACCTCTAGGCGAATGTGATTTTGTTGAAACACCTCGGGTGGGTTGAGACCGTAGATAACTGAAACCGTGCCGACAGCTATGACGTCTGGGCGGGATACTAGGCTTGCGACCGTTGAGAATCGCTCCTGTTCGATGCGCTCGTTCATCTGTAGTTCTTTATCGATATAGAGGTCGCGCCCAGGAAGGTAAGCCTCGGGTTGGTAATAGTCGTAATAACTGACAAAATACTCCACCGCATTCTTTGGAAAAAGTCCACTCATCTCCTGCCACAACTGCCTCGCTAGGGTTTTATTATGAGAGAGAATCAGTGTAGGCAAGCCCAATTGCTCGATAATATTAGCCATCGCGAAGGTTTTACCCGAGCCGGTCACACCCATCAGAATGCAGCGCTCTTGACCGGCCTCGATCTGCTCCATTAGGGTTGAAATTGCTTGTTCTTGGTCACCTGCTGTTGCATATTCAGAATGCAGGTGGAACATACCGACTCCAGACATTTTTCTCACCTCAAATGCCTAATCCATTGCTCGCCGACTCAGAAATCATCAGTGTAAGCAAGAGAACCCAACCGGTGAGCATTGAGATGCGGAATAGAGTCGTTTGGAAATCCGCAAGGCGCTCACGAGAGAGAATTACAGCGATATTAGCGATCGCCATCAATCCAGCAGCAACTAGGAACCAGGACTCAGAAATTGGGCCGGCAATGGCGAAGCAGGCGAACCACAGGAGGGTGAGTTGAATCGAGGTACGAGTAGTTGCTTCTTCGCCAAAGCGAGCAGGGAAGGAATGTATCCCATTCGCGCGGTCGTTTTCGACATCCATTCTTGCATAATTGAGGTCAAATGCAGTAATCCAGAACGTCACACCGAGTGAGATGAAGAAAATCTCTGGATACCAATGTAAATCGGTAATCGCAGCCCAACCATGAACATCTGCGGCAACCGCTACCCAAGCCCCGGCAGGTGCAAGACCCAGACAGAGCCCGAGCCAGAAATGGCACAGCCAACTAATGCGCTTCATGTAGGGATAAATCACGAAGACTAGCACAGGTAACCACGCCATCATCAATGCCACTTCGTTGAGTTGCCATGCACTGAAAAGTAGCATGATTAAGAAGACGCTTGAGAGTGTGTAAGCGGTCTTCATCGACATCTCCCCGGAAGCGAGATGTCGGCTCGCAGTGCGCGGGTTCGCCGCATCGATATCGCGATCGATGATGCGATTCATCGTCATCGCTAATCCGCGGGCTCCGACTGCGGCGACAAGTATCCAAATCAGGTCGATTATTGGTTGAGTGCCATAGTCGAAACTCGCCAAAAGGAAACCGATTAGGACGAATGGCAAGGAAAACAAAGTGTGTTCAACCTTGACAAATTCAAGAATATCTTTTACTCCCATTATTTCACCTCTATCTTTCACTCACAGACCATTTTCTTCTATCCAAGAGTCGATACGACCTTCAATTTCGGAATCGTGAAGGGTAACTGCAGGCCAGCGCCTTACAGGCAAAGGCCCCTCTAGACTTGGAATCGGCGCGGTTGCATCCCAAGCAATACGCGCACGTGCCTCATCGAAATGCAAATCTCGTGCCACTTCGAATCGGCAGAATAATTGCCATAAAAGTCGCCTTTTCCAATCATCGGCGCGCAAATCAGCATCATCATCGGTTATGAATAACCATCGCAGATTTTTCGCTGCCTCAAGTGACCATATATCCTCGCGAATCCGCTCGATATGTTCTCGCTGCGCGCGCGCTCCCGCTTCATCTACTTCTTCCATCGAAAATTCCGGCATAGGTCCGTCGGCAATTTTCGTAGTCACGACTAACATTGAGGTTCCCAGCATTCGACCATCGACTATCCCGTCGACTCCGGATGCTGAAACAGCCAATGAATCAGGGCTACCCATCTGCTTCCCCTCACCTACACGAGGGTCATTTTTTGAAAGGGTAGTGGCATCTATAATGAGCTTTGAATGGACATTTTCCCAAGGTGCAGCATGGGCTAGTGTATCGGCTACCATTCCGTCGAGAATTGTGATATCTTCAGGGAGTCTCACATTGTAATCAATTGCTCGTAGTAATGCGTTTAAATCCTTGACTTCGTGATTTTCATCGACTGCTACAATAGATTTCAAAAACATCATTTGTCCCGCCCCCAAAAGTCCCAAAGCGGTCTTTCTTGCTTGCCTTGGATATCGTTGTTTACTGGCTACAATTGCTAGGTTGTGGAAACCGGTTTCGAGCGGCAAAAAGAGTTTAGAAACATCGGTGTGCTGAAATTTCAGAACTGGCAGAAACGCATCGCCAATCGCTTCTCCAAGATAGCCATCTTCCATCGGTGGAAGTCCGACAATAGTCATCGGCACACTCGGCTGTTTTCTGTGTGTAATCGCCGTGATGTGCATTACCGGATACTCTCCGGTTAGCGAATAATGTCCAAAATGGTCACCGAAGGGCCCCTCGGTTCGTGTCTCGCCAGGAATAGTGTAACCTTCGATGACGAAATCACAGTCGGCTGGAACCCACAGATCATTCGTTAGGCATTTAGCAATTTTCAAACGCTCCCCACTAAGAAGACCTGCGAATTCGTATTCTGAGAGATTGTCTGGGAGTGGTGAGATTGCACTAAACATAATGTGAGGTGGACCGCCAAGGCAAATCGCTACGGGCATCTTTTCGAATTCTTCAGAATTCGCACTCGCTTCTGCGTGTTCTGCTCCATGTTTGTGAGCTTGCCAATGCAAGCCGACTTCGGTTGGTCCGAAAACCTGAGAGCGGTACATTCCCATGTTGTGGTGTCCGGTTTTCGGGTTTTGTGTGATGACTAACGGGAGTGTCATGAACGGACCACCATCTTGTGGCCAAGTTGTTGGAATCGGTAATTTTGTGATATCTGGATTTTCTATTCGAATTGCTTGACATGCGCCTTTCTTTATGCGTTTTGGAGCCATCGACATCCCTTGTTTTGCTAGGCCAATTCCACTGAATGGATTTTTTAAAACCGCTCCAATATCTGGCTTCATCAATGCAACCATTCTCTCTCCTATTTCCTCCGGTTTTTCGACGCCTAGGGCTTTGTTGACCCGCTCGCGAGTTCCAAAAAGATTCATCACAAGCGGAAACTCACTAATTCTGCCATTCGCAAGACGAGGCTGATCGAAGATGATTGCTGGTCCGCCACGCTTTACAAATTTATCAGCAATACATCCGGCTTCTAGATGAACATCGACCGGATGGCTGATGCGAAGAAGATCACCATTATCCTCCAACGAACGGAGATAAGTCCGCAAATCAGGCCACGCCATCTATTGGTGGGAAGAGACCCATCGTTCAATATCTTCGCCCCGATATCATAGATATCATCGACCGACGGATTCTTTGACTTGACTTGCCCCCGAAACAATATGGGCGACATGGTCAATATCTGCGATGTTTTGGTTATCGGAGCCGGTCCAGGTGGTGGAAACGCTGCACTGCACTCTGCACGTTCTGGTCTTTCGACGATTTTAATCGAAGATCACCCCGCTATCGGTACACCGGTTCACTGCGGTGAATGTATCTCTGATGTCGCCTGTGAGAATCTTAATCTCACACTTCCCGATTATGTTGTTAGTAAGCGTGTTCACGGCATTCGTGTAATTTTCCCAGATGGCACCGACAAGAAGTTGTCTGAGAGCGGATACGTTCTGGAGAAGCACTTGTTTGAGCGCTGGATTGCTGATGAAGCAGTCGCTGAGGGAGCTTCTCTCTACCTTTCACATAAACTCGGTAGCATGGAAAAAATTTATGAAAACGGTAAATTTACTGGCTGGCTTTGCCAAGGTAAAGGCGAGCATTTCCCGATTCAAGCAAAAGTTATTATCGATGCATCAGGAGTTAGTGGAGTCAGCAATAAATTGCTAGAATTGAATCCACGTCCTCAAGTTATTGCTGGAATGCAATACGAGATGTTAGAAGTTCCAACAGATGATTATCTCGATTTCTATATCTGGCCTAAATATGCTGAAAAAGGCTATCTTTGGATGATTCCAAAAGCGGAGGGTCGCGCTAATGTTGGACTGGTTTCCGAAGACAAACCTCGTACAAAAAAAGCGCTAGATGAATTCATTCAAGAAACTCATTTCAAAGATCTTGAATTGGTTCAACCACAGTGGAAAGAAAAGGGTAATCCAGCTTTTGGCGGTACGATTCCTATCTCTGGACCTCACCCGATTACCTTTGATGATGGATTGATGATGATCGGCGATGCAGCCGGTTTTACCTCGCCGCTTTTCGAAGGTGGCTCGCATCTTGCTTTGAAATCCGCCGCCTTCGCTGTACAGGTTGCATTGAGTGCAATTTCCAATGATGACTTCAGTAATTCAAAAATGTCAGAATATCAGAAACTTTGGAGTGATGAATTTCCGCCTTACTCGAAGATTTTGAAAGGGAAATCTGCTCTATTTGATTTATCAGATGATGAAATGTCATTGATGGCACGATCTTTCCCTGATGAGATGTCAAATATGAGCCCGCTGACCAAGTTGGCTGTTTGTGGTCGAATTTTCATTCGCCGTCCTGGACTCTATCTACGTGGAATTATTCCGGCGATGCTTTCATTTGGATACTCGCGTGCTAAATTCTACGGATGGTGATTCAATTCTCTCGTTTCTCGGGCACGCTCTAATAGTGCTCGCGATTCTAACCTCCGCTCATCAGATTGCTCGCCCTCATCGTGGCGGAATTCGAATCGTTAAACACACGGTTTTAGCAGCGCAAATCGCTCCAATTTTACTTTTACTTACAGCTTTCACCATCGATGCTTCCTCGTTAAAATTGGTAGCGATTTATGGCGATTCTGAATTGCCTTTCCTATACAAAATTTCAGCTGCTTGGGCTGGTCGAGCAGGCCCACTCTTACTTTTCGCTGGTCTGTCTGGAATGGTAACTTGGTTAATGATTGGACCGTCGGAAAAAATTGGCTGTGAAATCCGTTTAATGAACGGATTTATTCTCGGTTTGTTCGCAATCTCTTGGTTTTTGGATCCATTCGCCGACTCAACTGGAGTTTTCCCGGGCGAATTGAATCCACTTTTACAAACCGATTTGATGGTAATCCATCCACCAATCGTCTTTCTTTTCTATTCATTTTGTATCGCCACAGCAGCGGCCGCACTCGGTGGAATTTTAGAAGACAAATCCGCTGTTAAAATCCACGAATCTCAACTTCATTGGGCTCGTGCAGCATTTGTCACAGGAACTATAGGAATTGGTTTGGGAGGCCTATGGGCATATACGGTTCTCGATTGGGGAGGATATTGGGCTTGGGATCCTGTTGAGACAGGATCGATTCTCCCTTGGTTCGCTTTGTTACTAATTATTCATGCGCGATCTACTGCTAATTCTAATGCTTCAATTCGTGCTTCACCTGCTCTCGGACTAATCGCTGGGGCTCTTGCAATTCATGCCACATTAATCACTCGGGCAAACGGAGTTTGGGCTTCAGTGCACGCTTTTGTTGCCGATGGATTGGGCACTACTTCTGAAGATCCATATATTAGGATTGCATATTTGGTCGATGCGAGCCCGATTGGTTTTGAACTCGCATCGTATCTTTTTGTGATGCTCGCGCTCGGCGGTTTTGCGGTGTTCTATCTCATACGCGAACAAACAAGATTTGTTGAAAACGGTGGCGGAGTGGCTCTTTTTGAAGCGAACCGTCCGCTTTCACTGGGCTTATTTTCCGCTTTCATTGCTGTTGGAATTTGGATTGGTTCATCGGCGGTTTTCGCCGTTGGTACCTCGTTGATGTTGCTAATTATTACATCCGATTCAGAAAAGCCACCATTGCATTGGATGGCAGCTGGAGTGTTATTGATGCTATTCGCCAGCTGGACTTGGGTCGCAGAAATTCCACAAGCAATCGCAGGAATGATTCCATTCCTTGCGACTTGGTTGATGTCTGACGATGAAGATGATCTCAACCGAATCTTTTCTCCGTTCACTTCAACTTCGGCACGGACGAAATTTGCAAGAGTAATTCCATGGTACGGAGCCGGTGCTTTTCTTCTTCTGACCTGGTTATTGTTGACCGTTGAAATTGAAGGAACAAATCTGGAGGCTCACGAGTTCTATGCCTCCCCGCTCTTGGCATTGTTAGCCATAGGGTTGACTTTCTATGGATGGGCAAACCAAATCGATTCCAAAACTGGTTCAATTATCATCGCGTGCACAACAGTATCTTCTCTCGTATTAGCATATTATTCGGCGAATTTTGAAATTCCAGGCGATGCGCATCTTATGTTGACCGATAGAATAAGTAGGGGCTCAATCGCCTTATTTATGCTCACTTGGATGTTCCTCGCAATCCCTCCAACCATCCAACAGGCTTACAAAACGTTGAAAAAAACAGCGCCGAAATTAAAGCAAAATGGCATAAAAACCAAATCGAACGCGGCGCGACTAAGACTACTCGGCAGTCACCTCTCTCACCTCGGAATTTTGCTTCTTTTAATCGGCCATATATTCACGACCACACTCGTCGACCGTTCCGACCCTTCTCATCTTGTTACGCTAACTCGTGATCAGGTAATTGAGCACAATGGCATCGAGTTTGTTTTCACTGAAGTCGAATTGATTAGCGCTGAGGATGAAGGCTTCGATTTCAAAGTCGGCGATGGTTATCTAGGAGTAATTATTGAGATGCGAAGGGATGGAGAATTGATTGATACCCTTCGACCAGGTATGCTGAGATTTGATTCTCCGAGTGGAGCTGTGAGTGCGCGAAGCGAAGTTGACCGACACACGGGAATATTTGGTGACACAATCATAATTTTGGATATTTTTCAATCGAATCAATTGCTAGATGCAGTGATGTTGCAACAGACCGACGATATTGATAGAGTTCGCGTAACGATTCACGATTTACAAGGCTCTCATGCTGTCTGGACTGGATGGGGATTCATCATGCTGGGAGGCATTTTGGCATTTATTTCGAGTCGACCTTCACATTCTGATGAAGAGGAATGATCCTCATTTAGAATCGACAACCCTACCGCTTGAATCAAAAAGGGGAGATAGGTCGGCGGGATGCCCGGAGGCACAAAATATGGACACTGGTTCAATAGTTCACATCGATTATGACCTGTATGATGCAGGCAATGAAAAGCTCATCGAAACAACTCGAGAAGACGTCGCGAAGGAGCACGAAGTTCACGATGAGAATCGTACTTACGAGCCTATGATTGCAATTATTGGCGATGGTCGCCTCATCGCTGGTTTTGAAGCACATCTAGAGACTGCAGAAGCTGGCAAGGATTACGAATTCGACATCGAGCCAGAAGATGCATATGGTGCACGTGACCAAAACAATATCGAAACAATTGGACAAAACGTTCTGATGCGCTCTGTAAAGGACCCAAGCACACTCGCTATCGGCGCACCAGTAGAAATTGGTGGCCGTACTGGAGTTTTGCAATTTTTGAGCGCAGGCCGTGCTCGAATCGACTACAATCACCCACTAGCAGGAGTAACCCTACGCTACAATTACAACATTGCCAAGGTCATCGAAGACCGTGAAGAACGTGTTTCTACTCTACTCAACATGAACACTGGTCGAGATGACTTCGAAGTCGAGTTCGACGGCGATGATCTCACAGTAACCGTTCCTGAAGAGATGGCATACGATCAGAACTGGGCATATGCAAAGTTCAGCCTCGTTCGTTCGCTACGTGAGAACCTCGGTGCTCAGACCGTTATCTTCCGTGAAGTGCACGCTCCTCGTGTAGTTGACGAAGAAGAGTGATTAATCTCGATTACATTCTCTCAGCGAATAATGAAGTGCTCCTCGGTACTCATAGGGAACGTCAACGCGCTAGCTCGGTTCTCCTTTCGTCGTCACTGGAGCAGATGTTCCACTATGTCCTGGTTGTTCAAACTGTTCACTGACAATAATGTAATCAATTTTTCTTGGATATGCCGAGTTTGAGTACCAAGGAGGACCTTGGAGCCGTGTGTTTCAAGTGGAACTTGAATCACGATAGAGTCGATGGCATCTGTTCGTACACTCGCACTCGCGCTTGCGATTCTGATGATGGGCACGACTTTGACCGGTTGCCTTGGTCTGGCAATTCAGCGAGAAACGATGGAATATATGCGCGAAGACCCAATTGTTCGAAATATCGAAGATACCGTTGGCTGGGATTATACTTTCGAATCGAACGGAATCGATTCGGTGCTCTACAAAAACGAAACCACAATTGTCTTCGATGAAACCGTTTCAAAATTAGTTATCAATTTCCGAGCACAATTACCATACTCAAGTTCCATCGACGACATTATCGGCAACGATACGAACGAATATCGCTACGTCGATGCCAAATTATGGCAACCAGGAGTTAGAGAAAGCGGAGGAGATCCTATCTGGCATATCCGTGCTACCCAAGACCAACCCTTGGAACGATTCGATTCGTTCACTAAGTCAGACTATATTTCCGGTAATTGGATTTTCGAAGTAGAAGCTAGAGGATACGGCATCACCGCACCGGTTGACCAACTTTCTTTCCACGACCATTTCGATGTCTATGCTACTATCACAAAACCGTGCGTTTATTTCGCGGAGTCCCACGAAATTGGCGAATGTACTTACCTCTCCGACCTACAATCCTGAGTCTAACTCAAATCAGGTCGGTGCGCAGCGCTTATGAATCAAAGTTGGGTCGCCGCGCTGCTGAGGAACCAACATGGATGAAAGTCTAGCCCCACTTGTACCGCTCGAGATGTATGATTTGCACGCAGTGCACATTGGAACTAACCAAAAGTCAGCAGACATGAAGCAGTTCCTCGATACTGTTCGTCAAGACAATAGTGGGCTTCACATTATCGATGTTAGACAAACTGACGCTCGAATTCGTGCTGTCGCAAAATTCCTTTCAAACTACGATGCAGAGCGCATTCTAGTAGTCAGCGCTCGTCAATATGGACAACGCCCTGCTCGAAAGTTTGCTCAGACAATCGGTGCTCTCCGAATCGTTGGCCGTTTCATCCCAGGAACCCTTACCAACCCAAGTTTGCGCACTTACATCGAACCAGAGGTCATCGTCGTTACCGACCCAGCAGCTGACCAACAAGCACTTTCTGAGGCTGTAAAAACTGGACTACCAGTAGTTGCAATCGTCGACGCTAACAACAGATTGAGTAATGTTGATCTGGCTCTTCCAGCCAACAATAAGGGTCGCCGCTCATTGGCTCTCGTCTACTGGCTATTGTCCCGTGAGATGATGAAGATTCGCGGCTTGATTAGCGATGCTGATTGGGAACGTGCTCAAGACGTAATGGATTGGGAATCAACTTTCTGAAGTTTTAATTCCACTATTCGTCAGTGTCAGGTGTTGCGGATTTTAGAGCATCAGAGATGAAATCCATCACTTCCATGAGATTTTCAAGAATTAGAGCCTTTCACATAAGATTTTCACCGACACTGTAAGATTATAGTGGTTTGAATCATAACGACAGAGCGACTGGGATTCATCATGGTGAAGGCAGTACCGATATTTTTGGCACCGATGGCAGGGGTTACCGACCTCGCTTATCGCCTTCTCGCAAAGGAATGTGGCGCAGACATCACTGTCACAGAATTCACCGCCGCTTCAGGCCTGTCTCGACTGGCTTCACATTCATGGCTGAAAGTTGAATCCGATCCGAGAGAAAAACCATTCATTCCGCAAATTTTCGGTGGCAATATCGAGGAGATGGTCACCACCGTCGAGATGCTACATGATCGCGCTGATATCATTGACATCAATTTCGGCTGCCCAGCGCCGAAGGTATGCCGCAATGATGCTGGCGCTGCACTATTACGCGAACCAGATCGAGTCGTCGACATTGTCAGGCAATGTATTGCCGCCGCTGATGTTCCAATCACGGTCAAGATGCGCCTGGGTACTGGTGGTGGCCCGAATACAGCATTGGAGATTTGTCAACGATTGGAGGCTGAGGGGGTTGCTCGAATTTGTGTGCACGGCAGAACTCTGCGACAGCGATACTCAGGAGAGGCTGATTGGACTCAGATTCGAGAAATCGTCGAATCTGTTGACATTCCTGTAATAGCCAATGGCGATGTTACTGATGCGACCTCGGCCGAAGCCTGTCTACAAGCGACGAAAGCTGGTGGATTGATGATTGGACGAGGCGCAATCGGCAGACCAACGATTTTTTATGAGATCAAACGCGATTTGGGCTGGACGAAGCAAGCACCACCATGGGGAGAAGATAACACCGCAGTTGCACGTTTATGGTGCTGGAATCGATACCTTGAATTGAGTTCAGAATTATATGAAGATGATATGTGTAAGAATCTCAAACGACATGCTGTTTCATTCACAAAAGGTTTGCCCGGAGCTTCGAAAATGCGTGTATCTTTACATGACATTAGTGATCAAAAAGAATTAGGAAATCAAGTTACTGAATATCTTGAAAATTTGGTCGAATCATCCTTAGATTAAACCTGCAAAGATTCGTCTAATCTTTTAGCAACCGTGCGCAATCTCCGCAATGTTCTGTCACATCGATTGAGAATTTTTTCTGACATTTCAGCCCCAGTTTTTCCAGCGATTCTGAATCCATATGGCATTCTTCCACCTAATGTGTTCAGCAGTAATTTTTGATTGTCGAGAGGAATATCAGCGAGATATTTCTCGACTTTTTCAATGTTGAGTTTTTTCCTTTTCACATCAGAGATTAATTTCTTTGCAACATTCTCGGGTAATCTACCAACTCCTCCTCGATTCATCAGCCATTCTTCACCGCGTGCATCATACTGCCTCATTAATCCTGCAAAGACATCCTGGGCGATACGCTCCGGCATCGCCACTCGCTCGACAATTCCGACTTCTCGCATCCGCTCGAGCGTCCGCTGAATGCGTGAGCGGGTTTCATCAAATCTGTCAGCGAGCGCTAACATTGTGATTGCATTATGCGATTGTGCGAGCTCGAGAAAAACTTTCCGAGCGAGATTATCGCCTTTCTTTGCACGCTCACCATTCAATCCTAAATCATTGAGTAGCGCATCGATTCGATCCTGATTATTTGCTGTTGCCCCGGGCTCGGATATATTGATTTTCAAAGCAAGATCTTCCTCTTCGATTGGAGTTTTCATCCGCTCATTCGAATCATCAATCAGAGCGGATAATTCAGTCAATCGCATTTCAAGAATTTTTCTCGCTTGAACTGAAACCAATTCGATAGCATTACTCATCGAACCGCCACGAAGAACATGGATGTGCCATCTACCATCCAATTCAGAGGCGACCAATCCCGATTCACGGAGTCGAGCCATCTGATTGTGCATTGCAGTTTGTGATAGCCCGCACGCATCACCTAATTCTCTGGTGTTCCATCCTTGTAACGGTGCGGCCAGTAAAGCCTCTCTGAACACTCGATGAAGTGCACTAGGTTCATCGCTCGGCCCCCATGTTTCAGCTTTTCTGCGAACTAATGAAAGAGAGTCGATAAGCCATTCGAGCAAGACATCCGTGTCTTTACTACCGGTCGGCATCGGCTGCTCGACCAAACGAATTCTGAACATACAACCTTGTGGCGTAATTCAGAGTGTAAGAGGATTCTGCTCACGATATACTCTCAATGTTGCGATTACGCATGTTTCACGACGGCACCAAATCTTGGTTTTCTGTGGGGAATGAGAATTTGAAATTTGATTTAAGCAAATTCTGCTCGAACATCAAGCCAAGAATATTCCAGATTTGATGACCGAATAGTCTGAAGATGATCTGCTAAATCTAATCTGCCTTGAGCGAGTATCCCGCGGTTGCGAAGAACTCCGATTGCGGAGTGAACCGCTGAGCGAGAGCGACCTAAATCGCGTGCGAGTTGAGCTTGACTTTCCGGTGTTTCAACGTGTGAGAGTTGTGCAACGATTTTTCGCTGTAAATCTGAAAGCCCGACCGGCATCATCGATGCTGCGCGCTCATTAGATACATTCACACCGAGAAAAATCTCAACTTGAGCCGGTGCACCAGCATAATAGCAAGTTCTACCATTAACTGGAACGATTGTCACGATGTCCTCGTTGACAAGAACGTCGAGATGATGTCGTAGAGTTCCATTCGCAGCATCGAGACGACGCTGCAATTCACGATAGTGAATTCCAGGTGAACGGTCGAGGGTTGTAATAATTCGAGAGCGAAGCGGATGTTCCCATGGAGAGAATTTAGGAGAAGAAATTGCACCTTCTGCAAAGGGTGGAGCAAGCATTGGGACCAGGCTTGCGAGCCCAGTCATTCCACCTCCTATCACAATCAGGCCATCGACGAACCAAGAACGCTTACTACGCCACTGTTGGAGGAGTGCCATATGAGTTTTCGGAAACGCCAGCCTTTGAAAGAATCGGTTGCTTGAGTCGGTAATGCTCGATTTATTTAATCTTCAGAAATAAGCAAATTTTTGTGCAATTTCATGTATGCGACAAGAGGTCCGAGTAATCTTCCACAAGTTCGGCCGTGTGTTGTCAATCGATAACGAACACGAACAGGGGGGCCGTCCTCGACAACTCGATCAACAAGGCCATGTTCTGCACAGATAGTGAGTTTATCCGAAAGAGTTCTGCTGGAGATTCCGCGAAGAAGAGTCCGAAGTTCATTGAAGCGGCGATCTCCGGCTATGTATAATGCAGCAAGAATTTCAATCGACCAACGTGAACTGAACATATTGAACGACTCGACAGCTGCATCCACCTCCCAATCAACATTAACTTCCTCACCATAATATGAAGCGAAGATTAGTCGAATATCACGACCAATCACTTGGACTTCTTCGACCCCATCACGAATTTTTTCGATGTCTAAAGATGAGATTGCCATCTGCGAACTTGACATGGTTATCAGATGAGGCAGACGTCATCTAGTGTATAAAATGCACCTCGGTGTATTCCTGAAAACTACTCCATTCATATATTAAGGGCTTTTCGTCCGGTGTGGAAATTACACCAAGGTGTGAATTTACACTGGAGATGTCAAAAATGGATACATGGTTAAAAAATTGGGTTGAAGAAGTGAATGATGGAATGGATGAGATGGATATTGTGAATTCGTCGAAACGAGAATTTTCAATTCTTCGAATATTTACTACAGGTTGGAGGGTTTGAAATGAGCTGGTCTAAATTCAAGCAAATTGTCTACAAAGCAATGGCTGATGTTCGTGCACCTGCTCACACAATACGCGTGATTCCTCGACATACTTTCAATAACGCAAAACGCGTTTGAATGCTGATAATTCCTAAAATAATTCACGAATTAGTATATGTTGGTCGGCGTCCTTCGATTAATGCAGATAGGCCTTCGAGTGCATCTGCTGTTGCGAAGATATCCTTCAATTTGGATAATTCAAGAGCTAGACCAGCATCGAGATCCTCACCAGTCGAAACCGCTGCATCGAGCAATTCGCTCGACATTTTGAGTGCGATTGGGGCGGCTCGGCTCATCATTTTGAGCTGGCGGCTAACCATTCTGTCCTCTACATCAAAACCATCTGGGCATTGTCCCGAATTCAGAGCCGCCATATTTTTGTCAGCATAGAAATTTAGTGCAAAGGCAGTAGTGGGGTGGGAAGAATCTGCTGGAGAGCCGGAATATTTGTTCACTGGTTTACCTGATTTTGACAAGTCATCAACTGCATCTCCAACGTTGGCCGGTTCGACCAAATGCGTTAGTAATCCAAGAGCCAGAGCACCGTTTGCGTCGAGGAAATTACCTGCCAAAACGGCGTACCTTGCTGCTTCAATCCCACAAATGCGTGGTGTACGTTGAGTTCCACCGAGTCCAGGGTAGATTCCGATTCCTGTTTCGGGAAATCGGAATTGTGAACGACGTGTTCCGATTCGATAATCACAAGCGAGCGCGAGTTCTAGGCCTCCGCCTAATGCTAATCCGGTCGTCAATGCAATGGTGGTTTTTGTTGAATTTTCGAGTTTGTCAAAAACTTCATGGCCGAAGGCTGTGAAATCATAGATATCTTGGATTGAATCCGTGCGAATCTTGTCAACGAAAAATTTGACATCTGCTCCAGCGACAAATGCCTTTCCTGCTCCTTCGAGAACTACCGTAGAAACCTCATTTAGTGCATTGACTTCATCTAATGCAGCACCAATTTGTGAAACGAGAGTTTCGTTGAGTGCATTCATCGCTTCAGGTCGGTTAATTTGGATTGTTGCAACATTACCATCAATGATGATATCTACAAAATTAAATTCCAATGGCTCACTCATCTGGGAAAACCATTCTGGGAGCTCGAACCCTGCTAATTCTGAGTAAGATGATGCCATACGAACCGCATTATCTATACCGATCTGGTTCGCCAATTCGAAAGGGCCAAGCGCCCATCGTAATCCGACTTTAGCACCACGGTCAACATCTTCTTTCGAGCATATTTCCTCTTTGATAATTTGCGCAGAGACCGCGAAAATCTGACCTAGGAGGCGCTCAGAAATCAGCGTTGCAGTTTTCTCGTCGCAATCGGTATCATCGCCGATAACCCATTGTTCACCAGCGGCAATTAGGTCACGGAGGTTTTGTGCACCAGTGTACCGAGGTGTTTCGAGTTGTTCAGCGAGATAATCCGTTGCGTGAAGTGCAATCTGTGGGCCTGTCAAGTTCATCAGCGCGAATGGGCCTAATCCAATACTGAACGCTTTCATTGCGACAGCATCGATTGCAGCAGCAGAAGCGATACCTTCCTTCAATAATAGGCAAGCTTCATTCAACCAAGGAACAAAAAACCGGTTGACAACAAAACCAGGTCGGTCCTTACAAATTATCACAACTTTACCCATGGTTTTACAATATTGCTCTACTGCATCCAAGGATTCCTGTGAAGTTGACTCGGCTGGAATAATCTCGATGAGTCGGTTTTTTGCTGGATGAAAAAAGAAGTGAAGTCCGACGAAGCGATCCGGTCTGCCGGTAGCTTCAGCAAGTGCATTTACGCTCAAAGATGAGGTATTTGAAGCGAGAATTGTGTGATCATCACATACCTCATCGAGCGTTGCAAAGACTGCGGTTTTGATATCAAAATTCTCGAACACCGCTTCGATAACTAAGTCGGTGTCAGAAGCGACATTTTCAGTTCCAACAACACCGGTAATACGTCCTTTAATTGCTTCAACTTCCGCTTCGCGAAAAATTCGTCGCTCGATTGCTTCACTCAAGAAATCGGTAATGATTTGTTGACCACGCTCGACCCATTGTAACTCGCGGTCAACCATCTGCACCTCAAATTCCTCTTGGGCAGATTTCTGAGCGATTCCTGAGCCCATGTTTCCCGCCCCGATTATCGCTATGCTCTCCACGGTGCGCATGCTCCGGCCACCTACCTTTCATCCATCAATGCAGCGGAAAGCAATATCCCGCTCACCGCGAACTTATTCAGCCGGGCTAACCTGTGCAGGGTATGGAGCGTAGCCGACGTTTCGCTGTGCTGTTGGTGCTGCTGTTCCTAGTATCGCTTTCACAATCCGCTTACTCCGAGTCTACCGGGATGACCGGCAAGTCAGTCACTGGCTGCACCTGCCATTCCAACTCAGCCTCTCTCTCGCCCTCTATGCAGGGGCTGCCCTTCGGAGCAGGCGGCTACACCCCAGGAGCCACTTACTCCCTGAGTTGGGATGGTGGTCCACACACCTCAGGCGACGGGGGCTTCAACCTTGATGTGAGCTCGGGAAGCTGGACGAATCTCGGCGCTTATGTGCAACTCTTGAACGGCGAGTTGACTCACAGCAGCGACGCCGCGCGCTCCTGGAGCGTCGATTGGATCGCGCCTGCTGCAGGAACCGGCGATGTTGACTTCTCTCTGGCAGTCCTCTACGCCAATGGCAACGGACAGAACTCTGGTGACTCATGGGGAACAGGCGCATGGACTCTCGGTGAGTCCAGCGGCACTGGGGACTCAGCGCCGGTGGCTTCCAACGTCACTTACGTCCCTATCAGTCCAACCAAGGGCACCGGACTCGGAGTCTCTTACGACTACCACGACGCTGATGGAGACTCCGAACAGGGCACACTAATCAAGTGGTGGAGGGACGGACTCAGAGTCTCATCGATAGACGATCTGACGGATGTGCCAAACAGCTGGATTGGAAGGGGGCAGCAATGGCAGGTTGAGGTGACTCCCTCTGACGTAAACCAAGACGGCGAGCCTGTAATGCTCGACCCAGTGACCATTGGTAACACAATACCAATTGCTCGTAATTTGGATATTACTCCAAGCGAGCCAGCTGATACCGATTCATTGACACTTTCATACAATTACTATGACTTTGATGGAGATGTCGAACAATCGACCATAATTCGGTGGTATCTCGATGGGATGCGAATAGAGGGTCTCGATGATTCGAACATGGTATCTGCACTGATGGTACGCGCGGGTGATGAATGGGAAGCTCGCGTTACCCCTAATGATGGCACCGATTATGGTGAAATTGCATCGACTGGAATAATTATAATCGGTTCTTCCAACACAAAACCTACGTGTTCTATTTACATTTCTCCTAGTAATCCAGTAACCGACCAACCGTTACAGGCGATTATTGGTTGGTATGATGCCGATGGAGATAATTTAGCAGGAGAAGAGATTCGTTGGTTCAGGAATGGCGTCCAAATTTCGGCTTACAATGATGTGGAATGGGTTCCTTCAGATGCAACCACGAAAGATGAAACTTGGACTGCCCGAACCCGAGTTTATGATGGATTAATTTGGTCAGAATGGGTGGATGCAGATGGAATTACTATACTGAATAGTCCTCCTGTTGTGACTTCGATTAGTCTCTTACCAGAAGGAAAATTGATTACAACTGACAACTTAACAGTAGTCTGGGAACAATTCGATATTGATGGAGATGCACGAGATGGTAGCGAAATTCGCTGGTGGGTAAATGGTGAATGGTTACCTGAATACAATGGAATGGTGACGATACCAGCTAACGAAACATACCGAGACCAAAATTGGGCAGTGCAAATTTTACCTCGAGATGGCGATACTCTTGGTTCAGGAATGACGACTTCTTCCCGGGTGATAGAGAATGTTAATCCTGAAATGCCAGAGATAGTTCTAGGTACTGGTTCAGCTGGTTATCTTGGTGCCCCAATGATTTTCCCAGAATTATCTGCACCGAATTCTTTGGAATCAATGGTCATTTTTGCATCATCTTCAGATGTTGATAACGACCCATTGTTCTATGATGTCAAATGGTCGAGGAATGGTTTTCATGTTCCAGATTTGGATGGTGAATCTTTAGTTCCAGCTGAACGCCTTGAACCTGGCCAAGAATGGCAAGTCACCGTTATCGTAAATGACCCGTGGGGACTTTCTAATGAGGCAAGCATGTCGATTACTATTACCAATCTCGCTCCTATTCCTGCTTGGAAGACGCTGCTTGAGAGCCCTTTAGCTGGCTCAAAAGTCTCTCTTGATGGAAGTGATTCTATCGATCTTGATGGTGAGGTGATAAACTGGATTTGGCTTGTCAATGGAGTGAGTTATATCGGGCAGTCAATTGAGGTAGTTCTCGGCTCAGGCACTCATTCGGTTGGCCTAACCACCATCGATGATTGGGGTGATTCAGCATCGATAACTTCTGATTTAACTTTAGGATCTGTCCAAATGGTCGATTCCCTGGCAGTAAATTTAATCGGAACAAAAGTTGAATTATCCTGGTCGGGCATTGGTGATGATTACCGAATTTATCACTCAACAAGCCCGATTACTTCGGTAGCTGACATGATGCCAATCGGTTCGAGTGAATCAAGTTCATGGAGTGAAGTGGCGCCGGTTGCCACGACTGTTTACTATGCCGTGACTCAAATTATTGATGGGCAGGAGGTGATTTGGATTAGTGTTGGTGAGAATGTAGTCAATATCGATGCAACAGCGGCATCTGGAGCATCGGACAATAATCCAACCGGTTCGATATTATTTCTCCAATTACCATTGATTTTACTATTTATTTCTATGGCAATTGGAAGTATGACCTATGTTATTGTCGGAAGAAGGAGGTCATGATGAAGTCGAGAATTTTAGTTGTAACAATAATTTTTGGATTTTTGTTAACCTCGACTTCAAGCATGGCGAATCCAGGCGGTGAGGTTGATTCGAATAGGGATTTCACTTGTGGGGGGTCGTGTCATGGAGACCCTTCCCTTTCTGCAACATCTGATGCTGTAATCGAAGTCAGAACTGCAAACACTGCATATGCTGGAACGATGACCGAAGTTGAAGTTAGCATCTCTGGAATGGCCCTATCGAAGAATAGATTGTTGGGGGTTTTCTTGCTCGGCTCAATTAATGGTAATTCTGATACGCCAAGCGATTACGATTGGTCAATAATTCAGGATCCAAATGGGGGCTCATCAAATTACGTCCTTATTTCCGTTCCTGAAAGTGGAGAAATCACCATCAATTGGATATTGTTGGCACCTTCTGAAGTAGGTCCTCAATCCATCTATGTCTCGATACACCACGGCTCCGACTCAAATCCAGATAATCGAGCCTTCCTCGGTACAACTGAAGGTTACCCAATACAAATCGATCCAATTCCAGATGATTATCCAACCATTGCAGATAATTGGGTAGCTCTAGAAGAAAGGATTGCTGGCGATGATTCTCCTCTTCAATTCAGCACCGTCAATACCGATGTTCTATCGGTAGAGTGGCGATTAGCAGGCGAGATAGAATCTCATACTGCGGAAGTCGTAGGAGCAGAAAATGAATGGCAAGTGCAAATTCCTGCATCCTTTGGGGACACTCGAATTGAATACCGCATTACCGCATCACAGGGTGAATTCAACAACCAAATGCCATGGCTTTCGATGGATACGGTACCACCTTATTTTGATGGCAATCTTTTCGGTGCGAGATTACAAAGTATTTCTTCAGCTCTAATTATCATTGGATTTGTCTTAACGATGCATATGATTTTATCACCACGTCAGAAGAAAGATGAACTGGACCAAATTCTAGAAGTTGAAACTAGTGAAGAGGTTTCGGAACCTATACCAATAGAAGAAATTCCTGATATAGAACCCGAAGTTGAAAATGATGATACTGAGGAATACAATTCAAGATTAATTCATTCAGAAGACAATCCTGGCTGGCTTTGGGATCCAGTGGAGTCTGAGTGGGTCGCAGACCCGAATAATCCTCCCGGAGGTGATTCTTGATGTTCGCAATTACCTTTCATCATCTGATAGTCGGAATTGCTTCTGGCACCGGTATTTTGATGGGAATTTGTGCACTTCTTGCTTGGTTAGGGAATTTTGTTTCCAATCTAGATGATTTTCAACAATCTTTCGATAAAACTTCTCTCCTATCTTCTATTCTCTGCTTTATCTGTATGCCATTGGCAATTTTTTCTGGAACATTCGCTACCTCTGATCCTGGTGGCAGTGCAATTCTATACAATAAATTTGTTTTTAGTGGACTAGCGATCGGTTTTACCGCATCGTTTATTGCTGGTAGAGTAAGGTTTGGTGAGAAAATTTGGAATGATTTCAAATTGTCAACGCTTCAGATGATTTGTGCATCAGGAGCGATGTTTTGGATAATTATCACTGGTTCGATTGGTGGTAAAATTTCCATTGGCGAATCAGTGATGGATATCATGCCATTTTGGCCTGATTTCACCTCTACCATCGTTTTGCCATGGTGGATTTCGATGGTCATGCTGGTGTTTGGTATCGCCTCGATTTTCGTAGCGTTAAAGCTTGGTCCAACCGTAAATAAAATTTCAGATTAAACCGGCTAAATCTTAATCGGTTTCATTGGAATCGTTCTCGTCTGATAAATCAGAATCTTCCTCATCCCAGTCACAGTATTGGTATCCCTCGCCTCGGTCAGGGGCCTCAGTCCAGATGCCACCCCTCTCCTCGCAGATATCTTGAGTAATCTCGTTTAGCTCGTTCTCGCGCCATTCCTGGTCGTCGTCGCCCCAATCTTCATCCCGATCAAATTCCCAATCCATGCAAGGGTTACGTTCACCGGCGCGCCTTTCATTTGCATCATGGTCAGTATTCTCAGTATTCGTATTGTTAGGTCTGACCTGCATTGTTTGCAAACCAGTTGCACGTGGTTCCTCATCTACCGGCCATTCATCGTTGAAGTTAGGATTCATGTGGTCACAATCTCTTCCATTGTTACCGTCACCGAATCCACCCTGATTCATTCCAGGCATACCTTGACCCATGCCATTCATCATTAACATCATCATCATATTACAGGAATCGACGAGGGTATCGAGGCCGCCAGAGAGTTCTTCGACAGCAGCGGTAGAGAGTTCTTCGACAACGATTGCATCGCCGTCAATAGTAGTGATAGTCATAGTTCCATCTTCGTGAAGTTCAACACCTTCTCCGAGACCGGAAATAAAAGCATCCTCGATGAATAGGCTACACATTTGAGAAACTAATTCACCCATTCCCGAACCGAATCCGAAGCCCATTCCCATGCCTTGACCGAATGAGGCACAATCTTCACCCATCTCATTGAAATCAAAATCGGTAGGCATAGGCCTAATCGTAACATCGGTTGGCCTTTCATTTGCATCATTGTCAGCAGTCCCAGTCTCTGAATTGCCGGGTCTGCCTTGCATTGTTTGCAAATCGGTTGCACGTGGTTCCTCACCTACAGGATTGAAATCCACTGGAATATTATCTACCGTCCATTCACCAGCGAAGTTGAGATTGTTTACCCGAGGAACACAATCTATCCAAGCACTGTCAGGATCTACAGCGAAATCCATTGTTGCTGTTCCATCTCGCATATTGGAATCAGCCACACCAGTAAGTGAATTCGTTGCTGCATCTTCACGATTAGTATCGGTATTTTCATCGGTTCGCAAGTCATTATTTTCCTGTCCAAGTGCTCCTGAACCAAGTACTATACTTGCGATAAGGATGAATACAATTCCTAGTGCAAGTGCATTTTTTGTCTGAGGCATAGGCTGGTCACTATCTTCGAGCATGACAGACAACGCATAATACAACAAATATGAAGAGTTCGCATTCACGTTTTTTGTAACTCGTAGAGTTATTATGCGTAATTTTGGGAAAAAGGATGAGACTTATTCACCTTTATTGAGCAAATCGAATGATTCTTTAATTCGCCTCGCATGAGCCTCTGGGCTCAAATCTAATTCGGCAATTTTCGTTCTACCCGCTTTTGTCCAAGCGGTTTTTTGTTCAGCATTAAGATTCTTCAATAAGTCGTACCAAGATGAATGATCTGATCGCGGAACCAATTGCCCACTGACATGATTTTCGATAGTATCTTTGAAACCACCTTCATCGACGAAAATTGCAGGAGTACCAATCGAGAAGGCTTCGATTGGTGTCAAGCCAAATGGCTCATTGATTGCAAGACTAATCACGGCATCTGCTCCACGAATAAGGCCTGCTAATTCAGGAGATGATAGTCGGGGGGCAATCCAAAGTTTGACGGTTTTTCTCTCAGCAAAACCCCTCATTATTTTTGCATCTTCTTCGCTCGCACCGCCAATATGAACCAAACCTATGCCGGTGCGAGATACAGCTTGAATCGTTTGAAGAGTTCCTTTAACCCAACTGGCCCTACCGATATTGACTGCATATGGTTTCGATATTTCATCAAAACTCTCTGGTTCATCCGAGCCGGCTTCGGGTGGGAATTCAGAGATGTCGACGCTCGGCCAAAGTACATTGGAGTTTACTTGATAGATTTCGGCAATTCGGCTGGATGTGAAGTTTGAATTAGCCGAAATTGCCGATCTTTTCCTCTTGGCTAATTTCCGAATCGTAGAAACATCACGATTACGTGCGTAACTGAGAGCGAACTTAGTCAGTTTCAAATTGCGTTTTGGCCGCCCATTTATGTCACGATGAAGCACATCTTCGTGCAAGCCTCTGTGAGGTTCGAGGAGATGTAAGTGGGTTGAAACATGATCTGGAATTAAGTCTAATAAAGCCAAGGAACCGTCTCCACTTACAATGTGAATTCCATTGGTATTTTCAATTTCTTCCACCAATCCTTTACAAGATTTCCAGGCATTCTTCGCTGAATTTTTCGATGTATCAAAAACGATTGACCAAGAGTTTGTTGAAACTATCCAATTCTTCTTTGGTGAGAAAAGTTGAACGTCGAGTTTCTGGCATAGTTCTACAAGTTCAGGAACTGGATGTAAAGTTGCTACTTTGACTGAAAAAATCTTTTCAAGCGCGGGTAAATTCCTCAACAAATCACGCTCGGCCCCACCCATCGCAGCAAAGCTTCCTTTGGCGACGAGCAGATGTGGTAGCGCCGCCGACTCAGGCTCGGGTAAACCGCTCATCTGATGGCTCATAACCCGCCCGAGTTTAAGGCACATACGCCTTGTCGCACACGTGGTTCACAGGGTTCTTCTCGCTCGTGGCACCGCCTTATCGTCCAGCACAGGACTGGGTCGAGCGCATGCTGCTGTGGTTTCAATTTTGGAGCGTACACTCGTTTCAGATTGGACAAAGGCAGGTGAAATTAACCACACTCAACGATTGAGTGGGTGGTCGCGTCTCTCTACTCGGTGGTGGAAGCATCCGTCAGTTATTTCTGATGCAGCAGCCTCGACGGATGCTGATTTACTGCATATTACCGATCAGGAGCAGGCTCACCTTGTGCCCAAGAATAGCCCGATTCCTATCATTGTGACTATTCATGATTTGTTTCATTTGTCTCCACGCCAGATTAAATTGGCAGAAGGTGTTGTTACAGTTGGAGATATGAGTCCGGGAATAATTCGGAAAATGGATTTGTCAAAATTACGGGCGGGTCTTGCTCGCGCTGATTTACTAATTTGTATTTCTGAAATGACTCAGCGCGAAGTTAAACGAGAATTTCCAGGGATTCCAACCGCTTTGGTTCGACATCAGATAGATGTTGATTTTTGGAATCCTGAATCTAATCCTCAGCCACGCAAATTACTTACCGATTATGGTGACGAAGATTCGAAGATTCTTCTGCTTACAGTAGGAAGTAACGAGCCACGGAAGCGACTCGATTTTGTCGAAGAAATACTCGATATGCTTCCTGCTAAGATATCTGATGACATTAATATTATTCATGTCGGCAGCGAGGTCAAACTCAGCGATGAGGAACTCGCTGCAGCCTTCCAACATGCCGAAGCTTTGCTTTTTCCCAGCATTTCAGAAGGCTTCGGCTATCCTCCAGCAGAAGCGATGGCAGCAGGATGCCCAGTTTTGGCAGCAGATAAATCAGCACACAATGAAATTATTCCAACGCGTTGTCTTCTGCCTTCAAACGAAATTAGAGCCTGGTGTGATGCAATTGAATCAATCCATTCGGAGTGGGTTCGGGCAGGGAGAGTAGAGAGGATTCCCGATGACGAACTTATCGAGTATGTGAAGAAAAATTTGAGCCCTAAAGCACAAGGAAAAAATCTTGCTGCAGCTTATAATTTAGCGATGGATAAAATCAATGTTCAAAAAACAAATTATTAAAGCAAAAATTCTCTCAGTGCTGTTTGAGTTAGGGGTTAGGAATCGATGTTGGATGTTAACGAACTAACAAAGGGTTTCGGTTCTGGACGAAGAAGACTCGAAGTTCTTAAGGGTATAAATCTCAAAGTAGAGAAGGGCGAATTGGTCAGTTTGATGGGACCGAGTGGCTGTGGAAAGAGTACTTTACTGAATATCATAGGTGGATTACTGGAAGGAGATTCAGGGAAAATTAATCTAAATTCCTTTGAATATGGAACTAAATCTCCCAACAAGGTAGTTGACGTCCGTAGAAAAGGTGTAGGTTGGATATTCCAAGATTTTCACCTTATAGAAAGACTAACCGCTCTTGATAATGTAATCTTCAGTTTAGAATTATCTGGTATTTCAACGGCTGAGGCAGAAACTAGAGCGCGCGATGCACTCGAGAGAGTAGGCCTAGGTGATAGGATGAATTTCATACCTGATCAATTATCAAGTGGTCAACAACAGAGAGTTGCAGTTGCACGGGCAATATCTGGGTCTAGATCATTAATACTTGCAGATGAGCCAACAGGTAACCTCGATGTAAAAAGTGGAAAAGAAGTCATCAATTTATTTCAAGATCTTTGTCGCAATGATGGTATTTCTGTTCTTATGGTAACTCATGATCCTCTATTGGCATCTATGGCAGATAGAATGCTACTTCTGAAAAATGGAATTACAGCAGCCTCTGATATTCGTTCTGCTTGGGGCATTGAGGAGGTGAATTAATGAATATTGGTACAATGTTTTCAGAAGTTATCCCTACAATGCTTATTGCATGGTTAGGTGTTATATTCACTATCATTGCGATTTCTTTTTCTAAGAAAATTAGACATTTTATTTTTGCTCTAATTAAACCATTAATACAGCCTAAGCAAGCCAATCGATTAGATAGTAAAGAATTTTCCTTTAATGAATTTGTAAGTAATTGGTATGAATCATTTCGTTCAACATGGTTAGCCGCTCCCAATAACATACGTTTGGCAATTCAGAGTGCCTGGAGGGGTAGAGAGAGAGGGTTAGCAATATTTGCTGGAGTATTCCTTGCCTCTCTAGTAATGACCACTGTTTTAGGATACGCCGTAGGTCTCAATCAAACATTCTTTCAAGCTTCACTTGGAAATGATGTATTCGATGCAAAGATAGATTTCCAAGAGGACCCAACAGGGAATTGGGAAGGTCGCACTAATGATTCTTCAGTATGGGAATCGTTTTGTGATGATCTTACTGATAGAGATGAATTCTCTGACTGTGGTCTTGTTTTCGGGCGTCAAGGAATACGGATTAATGGATTTTTTGATGCTGATTTCGGTACTCCTCAGCCATTGAATGTTGAGTCGATAAATAGTACAACTTCTGATTGGTCAAATGTGACTTGGGATTATACTGAAGCATTTGAAAATGGACCTCCAATTAATGATCAACGTACAATTAGATTCTATGGTGATGGAATTTGGGATGGCGAACTTGGTGAGAGACATGCAAATTCGGTAATTTTTGGAGATTGGCCCTCTACTCCGCTTGATGCTGAAAATAACAGATCAATCGTGTTACCATCTAAAATAGCAAGTGCAGCAGGTATCGAAATAAATGGGAAGATAGATAGTCTAACATTTTCTTATGTAACAGAAACCTATGAGGTTCAAGATGCTATAGAGGCATACGATGAATGCATTACACAGAATAATCTCACTCTTGATTCTAACTTTGAGATTGAAAGGTTATTCTGTAAAGATACAATAACTGTAACGAACCTTACACTTGCCGCAATTTATGAAGAGAGTTTTGGAAATCCTACCTTACTTTTTAATCCTGTAATGGTTACAGATTCAGTACTTACTGATGAGCAGAAAACAATACTTATGCAGAGTGATCATGGATATCTTGGCGTATCTGTTGACCGAACCGTACTCCCAACATCATCAACCCGTGCAGCAACAACTTGGCTTAGTAACTTGCAAGCAAATTTAGAATCAACAGAAGGCTTAGTTCCCGTATATGATGAAAACGGAACTGAAATAGATACTGAAGAATCTTCAGTGCCGCGTTATTATGAGGTTGATAGTGAATCTGGTACTATACTCATCTCTGTAGAATATGTAGATCTAATATCTGGCTCAATAACTTTCCTCAATATTTTCTTGGGTATAATACAGGTATTCGATTATATTCTAGTAATACCGATAATAGCACTTTCATTTGTTGTATTACTTTATGGTATCCAACTTTCTTTAGAACAGAGAAGAAGAGAAGTAGCTATTCATAGGGTAATTGGAGGTACTGAAGAAACCTTGTCCAGGATGATGATGATTGAAGTTTTTGCAATTGGAACAGTTGCTTGGGCATTGGGTTTCCTTTTTGCCACCGGTGCTGTTGAGATAGTCCTCAGAGCCGTTGGTTTTCTCAGATTTACTGAAGAAGGAGATTTCAATGTTAACCCTATTCTAAGCATCGCATCAACAATATTAGTAGGTCTATTAACAATTGGCGTAGCTCATTGGAGAGGTTCTGAAACAACTAGAAAATTCCTAAGTATGGAAATAGATGAGGGTGTAAGAAGAGTTAGTAGTGAGAGAGAACCATATTATCTTCTTCATTGGATTACTTTCCTTATTGGTATTCTTGCCTTTACTGAAAGCTGGATTCAATCTAATGGCGGATATGGGCCATGGGGCAGTTCCGGAATAATTACTAATTTCATCCCTAATGCACTTCTTCTTCTCTTGGGTCCATTTTTCCTTTGGATAGGAGGTGCTCTTGTTCTTTCTCGAATCGGCGCTGCTGGGCCTCAAATTCTGAATCGTTTGTTTGGATGGTCACCAGCAATTTCTGATATTCGAAGGGGTCTAAGTGGTTCAGGTTCAAGTTCTTCTGTAAGTCGTTTATCGTTGATTCTCTTGTTGACTCTATCGATAGTAACACTAGCTGCTGTTCAAGGCCATACGGGTACAATGGTTGATGAAAGAACAACTAGTGCTCAGAATGGTGCTGATCTAATGGTTCAATTTGATAGTTCATTAACTGAAGAACAGGCTCGAAATCAAATTATGCTTTCAATAGATTCTATCGGTGATAACGATATCAATGATATATCTTCAATGACTTCCGTAGCTAGGACACTGACTCAGACGAAAGAGGAAGGAATTATGTTACTCACTTGGGTTGTATTTGATGGCCATCAAGATACATTACATTGGGATTATCAGGCAATCCCTGGAAATGATATTGACGATATATCAGAGACATGGCGTGTTGGTGGATATACTGCTGGTACTGCTGCTCGTGAATCTTTAGACTCCCCGTTAAATGGTAAATCACTCACATTACAATATACTACATATGAATTAAATGAACTTGGGCTTCCGGTTGAAAAAGGAACTACTGAATCTATAGTGAATTATGCTGGTCGTCATCAATGGGTACCTGGTATTACCTCAATTGAGGCATCCTCAGTAATAGTAATTGGTGAGAGTTCCTATAGAGAATTAGTCGGTGATCAAATCGTTGATTCGCACACATCTTCAATATGGATGTTTGAGTTGTGTGATCAGTTAGAATCAGAATGTGCAAAAGCATTGGAACTTTTGAGTGCTGACATTAAGAGTAACAGTGGGGTTATATCAGCATCTGATTGGTCTACTGCTCATGAAGCGAACGAGCGTAATGGTGGTTTGATTTTTGGTACTCCTGGATTACTTAGCATGATGTTCGTAGTTGCTGCCTTGGCATCGATATCTTCAGCATTCGTATTCCTTTCTCTAGTTTTAAGCCAAAGAAAGAAAGAACTAGCAATCTTGCAAGCAATAGGTGCAAGTCCTAATCAGGTAATCCGATTAGTACTTTTTGAGATAATGTCAATTCTTCTAGTAAGTATGGTGTTGGGTGTTACTCTCGGTCTAGCAGTTTCGGAATCATTCAATGGCTTCTTCAGCGTATTTGGATTCATTTTCCAATTGTTCCTTGGTCAGAGCAATCCTATTGATAGGGATTTAGTCTGGCCATGGCTAGAAATTATAGCAGTTAATGGATTAGTTCTTCTTGCAGTAGTTTTGTCACTACTATTTACAACTAGAAGAGCTCTTGATTCTGATTTGGCTACAGTACTTAAAGGTGAGTAAAATGCCTGAAAATAACGAAATACTCCGTGCCAACTCTATTTATCACATATATGAATCAAATGCAGAAGACGGTAATGTAGTCGCGCTCAGAGGTCTGAGTGTTTCCATGCATCAAGGAGAAGCAGTTGCTGTAGTTGGTCCGTCTGGATCAGGTAAGTCGACACTACTCAAATGTCTAGGTGGATTGATGAAACCATCTGCAGGTTCTGTAGAGTTAGCGGGGACTAGGATGACTAGATTGACAGGTAAACAATTAGTTAAGTTACGACAGGAAACAGTTTCTTTCATCTTCCAAGATGCTAACTTACTCCCTCATCTTAATGCACTTGACAATGTTGCCCAGCCTCTAATTCATCAGGGTGTTCTATCAAGAACTGCGAGACCAAAGGCACAAGATCTACTCGACAAACTTGGTATGGGAGAAAGATCATATGGAATGCCAGACCAACTTTCTGGAGGTGAGCAACAAAGGGTTGCAATTGCTAGAGCATTAATCACAGGTCCAAAATTAATCTTAGCTGATGAACCTACTGGTGCTTTAGACCCCATAACAAGTAGAGATGTTTTGCATCTGTTCAAAAAACTTCACGAAGAGAGTGAAGTTGCATTTCTTCTAGTTACTCACAATCGTGAAGTTGCCTCCTTCTGTGAGCGTTCCCTAGAACTTAGAGAAGGGCGATTCATAGCCCAGCATGGTACTGATGTTGATATTGGTGATTTATCTGACTCAAGAGAACTAATTATTGATGATACTGGAACTGTAACTCTTCCACCAGATGTATTACTCAATTTAGGTGGGCCAGGTCGATTTGAGTTATCTGATATTAGCAGAGATATTCTTCATCTAGAGAGGGTTGAAGACGAGAAAATTTCTGTCTCATCAGGAAAAGATAAAATGGTTTTTTCTCCTTCCTGTCCTGCATGTAAATATGACTATGCAAATAGTGAAGACCAATTATGCCCTGAATGCGGATCTAGCCGACCAATGGTTGATTCATCTGTATAACTTCATCAATCAGAGTTGAGGTAGTTTGAGATTTTGAGGTTTAGCAATGCCTAGATCTTTTGGAAAATCTCTAATTTTTTCTGGCAGTGTAATTGGAATCATTTCTCTACCAATTAGTGCGACTCGACTCTCTGACCTATCCGACAAAACCTCTCGGCCGACCAATGGTGCTAGTTTGTGTGAGAAATCCATGATATCATCGTGATACGGCATATTCTCGATTGTATGATTCGCTTGAGAATTGCCGACATAAACATAGCCTTTTGCTTCGATAAAATCTGGATCAGCGATGTTGTCAAGGCGTGCATAATCTTTGACATGGCCAAGAGATTCACCTTTGATTAGAGTGTGGCGACAGACGGTGCGAGTGTCTAAGGATGGTAATAATGCAAGGGTTTCTTCAAGTTTTGAAAAGGCTGCAGTATCAAATTTCGGTTTGCAAAGACGATTGAATATTTCTTCATTTGGTGCATCCACACTCACATACAATTGTGTTGGCAACGTATCCAAATTTTCGATTACCTTTGGTAACGAACCATTTGTCACTAGGAATGTAGAGACTCCATGTTGGTGACATATGTCGAGGAATTCGGCAAGCCGCGAGTAGAGAGTCGGCTCACCGTTCAGAGAAATAGCGACGTGTTTCGGATCTTGGGCATCCAGCCATTTTTCTCGTGGAACACTAGGATGCCCACCAAATCCAGTAATCAAGCGGCGGTGAGCTTTGACGCTCTGAAGAAACAATTCGTAAGGGTCATCATCAATCTTGGTTAGCTTGTCTGAATGTGGCTCTCTCCAGCAGTATGTACAAGCGAGATTACAGGTATCGACATTCGGTGCCATCTGCATACAGCCATGACTCTCAATTCCGTAGAATGTCCCCTTGTAGCAGGAACGATCGGCAATCAGGCTCTGTTTAGTCCAATGGCAAACTTTCACTCCACCGTGTTCGCCGACTAAGTGGTAACTCTGTTTGGCTAGACGTGCAGCGATTTTCGGCTCAATTTTGGTTATAGGCGTACTCTGCATCTTACTCGACTCCTAACTTCAGATTCCACATTGGGGCTGCGTCGGATGACTTTCCGACCACCACTTTTGTCTTGAATGGTTGCAATAGCAGGCAGTTAGTTTTGCAAGATGCAGTTTAGCATTGAATTATGGATTCAGGAGTATCTGATTCCTGTTCCATACGCGAATAATTCCATGGCTTTGCTACTTTCTTTCGACACCATCGGGGTTAGTTTTGATGTTTCTAGTCTCACATTAACCACTTCATCCCAGCCAGCAGTGTCTGCTGCTTCTCTCAATCGTTGCATTGCTTCGTTTCGACCAAGGGCGATTACTTGGTCGTAATAATTGAGAGTACCTCCGAAAAGGCTCTGAATTTTTGAGACGAATTGTTGCCAATAATTTGGTCCAACCACCAAACTTGCCATAACGATACCAGTTTCACTGACTTCTCTTTTTGCCGTCATGCTGAGGTTTGAAAGTGTATCTTTTCCGTATTTCTGAATTATTTCCTGCTCACGTTCGGTGAGTTTTTTTTGCATCAATTTCATAATTTTTCCACCGATGATACCAGCGATAATGATCAATAGAATTGGGACAATAAAAAAAACAACGCCAATAATTGATATGAGTTCTTCAATTGCCAAAATATCACCTCATTCGAGTTTTACGGCAGTTCCATATGCAAATAACTCGGCAGCACCAGCAGTCACAGCAGAAGTAGCAAATCTGACATTAACTACCGCATTTCCCCCTCTTGCTTGGGCTTCGGCAACCATTCTCTGTAATGCTTCATCTCTTGATTCACCGAGAAGTTCAGTGTATGCCTTCAACTCTCCACCAACAACATTTTTCAGGCCTGCACCGATGTCTTTGAAGACATTCTTTGCACGCACAGTTGAGCCCGTGACGACCCCTAATGTTTCCGTGATTGTCTTACCTGGGACGGTTTCAGTGTTGACTACGATTATTCCACTAGCGTTCATTGCCATGTATGCTTGTGCGAGTCAATCCTGCTTCAATGTTGACCCGGCTCGTTCTGTTGATGGAAGGCTGATGGAATGACCAAATTCGTTTGTGATTTCGATTTTTGTGAAACCATTACGAGGAGGCCAGCGAGAATCAGATTACAAGTGCCTATTTGAGCGTATGAAGATGCAGCGATTATTGATTCAGATAATGCAAAAGGCATCCCCTCTTCAGGTCCGAGTGGCATCATGCCGATGTTGAGGTACAACCAATTCGTGTACATTCCACCTAGGAAATTTATCGCGATATACGCCCATGCGAGTTTGATGCCCAACTCTCTATCTCCCGTCCAAAGCAGGACTATTGTCGGAATCGAAATTAGAAGTAAAATAGCGCAATAGATTCCAGTGACATTCATGACGCCAGATGTTTCAATTTCGTTAAAATAATCAATCATTACATCCATTTCATCCATACAAGATTGCCAGGCCTCTTGTTCTTCACCCGTAGTTTGTGGATCCTCACCACATATTTCCTTCGAAGAGGGAATGAAATCTAGCAGAAATGGTGTTGACATCGAAAATATGATGTTTACGATGAGTGGAAGCGAGAATAATGCGATGGCAATCGCCGCTCCTTTGAGCCACCATGGAGATGGCTCTAACGTTGTATTTCTAACATTTGCATGCTGTTCCATCGACTACCGACTCGGGCCCTATTTGATGAAGGAGTCGATTTGTGAATCAAATCTCAAATTTCGAGATTAATCGTAATTCTTGGTGCGCTCAATTCCTTCTTGTGTATGCATTGACGTTGTGGATTGATGACGAACCCAATACGAAGGAATTTCCGACCGATAATCATTCGGTGGCGCATTCTCGAGCGATCTTGTAGGCACAATTCGATGTCGTAATCACCACCGGCAATTTCGAGGCAGGTACGAATCACTGGACGAAGCGTATCGTGGCCGCCAGTATCGCGAACACGGCGCCAATCGAATAGTGGTCGCTCAATCCAATCACCACCCTCTTCGAGTCGGAAACGAACATGGGTTTCGATATCCGACTCGACAACCTCAATATCGACTGCATGCATTGTATTCGACCATGCACCAGTATCGATTTTTGCCTTAAACGGTTGACTATCGAGTTCGGGTGTTCCGACCCATTCTCGCCAACCTATCATCACACAGCCAAACAAGATAATTCTCCGAGTCGCCGGCGGCAAAGCATGGTTCTTGAAGTAAACGGATGAAGTGAAGTATTTTGCATCTAGTTTTTGAAAGTAAATAAGTGTCATTCTAATCAAATAATTCAAGTAGGTAAGGCATAGCCTATCCCTAATGGCACAGGATAGCATACCCGAGGCTTTGACCTTCGACGACGTACTTTTGCTTCCTGCTGAGTCAGCAGTTCTTCCATCTGAAGTCAGTTTGAAAACTCAACTGACACAAACGATTTCACTCAATATTCCAATCATCTCCGCTGCTATGGATACTGTTACCGAATCTCGCATGGCTATAGCGATGGCACAGGCTGGTGGGATTGGAGTGATTCACAGAAACATAAGCATCGAAGCGCAGGCTGCTAAAGTTAACTCGGTAAAACGCTTCGAATCAGGATTGGTTCTAAATCCAATTATGGTTAACCCAGAAACTTCCATCGGCGAGTTGCGTCGATTGAAGGAAGAACACGGATTTTCTGGGTTGCCGGTAGTCGATGCCGATGATAATTTGGTCGGAATCATCACAAATCGCGATATTCGCTTCGTCAATGATGACAATATGTTGGTTTCTGAAATGATGACTACTGATCTTGTTACTGTCGAACCTCATGTAGGTCCAGAAGATGCGAAAAAATTACTTCACAAACATCGAATCGAAAAGTTGCTTGTCGTCGATAGAGAGGGAAAATGCACAGGGATGATGACTGTGCGAGATATTCAGCAAAGTCGTGATAACCCTAATTCATGCAAAGATGAACACGGTCGACTTCGAGTTGCTGCAGCGACCGGCACAGGTGATGCTGGAGTCGAAAGGGCGCTGGCATTGTTTGAAGCGGGTGCTGATGTGGTAGTCGTCGATACGGCTCATGGACATTCACATGGAGTGATTCATTCGGTTGCAAAGATTCGAGAATTGGCAGGTCCAGGCGCTCAGATAATTGCAGGTAATGTTGCGACTGGTGCGGCCGCTGAAGCGTTGATTTCAGCCGGCGCGGATGCGATTAAAGTTGGAATTGGACCAGGTTCAATTTGCACAACAAGAATCGTATCGGGCGTTGGAGTTCCACAATTAACAGCCGTTCAATCAGTTGTTTCTGTCTGTAAAAAAGCTGGTATTCCAGTAATCTCAGATGGCGGAATTAAGTTTAGCGGAGATATTGCAAAGGCGATTGCTGGTGGGGCAGATTGCGTCATGGTTGGCAGTGTTTTGGCAGGCACCGATGAGGCACCAGGGGAGATAATTCTCTACCAAGGTCGCTCCTACAAAGTCTACCGTGGTATGGGCAGCGTCGGTGCGATGGCCATGGGTGCTCACGACAGATATTTCCAATCTGAGCAGGGCGATACCCGAAAATATGTTCCAGAAGGTATCGAAGGCCGAGTTCCAGCACGAGGACCGGTTGAGCATGTCATTCACCAGTTGACCGGCGGTCTGCGTTCGAGTATGGGATATACTGGCAACGGAGACATCGCGGCAATGCGTGAGAATTGCGATTTTGTCAAGATAACCAATGCTGGTCTTTCCGAATCGCACGTTCACGATGTCGAGATTACTCGTGAAGCACCTAATTATCGTCGGTGAATCAATGTCTGAAAAAATCGTTCTTGGCGGCGGCTGTTTTTGGTGTGTCGAGGGCGCCTTCAAAGGATTATACGGAGTTAGTGAAGTTCTGCCAGCTTATGCTGGTGGAAATACAGAAAATCCAACTTATGAACAAGTTTGTTCAGGCAGAACTGGCCATGCCGAAGTGATTCAAGTTTCATTCGACCCAGATATTATTCCACTGCGAATTTTACTCGAAGTTTTCTTCACCGTCCACGATCCAACCCAATTGAATCGGCAAGGCAATGATATCGGAACCCATTATCGAAGTTGCATATTATTTTCGAATCAAAAACAAAAATTTGATGCTGAGGCGGTAATTGCCTATCTTCAACAAAACTTCGTCAATGATATTGTAACAGAGGTTAGTGAGTTGACAACACTTTACATCGCTGAAAATTATCACCATGATTATTTCGAAAACAATCCAACTAACCCTTACTGTCAGGCCGTTGTCTCTCCAAAGCTTGCTAAGGTTCGTGCAAAGCACGCCTCACTCTATGAGTGATTGGTGAACGAATAAAACTGAATAGAATCAATTGTTTACAAGCGAAGTGAGGGTAATCTTCAACCGTGTATCGAAGCGCAAAGTTGGCTATGGTGCCGGCTGATGAGAGGGGGGAGACTCAATTCACCGATTCACAATGGACAATTATGGCAGCGATTATTGGTATGAACACGGGTTATCTTCTCTTCCATGGACTCTCTCTCGAAGATGCTGGCTACCCTATTTTGAAGGTTGTCGGCTTGACGATTATTGCGATTGCCCTACCCTTTCAAGGAATTTATTTTATGATTCATACTTTTGTTCAAGAACACCCTAATCGAATTATGGATTCAGAATACAAAGTTTTGAATATGATTTCTGGATTCTGTCAGTGGGTTTCTTATATTTCATTGGGCGGTGGGTTTTTGATCCTCTATAATACTCATCATGTAATCGCTTTATCCTTTGCCGCTTCTTCATTCGTAGCATTATTATTGGTCAGGACCGCGATGGCAAATGCAGCGGCATTGGAACGACTTTGAGATGGATTTATGACAAATATTGAATTTTTCCTTGCCTTATTACCTCAAATCCCTCCGAATTCAATTAGAGATCAGATATTTATTCTAATTTTTATTCCACTGATTATACGGTTATATTTTGTAAAAAAATTGGATGACAGGTTCAAAACATTAGTGCCAAAAAATCGAATTAAAGCGATTAAATTAATTCTCCAATTAAAAATCCCACGCTTAGAGAAATTCATCAATCAACAACTTTGGATGATTTTTTTACCAATAATAATTTCATTACCAGTTCTCTATAAATTTGGTCTTCATGAATTAACCCTTGGAGATATTCCTTCAAATGTGTCCGTTATAGGTGCAATTGGATTAACTGTATGGTTATTATTTGACATCCAAATCGCATTAGCCATGAACGTTACATTTCACAAATTATTGGATTTAATTGAAGGATTTATGGCTAAGGTAGCCAAAATGCCAAACTTTAATTTGCCTATCGATGGTTCTGAATACAGCATCTTCTTACTCGAGGCTGCTGTAAATATAAGGAAAAAAATGCTGTTTACTCAATCGATTATTAAATCGACTTCAAATAAAATTCCAGATAAGAATTTTTTTCCAATATTAGGCACGGTTGGTGAAGAAGTTTCAAATTTGATCCGAAATATATTACAGACTCCTATTGATATGGTTCGCGAATCAATAGAGCAACTTGTCGATTCTTCTACCGAGCAACTCAACAATAAATTGAACAATTATTTCCCTGAAGATTTAATTTCGACAAAACGCGTGGCATGGAATATATTTTGGGCATCATTCCCATCGCTTTGGTTAGCGTTTTTGGTCGAATATAATCAATTGAGTGTTTGAGATTTTATCCACTCATTTTCTGCCGGCAAGCCAAAGATATTCCATAAAATTCCCGCACTGATTTGAAGAATCCCAGTGATAAATATCGTCTCTCGAAGTGAGGCGTATTCGAACTCTAAAATCAAAGCAGAAAACAATACACTTAACGCAAAAGTTGTCGACATAATTAATGAATCAAACCCTGATGCTCGACCTAACCAAGAATCGTCAGAGCGTTGTTGAATCATCGTGGTTGAAAAGACCCAATTAGCTCCACTTGCGCCGTGAGAAATAAAGATTAATGGTAATAATATTATAGTCCATTCGATTTGTGAAATAATAATATAAAACAGGCCACTAAGACCAACTAAAGGACCGATTAAACTAGGCCATGACGATTTATCTGGCCAAAAATAGCGACCGATTATTGGACCACTTCCCGAACCAAATCCTCGTGCCATATAGAGCACACCCACACCTGCTGCAACCGAGCCAAAGCCTGCTTCTGCTCCAATTAATATCAGTAGAAAAACCTGTGCACCCCCGCCAACTGCCCAGAGCCCCTTTGCAGTGATAATGCGACGGATTTGAGGTGTGTTGATGACGATTTGTAGCCCATTGTGAATATCAGAGAAAACACCATTATTACGAGATTTTTCCGTATCTTTTGTTGGTCCACCTTCTGGTAGAGTCATAATTAATAATACAGCCAAAACAAAAGTGCTACTATCGATTAATAATCCAGTAGTTACTCCGAACTCAGCGATGACGAATCCACCGAGAGCTGCGCCGAATCCTAGTGCTGCTGACCAGCTCATTGATGAGAGGGCATTAGCTGTTAATAATTCGTTTTCATCAGTAATATTTGGAAGATAGGCGAAATGAGCAGGGTCATAGATAGCTCTGCAGAACATCAATAGAAATGCAAAAATGTATATATTTGTAAGATTGTTAAGCAATTCTAAATTTACTGAACATAAAATCACGACGAAAGCCGATAAATTCGCAACAATCAACAATTTTTTCCTAGAAAATCGGTCTGCTAACATTCCAGTAAATGGTTCAGTCAATGCGATACCGAGCATGCGAAAAACAAGCACCATAGCAATTGCCAAAGGCGAGCCATCAGATTCGTTTCCAGCGAGGATAAACATCGCGATGACTGAGAACCAATCACCGAGATATGAAACCCAATCCGCGATGAATAATTTTCTGAACGACTTGTTTGTTTTCAATAACTCGCCATATCCAATGTGAGCGTTCATCTCCCCGAGCGTGGTAAGAGAGCCATTTGATTGTCTGCATTGAGCGGTAACGGCTATGACTGAACAATCGATGCCAACATCATGGTCGAGGACAGGATGGTTTGGATTGATCTTGAAATGACAGGACTTTATCCTGACGAAAATACAATTATCGAAATTGCGACGATTGTAACTGAAGCTGATTTGACTATTGTTGCACAGGGCCCTAGTTTTGCAATTTCGGCAAGTGAAGAGGACCTTGTAAAAATGGATGAGTGGAATGTATCTCATCACACTGAAAACGGTCTGATTGAGCGTGTTCGAGCGTCGAAGATATCAATGACCGAAGCAGAAGCACAGACACTGGAATTTCTTCGTGAGCATTGTATCGAAGGAATTCATCCACTCTGTGGAAATACAATCGGCCAGGACCGACGCTTTTTGAGACGATATATGCCAGAATTACACGAATATTTCCATTACAGAAGTGTCGATGTTACTTCAATCAAAGAACTCGTCAAGCGTTGGTTTCCAAAAGCTCCTAGGTATTCAAAAAATTCTGGCCATCGAGCACTAGATGATATTCGCGGTAGCATCGAAGAATTACAGCACTACCGCGAACATATTTTTATCGAAAAATGAAATTTTATCATACGATAGCAATGCCATTCTCATCGGTGATTACTAGATTTACTCCAAATCCTGTTCGATGAAAACCAATCATTTCTAGTCCCAAAATACTGTGTCCAGTCTTGGTTCGACCAATTGGATTTAGTTTTGTTTGGTCATTAATCCCAAATTTTTTCAACCATGATGAGTGTCTTTTATTGAAGAAATGAATACCGAGAATCATATCGATTCCTTCGGTCCATTGAGCAGCATTAGCGTCAGCCTCACTGGGAATTGCGGGTGCATTTGGATGTGTGTGCAACCAATGAGTAAATCTGCCACCACGAACTCCTCTTTCTTGTGCGAAAATCCCGTCCACCCATTCTTCTGGCACATGGTGAACCTCTTCGGAATTCCCTCTATTCACAAAGTGCGGTTGACCTAGGACAAAACCTTGGCCGGCAAACAAATTGTCTTTTTTTGCTGAGCCGGAATATGCTTCGATTGTTTCGCCGGGATTTGATTTGGCAGGATTCGGATCCATTCCGACGAGAATTTCATCTGGGAGTGAAGAAAAAGTCCAGTCGAGAATTGTCTCCATCGTCTCGATTGGCATCAATAACACAGCTGCGTAAGAGTCTCGATTTGCTAGTGAATCAAGATTGTAATCTCGTGCGGCTTCTATCAACCACTCTTCGACCACTTTCACTCACCGACCGCATCATCAGCTTCGCCCAATAATTTTTCGACGATGACAACATCACGCCATCCCCCGTCGAGTTTGGCGTGATTTTTGTAAAGTCCGACCTGACGAAATCCATGCTTCTCAAGAAGTCCAATCGATGCGGTATTTTCGGGGAAAACCCTAGAAAGAACTTTCCATTTTCCAGCCGCTTCCATTTCATCGATAAAGCGGTGAAGAAGATGATCACCGATGCCTTTTCCTCGAACACGCATCGTAATGTAAATCGAGAATTGTGCAACACCTTCGTAGCATTCTCGATTCCGATAGGGAAACGATCTGACGAATCCTACGGTTTCTCCAGCGTAATCTGCGACAATAACAGAGCCAAGGTTTGGCCAACTTGCTATAGTATCGATGTTGATTGCCCCGGTATTGAATGTGGCTACGCGCTCTTCAACAATCGAATTATAAATTTCTACTAAAGTCTCGCAGTCACTTGAATCCATATCACGAATTATCAAACTCATACTCGCCACACCTCATGTTCAGCGAGTTTGAATTTAATGCTGGCTGAGTCCGCCCCAGCATTGAGCATATTTTGATTGGCAGAATCGGAACTACTGATTCCAAGAATTTTTCTTGGTCGATTCAGTTCTGCTTCCCCAACATTCTGGTTGACTAGATTTAGAACTTCGAGTCCTTTGATTGGAGGAATAAAATGGTCTAGAAGCAAGATGTCTGGTGAGAATTCTCGAATTTTATCAATAGCATTCATCGTATTCCAGCATTGGCGTAATTCAAATTTTGTCAAATCCACTCCTCCACTCACCAATAGAGCACTAATATCGACAGAATCTTCGAAAGCCATCACTCTTTGTTTTCTCGATGAAACCAAAACATCCAGAACAATATGATCCCAATGTGGTGCATAAGATTTTACTCGAATCCGTGAGTGTTCAACAATTGTTTTCGTTGGCTCAATATCACGCAATTCATCAAGCTTTTCGGCGATCCATTCATCATAATTCTTCGCCGGAGCAATTCCGTGAATATGCAAGATTCCACCTGAATCCACAAGGCAGGCCAGTCCGAGGTCGAAAGCTTGCTCAACATTTGGTAGAAGACCGAGGATGACACGGTTAGCAATTCCTTTCAATCCAGCCACAGTGATTCGATTATCTCCTTCATGGATCTTACATAATTTTTCGACTTTATTTCGTTTCAAATTCCAGTTGAGTGCTTTTATCGAATTTTTGTTCCATTCACAACAATGAATTTCTGCAACTTTTCCTGCAACCAACATTGGTAATGAATAGTAGCCGATTCCAGAGAAAAGGTCGACGACAATTTCACCTCTTTGACCTACTTCACCCATTCTTCTTCTTTCATTGATATTCCCTGTCGAAAACATACATTTTGTCAAATTATAACCATAATCAATACCGTTTTCTCTACGGATTACCCAATCATCATCGCCAACGAGTACTTCGACGGTACTTTCTCGTTTCTCACCTATGATTTCACCGATTCTTGCTAGGGTATTTACTCCAAGCGCTGATGAAACTACTAGCCAAAATTCGATTGAAATATATTCTTTCCAATGTGGTTTATTAAAAGCAGAATTTTGGAGCAATGCAACGTTTGAGAATTTTTCCCAACGTTGAGGTAAGTCATCTAAAAGTTCCCTCAATAAATCTTCTTCAACAATTTTTGACATCAAAAAATTAGTCATCGCATCGCGCAGGTGGAGGTGTGGGTCTTCCCTGCGCATCGACTCTTCGCCGATGCAATCCTGATTCAGACTTATGGTAGATGGTGTTCGCCTGCAATTCATGGAGCGCACGGCAGCCTTGCTTGTCTTGCTCATCATCTCACCAACAATACTCGCCGCACCTTCACCCGGCCAACCAGAGGTAATGAACGACATTTGTTCAACTTGGGAATCGACGATTGGCGTCTGCGATGATTATGATTCTAATCTAGATGCTTCTCCACTCGATGAATGGGCGACCTCAGCGCTGAGAGTTAGGGTTGAATCCGCAGAATCTGTTAGTTTAAGCGTCCAATTGGCTGTTCATGAATTGTCGAGGGCCGATCTTAATTTGACCGACCTAGATTTAGGCGGAGATAGTACAAATCTCGATGGTATCCCCGCCGACTATATCAGAAATTATTTGGATTTTGAACGGGATGGCCAAACTGTTGAGCAAAGAATGATCGATAGAATTGAGGAAATGATGAAAGAATATATTGAAGAGAATTTTGAATATGCAGAAAGTAGCGTTGTGACAACAATCTCTGAAGTCGATTTTCATTCTCAAAACAATGTTGATTGTATCTATAATTCCGATGCTGATTCGATAGACGAAATCAATGGAATGGACAATGATCCGTTTAATCCACCTCTGTGTTTCGAAGCCGTTTTCGAACTGATACTTAATCCTCTGAAACTTGGAATGCAAGAGGGAACAAATACTGATTTTGACCGTATGATGCAAGGATTACTCGTAATGGGCGCGACTATGGAATCTACCTTCACTGCTAGTGCAGCAGCCGGCCACGCACTTGAATTGGTAATCTTCCCACCAGAATATGCTAGCGCTGCACATGTAATTCCTCCTGGGGAAAAATATACTCGAACTTTTAATTCTGTTCAGCAAGGTTATGGTCTGCTGTTTCTCGATCAAATCGAAGCTGAATTAGGAGTAGGAGTCAGATCTGAAGATTTGACTTTACGTCTGATTCATCGAGAAATTGAAACTCAAACTGTTTCGATTAACATGAATATTGAACCGGCGTTAACCCTAGATTTAGTAATTGATGCTAGAGATTCAGTGAGCACGGATATTGGATTAAAATTGGCAGTTCACTATCTCGAAGAGAGTGTATTGGATGAGTGGAATACCGAATTTGCGGGGGGCTCGCTTAATCTGCCTTGGGTTACTGCTGATGGAATTCGAATGTTCAATGCTGAAACCGACGAAGATCTTTCGATTTTGCTCGATGGTTTACCTCTTACAGATATCTCTGAGGGATTTTCGAATATGTTAGGGACTGAGGTGAGTTTCATTTCACCTGAATTTGCCGATGCTGATATGAACTCTGGCTTGGATTTCAGGCATCATCCGAGCCAAACATGCGATGAGCAACTCGAAGTTCAATATTGTCTAGCCGGAGACAATGCGATGGCTGGAACCTATCCCGTAGTCATCGAATCAAATTCTCAGTCTACGCATTTGGAGATCTCAAAAATTCTTGAAAATATGATGGATTCGAATTTGGGGGAGCTTTCGACGCTCGATTTTTCGATTTTGACGGATGAAGATTTAGCAGCCGTGATGAGCGTAGTCGAAATCGAATTTGCATCAAATCCAGAATGGTTACAACAGATGCTTCCATCAAATTTCCCAGCAACCGATATTTCTCTGACACTAATGCTACCTGATTGGTTAATATCAACGAACGGCGAATCGGACAAATTGATTCTCTCGGCACCTATGTCGGGCTCACAAACAGAAAATTTGCGATTTGCAGGCACTCGCCAATACGATTGGCGCCATCCAATCTGTATTCAATCGGTGCCATGTGAGGATTCTTCGCCTGATTTAATATGCTCTTCTACTCAGGCGACCTGTATCACATCTCGTGTAGAAATCGATTTAGAGAATATTCGACTGAAGGAGACCTCTGGTGCGATTGAAATTGATTTTTCTGCTGAAATCACTCTTGCAATCCATCGAATAAATTTTGATTTAGGTCAAGATGGATTGGTGACTTCTCCTCTTCCAGCAGATTTGATTCGCCGAGCGATTGCACTCGGCGACCGAAAAGACGGCGGATTACTCGCCGGTTCCGAACTCTCAGTCCCCCTCGATATAGGTACTGGTGAAATCATCGATTTAGAAATTTCGAACGCTGGCATGGCTAGTTTAGCAGAGACGATTAGCCAGCGTTCAGCAGCACTTTTTGATGATAATAAAATTACTAATTTACCGATGGACTTTGGCTTTGCAAAATATACTATGGATGTCGATATGGTCTCGACTCCATTCTATGCAGAGGTCGAAGAATTTGCACTCCCAACTTCGATCGAGCCATCGGATTATGTTGCATTTGAAGTCGGAGCAAGGATTGATAATGCTCGTGCAACAATTACCTCAGAGCAAGATGATATGTACTTAAATATCGGCCCATCAAGTATTTTTTCAATTTTTGAAGAGTCGTTTGGCTGGCCTTTCGGTGAGCCGATAACCAATGATTTTGGAGTGGGTTTTGAAAAAGCAAAAATGAAGCAAAAAATAATGCCGATAATGGAGCATACTCAATTCGGCTCGATTCGCTCATCGGCGTTAATTATAATTCATATGCCAGAAGAAATCCGGTTCATTTCTTTTGAAAGTAGGACTGGATTTGCAAGTTTAAGCGAGGAGGATGGCCACCAAGTTTTGACTTATTTAACACCGATTTGCCCCAATTCAGCGACATGGACAATATGCAAGAAAAACTCCGATACCATCACCTACAATGTTGAATATAGTTGGTCAGTAATATTTACTGAATTAGTACCTTATCTAGTTTTGTTGAGTATAGGGTTTACGATGATGATGAGTAGATTTATTCGCAAGCGTAATGAGAGAAAATCAACCAAACAAAAGCTGCTGGATGAGAAAGAACTCATTGAAACTGAATCTGCAGCCGTGGCTGAGTTCGGTGAGATGGCAAGCCCGATCATAATGGTCGAAGAGTCATTTTTTGAAGAAAACTGAGCGTTCTTTAGATAGAACTTGTTGCAAAATATCGAAACCAAATTATGCACGAAGATGTGCAAAGATTCTCGCGGCCATTTGTTTGCCTATTCCAGGTGATTCACGCAATTCTGATTCATTAGCGTGCTCGATATGTTTGTAGCCACCGAAATGTCGGAGAAGGGATTGAATTTTTTTAGCACCGAGTCCATCAATTTCTTCGAGGGGATTTACCAGTGCTGTTTTTCCTCGGCGTTTTCTATGATAGCGATTAACGAATCTATGGGCTTCGTCGCGGGCGTGAATGATGACTCTTCCGCGACGATCTAAAATGATATTTTCATGGTCACGCCGATGCAATGTTTCGAATTGCTTCGCTAAGGCCGCAACCTGAAATCTTTTCTCAACTCCATGCTTTTTGAGCATGTCAAGGATTGTATTGAGATGGGTCTCACCACCATCAAGAAGCAGAAGGTCTGGCCATTCATCTTGGCGTTTAAGCCAGCGCTCGACAACTTCTGACATCATTTTCAAATCATCTTTCGCTTCGGTTTTCACACGATATGTTCTGTATTCTTTTTTCGATGGTTTTCCATTTCGGAAAACCACTGATGCCCCAACCCTCTCATGACCCTGAATTTGAGCCATATCGAAGCAAACAATGTGGTCAAGAGAATCAGATTGAAGCAATTTGATGGCATCAGCAACGGCAGCTTTCTCAATACTTCCCGAGCGCTTTTGCTGATGCCGAACTACCTGTACTTCTGCATTTGAATCAGCCATTTGACGAAGTTTTGCTAGTTCACCACGAAGTGGGACTCGCAATTCGACTTTCGACCCCCGCTTCTCATTCAACCATTGTTGGATAGATTCACCGAGGGGAGCTGGAATCAAGAGTAATTTTGGTGGTTTTTGATTTGTATAATGTTCCGCTAATACCAGTGCGGTAGATTCAGCGGTATCACCACGATGAATCAATGGATACTCGACCTGACCCTGAATGACACCACCTTTTGCGTGGAGAATTATCACAGTTCCAGTATCACCACGCGAAGCGAATCCAACAGCATCGCAGTCCTGATAAAATCTTGAATGAATTATTTGCTGAGACACCGTAGATTGGACTGATGCGATCAGGTCGCGAACATCGGCTGCTCTTTCATAATCGAGCGCGGCCGAAAAATCATCCATTTCTTCCTGCAATGATTCTATTATTATTCCAGCATCTCCATTCAGAACTCCCTTTGCAGCGCGAACTTGGTGATCATATCCCTCAGGCGCTACGCAAGGCGCATGGCACAATCCGATATGCATAGCCAGACAGCCTTCAGGAAGGAGTTCGGGGCAATCTCTGATGCCGAATTGCCGCCGCAATAACTGGATGACCTTCTTCGCTGCCCTCGCATCTGGAAATGGGCCCCATCTATCGGCATCAGTAGGCGGGTGTCGGGTGTAGATAATTCGCGGATGTTCATGAGAGGTTAAGGCGATGAATGGATAGGATTTATCGTCTTTTAGCCTCGAATTATATCTTGGTTTATGCTTACGAATAAGCTGCCGCTCAAGTATCAATGCTTCTGCAGGGTTTTGCGTTACGATACAGTCAATTTTATCTGATTTTAAAATTAATTTTGGAATCATTTTCCGTTCAGGATTTTTTGCAAAGTAAGATCGGACACGTTCACGTATATTTGTTGCTTTTCCAACATACAAAACACGCTCATCAGTTCGGCGAAAAAGATAGACTCCGGGCTTATCAGGGAGATTTACAGAATTAGCGTCGACGGGCATCTTCAGTTGATGCGGTGCAGGTGAATGCCCATGAACCCATGACCTGCTCGACATGCATGCTCAGCGATGCCCAGCTTCAGATTTTGGCCCGTTTGGCCGAGTTTGGAACCGAGGTCGAAAACTCTTGGGATGTGCCGCGCGCACTATCTCTCCCTGGGCTCGCTGAATCACTTGGAGTGGTACGCTCAGCCTTACATGCGCCTCTCAACGCTTTGGAAGAAACTGAGTTTGTTTCGACTAGATTGGCACATGTTATCGGCGGGGGTTCTCGCCGCCGAACCGTTGTTCATATCACTGAGGAAGGTCGGAAACGAGTTGAAGAAGTGGGACCCGTTTCCGAAAAACTCGGAAAAATAGTTGGGCCGATTCCCGATAGTTCTATTCTACATGGTAGGGATGGCGATATTTCTCAGATAATCGATGAATTATCTGAGGGCGGTTGTGTGATTCTATCTGGTCTGCCGGGTGTTGGAAAAACCAGTGTTGCTCGGGGAGTGGTTGACGAATTGATTTCATCTGGCTTGACCGTAAAATGGGCAACATGTCATAGTTATTCTGATCCAGCAAATTTAGCTGAGCAATGGCTGGGCAAATCTGCTCCGACAAGCCTCGCTGCAATCGCTTCTTCGATATCTAATTCTCGGACAATCCTCGTGCTCGATGAAGTTCAGGAATTACATGTTCGTCATGCTGCTGGCGTGGAGGAATTATTATCAGAATTGAAGCGTGGACCGAGTTCAGTTCTCGTCGTCGTTCGAGCACCGAGTCCATTAGGCGTAATGAAAGGATATTCGGAGATTAGATTGGGTGGATTAACTGCCGAAAGTGGATCTCAAATTATTTTAGGGTTGGTTGATGAAAATGAAGCCACTGAGATTTCAATCACTCTGGGCGGCCATCCATTGGCACTTCATTTATGGTCGCCAGGCGATGTATTGCCGGCTAGAGTCGAAGCGATACAGGAATATGTCGAGGAGATGGTAATTCGTCGACTAAGTGAGAATGGAACGTCTACTCTCGATGAATTATGTTTAGTGCCATTCCCATTAAGATCTGAAGAATTATTTGAAAACGATGGTATCCAAGAACTCGACGAATCTGCAGTTCTTCGTTGGACTGATTCGATGGTCGAACCACATCATTTGATTCGCAACGTCCGCCGTGGAACTTGGCGAGCAGACGAATTGGCTGATTTGCATTCTATCGGAGCATCATTATGGGCGAAGAGAGAGGGTGAAAGAGCCTTGCAAATCGAAGCTCATCATAGATTGAATTCGCCCGATTTTGATACTGAATGGCTTTCAAATAGGTTGCAGCAAATCGCAAATTTTGACAGCGCGGCAGCCGCGGTTCTAATCGAGCAAGCAGTCGAGAGAAGTGGAGACGAAGTTCTACGAGAAGGAGCTGTGGACCTTGCATTGGAAAGGGGCGAAGGAATAATTGCAGAATCCCATCTTAGTGAATTAAGTGATGGTCCTGAAAAGAAATTGCGACAAGCAAGGCTCGCGAGAATTCGAGGTGATTCACAAACAGCAAATGAATTGGAAGAGGAAGCCCTTGAACACCTTCCTAGTGCTGAAAAAATTCGGCAAAAAATCAAAAGTATTGTTCGTCGATATGACGATAGGTTACCTGGAAAACTTGATTCGCGACTTGCCAATGAATTATCTGAATCAATTTCAAAAATTTCTCTTCCCCAATTATCTGACTCGGATCGTGCTACTGCGGACCTATCACTAAATCTAATGAAGCACGCGATTGCTCTTCAAACCGGTGAAATTTCTCAATCTGCTCAAGCTCGTGGAGAAATTGAAACTATCCTTGGCTCAGACCATCCAAGTTTGATTTCACTAGATTTGAAGGCTAGTTTGACGATTAGAACTGATGGAATCGCAACTTTAGATGCGATAGAATCATCGAGAATTTTCCTAGAAAATTGTGATGATCAATTACAGCGAATCTCGATGATTCATACCACTTTAGAGGCGGTAGGAAATGAACCGCCTTCGTGGTTAATCGATCAACACAAGCGAGAAGTATCCGCCGAAATTCGCGATGATTTAGCGATTTTCCGGCGTCTTTCCGCTCAACTCTGGTATTGGCGTGGCGTTCTCGAACCACAAAATCGTCTCTCGCATTGGCAGGAATCTATTCATCGATTCAGAACTGCTGAATGTAGTGATGCAGCAAGAGAATTGCTTGACAGATTAACACGATATGTATAATTAAATTTCAGCGCCGATCAAGGTGCGAGTTTCAGAAATACCCTCAATCGAGCGGATTTCTTTAACGATTGCTCGAGTCATTTCACCTTCATCTTCAGCCTCGACCTTTACGAAGAGGTCATGCATTCCGAAAACAATCCATTGTCCGACGACGCAGCCAACTTTGCTAACCTCTTCTCGAACCTTAACTTCGCAGCCTGGCTCAGTTGTAATCAAAACGAATCCGACTGCCATTTTCAAGCCTCCACTGCAATCAGAGTCTCGGTTTGGAGAACCCCTGGAATTGAGCGCATATTACCGATTAGAGTCTTAGCCATCTCTTTTTCATTCTTGAAATCGATTCTTGCCACAAGGTCATATTCACCATAGGCGACATGTGTTTCAGTGATGCAATCGAGGTTCAAAAGAGCAACGAAAACATCCTTCTCCATTTGTGGTTGGCACTTGAATAAAACGAACGCTGTGTTCATACATCTGTCCTCTCCATGACCCGCTCCGACCGATTTCCGTTTATTATGGCTATCATTGTAAGTTTTTTTTTGGTGTCCACGAGTACAATGGGAATAATATGTAGAGTGTGTGCCGTCAAGTCATGCATTCCGGTCTAAGAGGTAGTAGACGGCATGCGATATTACTGGTTTTCTTAATGCTCAGTTCGACGGTAGCAATCCTACCTATGGCAAATATGGCAGCGAGTACTCGAACGACTACTGTGTGGTCTGGTTCGGTAACCTTGCCTGACGGGTATACAGTAGAGAGTGGCGATATTTTAATTGTTCAAGCCGGAACGAATATTTTCCTCGGCAATGATAAAGATATTCTCGTCGCCGGTCGAATGACTGTGCAGGGAACAACGGCAAGCCCGGTGATTTTGGATGCGCCTACTGGTAATCATGATGGAATAATCTTCAATTATACCAGTTCCGGGCTTGGCTCAAAAATTGATAATTTAACGATTAAAAATTCAGAATATGGAATGACAATTTATTCCAGCGACCCAGTTTTGACTAATTTGAGGGTCGAGAATGCCGACCGTGTAGCAGTCGATCTCTTTGATTCCGCTTCACCTTTAATCACAAATTTGGTAATCATCGGTGGCGGCCAAGACATCCCTCTTGATACAGATTGGCGTAAAGGAATCGGTCTGTCAATCGGAGCCGGTTCAGCGCCGATAGTGAATGGTGTCATAATAAATCAATTGACGACGCGTGGAATCAATTATTGGGGTAATTCTGGAGGCATGCTATCCAATTTACAAATTTCCAATATTTCGGGAGCGACAACCGCAATTTCTGCAGGAATTTGGATAGAAGATTCTCTCCCGCTCATCGTCGATGCGAACGTTAGCCGCTGCGATAACGGCGTCTATATTCGTCACATAACGCAAGGATGGACTACTCGTCCTACCTTCCTGCGCCTTGGAGTCGAAAATAGCCTATACCGAGGCGTGATGGTCGAACAATACAATCACAGTCAATTCTCGAATCTCCCAATCAATGCGATTTTTGAAAATTTGGAGATTCGTGGCACCGGCGGATTAGATGCAAAAACCCCTGGTCTCGGTATTTCTGCCCTCGAAGTTAATACGAGCGGAATAAAAATTGATGGCGGTCTAATCGAGGATAATCCTGTCGTAGGATTCCGCGCCTACATGATAGATTCCTCGACCATCGTCGACAATCTGACAATTTTACGAAGTGGTGATGATGGTATATCTACACCATTCAACGACCGAGCTGGGCTATTTTGGAGAAGCGCAAATTGGGGTTCGGGTGGTCCACCGCTCTTGACTAATTTAGTCGTCAAAAATTCTACTGGTCCTGGGGTTTTAATGTGGAAAGGAGGAGCATATGGGACTAATTGGGAAATTAGCGGAAATGGCGCGAATGGAGTTGATTTCAGAGAGTTTCATCCACAAATTAGCAATATTGAAACCACCAATAATCAAGGTCACGGTATCTCTGTAAGGGATTCGAGCAATGTCGAACTTTCCTATATTCTAAGCTCTGGAAATGGCTTCGATGGCGATTCATTTTCGATTGGAGCAGGATATTACTTTGAAGAGGCGAACGATGTCATTAGTAGTGGAAAAAATGTATCTTGCTATGAATGTAGTTCGATTGGAAATGAATACGGGGTCATCGTGCGCGATAGTATTGATCTTCAACTTCTTTCGATGGAAATACGAGACCCGGCCCTTGGCGCGGCCCTCGACATCGATAATTCGGGACTAACTCATGCGGGCACGATTCTAATCGATGATTTGTTGATTCAATTAAATTCATCGACCTATGCATTGGATTTCGACCAGGTCGATGCCAATGTAGCCAACTTAGACCTAAATGGAGTGAATGGTGGATTCGGTTGGAGGGCGGCTTCGACTCTGACTTCTTATCTGAATAATTCAGTAATTCGTGGTGATTCATCATGCTTTGATATTTGGGATCATGGCGAATTACTTGTAGAAAATCTGGACCTATTTTGTACTTCATCTACTCGCCCAACGATTACGAATAGTTTCGTAAATTTCACTAGCTCTTCCTTCATCAATCTTACCTGGACTGTCGCTGATACTTTTTCACTAGGAAATTCCAGCCATGTTCGATGGATTTCTTCTGGCCCGCTTGTAACGCCGTCTTCGACGGCGAGTGATAGCATACTCGACGTGATGTGGATGGTTGAAGCCCAGGTCGTCAATCAATTACTGCATCAGATTCCATATTCTCAAGTTAATTTGACCTTCGATCAATTCGAGCCAGACTTTTCAACAACATTGCCGTATTCTGGTATTGATGTCCTTGGCCCATTCGTTGGTAAGCGATGGACTGCTCAGCAATCTTGGTCGAGTGTAAATTCAGTATACGGCGGCTGTGATTATGATGGTGTGCACAATAATACTTCAACAGAATCCCTTGATTCTAACATTGAAATTCTCTGTATTTTGGAATTATCGAATCAGCCGCCTTTCATCCTTTGGAGTACCCCAATAGATGAGGAAATTTTCGCGAGCGGTTCAGAAATTTTGTTCAATGCAAGCGAATCTTGGGATTTGGATGAGGATGTTTTATCTTATTCATGGAGCAGTAATATCGATGGTAATTTAATCTGTGGAATAACAGGTAATTCTTCAATTTTCATCGCTAATAATGGTAGTGAATGTATCTCGGATGGTGAACATGAAATCACTCTGGAAGTTTGCGATACTGACAATCATTGTGTTACTGAAACGAGGACGATAGAATTGGTCAATCGACCACCATTGCTCTCAGTCGACACAACACCTGATATCTCTGCTTGGGGGACTCTATATCTTGGACAAACCGCAAACATCTCAATCGATTTGACGGGTACGATTGATCCAGAAGGTGATCTATTGGATTGTTGGGTAGTCGCATCCTACGAGATAAATACCCAGACAAGTGGTTGTCCGATGCTAATCGAGCGTGACTTCCTCGGAGCACCGAATGAATTCCAAGTGACAGTTTATGCCAGCGATAATATCAATACACCAGTTTCTTGGACATTCAATGTCGAATTATTCAACGAACTTCCCGAGGCGATGATGAATATTGAGCGTAGTGGATTACTTTCTCAGAATCTCGTTCGCCTCGATGGAACTGATACATCGGATCCGGAAGCTAATCAAGTCAAGTATGAATTTTGGAGTGATATCGATGGATTACTCGGCTCTGGTATCACACCTGATGATGTGGTTGAATGGATTGGAACTCTGTCAAAAGGCGTGCATGAGATAACCATGTATGCGAGCGATGACCGGCCAAATCATGCAGGCAGATGGACGAGTGTTAGCGAATTAATTTCAGTCGAAAATTCCCCGCCGGTTGCATTAATTTCAGCTCCAACGAATTCTCTCGCGATCGATTCCAGTCAATTGGTCTCATTCGACGCGACCGGATCAGGCGACTGGGATGTCGCCTGCACAGACCTTATTGACAATGGCTCTGGACTAATCTGCAATCCTCACACAGAGGTTAGCCAAGATTTGGTTTCAGTTATCTGGCAATCGGATTTGATGAGCGAGCCCCTTGGAGCAGATTGGCACTTTGAAGCGAGATTGCCAGAAGGTCAGCACACCATCACTCTAATCCTCGATGATGGTGATGGTGAGGTTGGTACCGATTCGATTCAGATTAGTGTCGAACAGGCTGCTCCTGTGTTAATTCTCGACTCGCCACAGCCTGATGCAGAAGTCTTTTCGAACCTTCCCGTACTATTCGATTTCCGTCGCTCTTTTGACCCAGATGGCGATGATTTCACGGTAACTGTTACTTCCGATTTGATAGCAGAACCGATTCTTCACGACAGAACAATTGACTACTGGTACAACGATTATATCCCTGCTGGAATTCACGAATTAACCTTCAAATTAACCGATACAACTGGAAAAATACGAATACACACACAAATTCTCACCGTCCAAGAAACCGCACCAGTTGCCGGTATCAAAGGATTAGACGAAGGTGAGTATATTCCTCCAGGAACTGAGATTGAATTGAATGGATCAGCCTCATACGATTATGATAATGATATCGTGCTTTACGAATGGTCGACAAGTGATGGGGCTGATCTAGGGGATAAAGAAACGGTACTGGTTAATTTCCAACCAGGACCGATTCAAATCACTCTATATGTTCAAGATTCGAGAGGTGCGAGCGATTCAATTACAATCAATTTGATTATCGGCTCAAGCACGCCTCAATTATTTGAATTAACCATCAATCCAAATAAGCTTCAGAAGGGTGAGCCAAATCCAATTTTCTTGACGGTTCGTCTCGACGACCTAGATGGCACCACGCAAATTGTGCTGTGCGAATTGAAAGCCGGAGGTGAGATACATGAGTATGAATTACGTGATGATGGACTTGAAGGGGACATAGTTGCCGGAGATGGAATATGGACACTGCAAACCGTTTGGACCGTGGACGAAGGAACAACTGCTCGGGTAGAAGTTTGGGCGGTCGATGGCGATATTGTTAGCCCCGCCCAAATAGAAATTATTCAAATTGATTCTGGTGAGGGTGAAAATTTCTTGGCATGGTTATTGGGCAGTGGATTACCGGTTCTGATTGGATTAATCATCATATTAACGATTCTTGGAATGGTCTATTCAGCAAATCGCCGGCACGAGATGAAAAAGGATTTGGAGACGATTGAATCTTGGTCAAATTTTGATCCTCGAGAATTGGATGAAGAGTTCGATCGTGACGAGGACATCCAATGATGGAACTAGTTCGTTGTGAGTGGTCGACAAAAGATCCTCTTTACATCGCATACCACGATAGAGAATGGGGCAGGCCGAATCGAGATGGTCGCCGACTATTTGAGAAAATTATTCTCGAAGGCGCTCAGGCTGGGCTTTCATGGATTACTATTCTCAAAAAGCGAGAGAATTATCGACAACTTTTCGATGGATTTGACCCGGCTAAAGTCGCCGCCTATGATGAGAATGATATTGAGCGATTGATGGGCGATGCGGGCATTATTCGTAATCGTGCGAAGATTATCTCAGCAATCAATAACGCGAGGGTATTTGTGGAACATTTTGGTGCGGATGAGGATGCTTTTAGTGACTTCCTTTGGGGTTTTGTCGATGGTGAACCAATTATCAATCAACGCAAAACCATGGAAGATATCGTGGCGGTTACCGAAATAAGTACCCATATGAGCAAGACTTTGAAAAAAATGGGATTCTCTTTCATCGGGCCGACCACATGCTATGCGATGATGCAGGCTGCAGGAATGGTTGACGACCATTTAGTGAATTGTTTTTGTCATACTTCCAATCGCTCAGATATCTGATCCACATACTTCGAACCAAGCATCCATCTTACAATTCTAGAATATGGTATTCTTTGAAATACCTGAAAATGCCATTACTTTATTTGGTTTGACTCAGAGGGTGAGACATGAACCTACCTATTCTGTATTCCTTTAGGCGATGTCCATACGCCATGCGCGCTCGTATGTCCATAGTTCGATCTGGATTCCAAGTTGAGCACCGAGAGGTCATCTTGCGAGACCGCCCAGCCCATATGATGGAAATCTCACCAAAAGGAACAGTCCCAGTATTACTCTTATCCGATGGAACGGTCATCGAAGAGAGCTTAGAGATCATGGAGCATGTGCTCCCGTGGGATTTAACGCAATATGAGGAAGAATGGGTAAGACGCAACGATGTCGAATTCAAATTCCATCTCGATCGTTATAAATATCCAAATCGCTACGATGACATAGATGAATTAGAACATAGAGCAGCAGCATGCAAATTCATAGAATCGCTTGAGAGAGAGATTCCTAACGGTAATCTGAGTGATGCGATTTTCCCCTTCGTTAGACAGTTCGCCAATCATAATCGTGAGTGGTTTGATGGGCAGAATTGGCCTAATGTGCATCAATGGTTAGCAGCAAATCTGGAATCAGAAGAATTCTCCGAATGCATGAGCAAACACAAGCAATGGGTTCCTGATTACTAATCTAATCAGGGGGTAGCGGGGCGGGCGGCCTACTGCGAGCCCTTCCAACCTCTCCAAAAGAATTAGTTGATACTATTGACTTGTTTCCTTCGATTTATATTCTGCTAACTTCGCTTCAAATTCTTCTTGGGATAGACCATGCCACCCTTTGCACATTCCTGTTGGTGATCTACCGCATCCACATTTACTCATGTAATTCATTCCTCCTAAGTCATCGCACTATGCTTCAGTATTAAGAGAAGAAGGTTCCGATTTTGATTTGAATTATGACGACGACGATAATGATGACTGAATCAGTGGGTAGCCATTGATTCACGGACGAATGAATAATTTGTAGTTTAGCAGATGCCTGAACTGATGGAAAATACGCCTAAATTCTAGGGCAACAATCATCCAAAAAAACATTGCAATACGACTAATCCCAATATTGAGTAGGGTGAGTAAACCGGGGTATAGCCTCCGTTCAAACCCAGCCTTGAGTAATGTCGATTGGAGGCGGACATCCCGAGTATAGGAAAAGAGTCGCCCCCCTCCAAACTGCTCCAGTAATTTATGCGTCAAACCCCTCCCTCTATGATTAGGGTCGACGACGACGCTGTTGATTTCGGAACTGCTCCATCGGTTCGATAATGCGGCATGAGCAATTGGACTTCCCGCCTCATCATGGATCAAAATACTGTTTTCACCTATTTTCGCAAGTGAGGGTGGACGCAAATCCAATTCTTGACGGAACATCTGCTTAAGCCAGACTATGTCCTCCATTGGATGGTACTGGAGCCAAGTCCATTTCAACATGGCCCAATAGGCTACCCTTGCGATTCCCGGCGAGGCTTTTCTTCAGCGTCTAAGACGTGGAAAGAGCACAGGAGTATTGGCTCTGTATTGCATATATTCTGGATTATTCTCCCACTTGGCCAAAGCCCGTTTATCGAGAATAGGAATCCCGCTAATTTTTGTGAGGAGAAAGTAGACGAATATTGGCGATACCCAAGCCAACATCTCAAGTCCGGTAAAACATGGAATTCCAAAGCAGGCGATTCCAGACCAAATAAGAATCTCACCCAGATAGTTAGGATGTCGAGATAGTGACCAAAGGCCATCTTCAATCCATCTTCCTCGGTTCTCGGGTTTAGCATTGAAAGCTGTTTTTTGAGAGTCAGCAATTACCTCAACACCAAATCCAAGCAACCATACACCAAATCCAATGCCATCCCAAATCCCTAGTGAAGGGGCAGGACTAGCTTGGCTATTGATCACAATAACAACGTTCACAGTGAGAAAAACCCATAGGCCCTGTATAGTCCATGGCACTAGAAATCTTATTGGAGAAGTTTTCAAATCGTCAAATCGTCCATCTTTTCCTGCGCGGTGGATGCGAAAAAAGAGGAAACTTGAGAGGCGTAAAGCCCAAATGACTACAAGTAAGCTGATAATCCATTCTCTTGGGCTCGGTGATTCAGTCTGTGTTCCTGCCCATAGACTGAAGGCAACCACAGCGAGATAGGTCAAACCACCAGTTATATCGTAGAAGCGTTCAGTTTGTCTGAAAGAAGCAGGTAGCCATGCCATCCACTGAATACCAATGGCAATCACAGCACAGTAAACTACAGATGAGTACCCATGGATATCGACAGAGTTACCTCCAATTGCACTAACCATCAAGCTAACAATAATGAGGACGCTAATCAAAACCAAGGCAGTCAGGCGGACGTCTTGTAGACTAGACTTCATAGGTAACTAATCTAAAGTTATTTTATTAATAATGTTGCTTTTATCCATTAAGTCCCTTATTACTGAATTAATGGGATATCTATAGTATTAGAAAGAATCTGAATGTGTAATTTAGTCAAGCAATTCTCTTTGCCATTTCAGTGCAGATGCATCCATTGTAGCTAACCTGCAGGTCATGCCCTCACAAAACCAACCCTGCCATTCAGCTTCACCGCGGTCCTTGCCACTAATGGGATCACAACTGGAGACGACCAACTGATTCCAAGCAGAGCTGCGCCTTAGATTCTCGACCTCGGCAGGTTCACTCCCCGAGTGATGAATGAACCAGACTTGGCCGAGTTCAACAAGTCCTTGTGCAGCGCAGATTAGAGCCCAGTGACCACCAGCTCTGGCGACTAGGTCGCCCCCTACACTGATTATTGCCTTCTCGGCCGATTCTCTCCACTCATCGGCTTGAGAGTGATCAGGCCATAGTAGCAACAGGGTTCGCAGTAGTTCAACCACCACCGCGGTAGCACCAGGAACCGCAGAATCTGAGACTGACCTCTGCCTGACGGGAAGTTCAGTGTGGTCGGTACTGGTCATCCAGAAGCCACCATCAGGGTCGGTGAATATTTTGAGCAGCTGGCTGGTGATCTCGTGGCTTCGGTGTAAGCATTCTTTGTCATCCCAGCGTATTCCCCAGCGCAGCAGACCGAGTGCAGCCCATGCATAATCATCTAGGAAACCTGGCCCCCCTAGGGTGTCTCCTCTTCGTGTTCGAAGGACATCCTTACGAGACAGCAGCTCCTTGCAGATATGCTGGCCAATACTCTTTGCATCATCTTCGGGTAAATCTGCACAGGCGACCAGCAGCATACCGTTCCACGCGGTAAGCACCTTGTCATCTGTTCCGGGTCGATCCCGTTCGGCCCGTTTATTGAGAAGGTGAATACGTAGGTCATCATCATCAAGGCCGCCGACCTCATGTAGTGATAGTACGCTTCGACCACTGTTCTCGAAGTTACCCTGATCAGTGATTCCAAAGCGTTCGCAAGCCACAGTATCCCCTGCTTGTTCGGGAGTCCACAAGTAGAATTCGCCTTCCTCAGATTTCCCGTCCTCTCCGAGCGAGTCAGCGTCAAGAGTCGACCACACACCTCCGGAGGGGTCTAGCATCTCATTGCGAATCCATTCTAATGTCAGTCCTATTACCCTGTCATTCTGGCTCCCTATTCCGAGGCGACGCGCCTTCTCGTGAACCGCCAGCATCAGGGCATTGTCGTAGAGCATCTTCTCGAAGTGGGGGACTGCCCATTCAGCATCCACGCAATACCTATGCCAGCCACCTGCGAGATGGTCAAATAGACCACGGGTTGCCATAACGTCCAACGAATGAGATACGATGTCTATCTCTCCTGCACGTAACAAGCCTTCCATCTCCATCGGATGCGGAAACTTCGGAGCACCCCCAATCCCTCCGTTGACGGGGTCGTAGACCCTCTTGGAATGGATTAGCCCGGCTAATATGGATTCCTTGATCAGAGATTCAATATCTTGTGATGACCCCTCCCCTATCGATGATTTCTGGATTTGTTCTGTAATCAGTTTCGAGGAGTTGATGACCTGCTCGCGTTGTTCCTGCCATGCCCGTACGATGCTCTCGATCAGTTGCCCCCATGATGGTTTGTTGTAGCGTTGTACCGGAGGGAAGTAAGTACCGGCGAAGAACGGTTTGAGTGTGTCGGGGTCGACAAATACATTCAGCGGCCATCCTCCACCACCCGAATAAATTTGGCACGCCGCCATATACAGTGCATCGACATCCGGACTCTCCTCGCGGTCGACCTTGATGCAGACTAGTGATTCATTCATCTGTTTAGCTGTCAACTCATCATTGAATGATTCGTGCTCCATCACATGACACCAATGACAGGCAGCATACCCGATGGATACAAGCAGGGGGCGGTCTAGTTTCTTGGCCAGTTCGATGGCTTCCTCATCCCATGGTTGCCAAGAAACTGGATTAGAGGCGTGCTGGAGCAGATATGGCGAGGTACATCCGCCGAGTCGGTTGGTAATCTCATCTGCCATGGTGTGCCATCGGGTATAGGCACATGAACCCAATGAATCGTAGGTGACTCTCTCATATCGATTGTCTGAGGGGCGAATCATATGCTAGCGAGTCGCAAAGCCCAATGTGAACCGATAAATTCAGCAATTATGAGCGAGAGTAACACCCTCTATTCAGGGAATCAAACGTCCTTCCATTCCACCAGCGACCTCGATTACCTGACCCGTGATATGTCCTGAAATTTTGTCTGAAGATAGTATGACTACAGCGCTAGCCACATCCTCAGGGGTAGCGAGCTTCTTCAGCGCCATCGTCGCAGTTGCACTCTCGACGATTTTCTTGTCAACTCCTTGTTCAATCTTCTTTGGGGTAACTGTCCATCCTGGAGCGACCGCATTGACACGGACACCACCGATTTGCGAGACATCGTTCTTCAGTGTCATCAGCAGACCTGACGTTATGGCGCCTTTCGCCGCAGCGTAATCAGCATGTCCGGATTCACCGTAGATACCTGCGGTCGAGCCAATCATAACAATCGATCCTCGTCCAACCTCTGAGGCATGGCTAAGGAAGGCGCGAGCAGTGGTTACTGTAACCCCCAGATTTGAGTTCATGGTGGAGGCCCAGCGCTCAGCATCTATTTCCCAAAAGGGCTTGGACGTAGTGGGATAGTTGCCGGCATTAGCGATGCAGACATCGAGTCCTCCGAAGTCAGAGATGATGCTACGAACCATCGACAGCGCTTCCTTGGTATCGCGTAGATCCGCATGGATGGCTATTCCATCAATTTCCTCGGCCAACGAAATAGCCGCAGCAGCCGAGGTATGGTAATGCACGACTACGCGCGCACCCTCAGCGGCGAACGCTCTGCAGATAGCCTGACCTATGCCGCCTGCACCGCCGGTGACGAGCACAACTTTGCCATGAAGTCCAGTTTCCACACAGTACGGGAGATGTTCCGCTACTTTATGTTCACATACTAGCCATGAGTGATAGAAAAGGGGTGGTGACAGATTGAAATTACTCAGGGCCCCATGGAGTCACTTGGCGAGTTAGGCCTAGTCTGTGAGTGAATAAGAAGCGCAAATTTAGCAGACCATCTCCCCAAGTGTTGATTTCAGCCTCGCCAACTCTTGGTCGGTAAGGGACACTAACTTCATCAGTCTTCTTCTTGCCCAAATACCGTCGAGCACGGATCTTGAATTCTTGAGAAAGCGGCATTCCATCGTGCTTGGGTCGGACGCGCTCATCCGCGAAAATCGACTTGCGGAATACCCACATTCCGCTTTGTGAATCGTGCACGCCATACCAGTAGAGCAGGCTCGCAGTCGTGCTCAGAACCCAATTTCCGAAGCCGTGAATCCCTGGCATTGCACCCTCTTCCGCACGGCGTAATCTATCACAGGTAATCCATTCCAATTCTTCGTCGACGAGTTTCTTGACGAGTGCTGGAACTTCTTCTCCAGGATATGTGCAATCTGCATCCATCGTGACAATGATTTCACCCGGAGCCATAGCAAATCCCGTTTTGTAAGCGCGACCATAACCCTTGCGAGGTTCGAGATAAACGCTTGCGCCTTCTTCCTTTGCTAATTCGCGAGTGCGGTCAGTTGAGTTTCCATCGACGATCAAAAAGTCGAGTTTTTCGCACCATCCGTCACTTGGTACTGAGCGGATGGTATCGACGATTGCAGCTTCTTCATTTCGAGTCGGAATAACCACGGTTACGTGAACTGGCAGTGTATCACTCATGTTTCTCAAACCTGCGACCAAAGTTTGCGTTTTGAATCAAACGGATGCATGTCCTGAGTCCAATCGCTTGAAAACAGGTAATCCGAGCGCATCGTGGAGTCGTTATGCACATCGCCATGCTTTCTGCTGAATATCCCCCGAGGTGGGGAGGAATGGGGTCGACTGTTTTTCACCTTTCAGCAGCGCTTGCCGCTCGTGGTCACAAAATTACTGTAATCACCCGTTCAGGAAGTAAGGGAGAGGTGCCGGTATTGGCTGGTGTCGACATCATCGAAGTCGGTTGGCTGAGATTACCGATGGAATTTACTCGCTCATACGGCAAACGTGCTCTGAGGGCCTTGAAAAAACTCAATTCAACTTCACCCGTCGATGTCGTTCATCTCCATTGCCCGATGATTTCTTGGAATGCAAAGCAATTCGTTGATTGTCGCAATAATGTCGGGCCAATCGTCTCCTCTCTTCACGGGTCTTGGTTAGGAGAGCGGGATGGGTTGCGCACAGCAGCCAGTATGAAGGAGGCTGCCGTGTGGGCGAATCCAAATGATTTGGCGATACTTTTGACCGCTGGCCGTTATGCTGAATTTGAGGGTGACGCGCTGGTTGGTTCGGATGTTTGCGTCGCTAATTCGGCGGCGACAAAACAAGATTTTCTTGACAGGTATTCTCCGCCCGAAGATTGGGATTGCGAAGTAGTTCATTGGGGAGTTGACACGAAAATGTTCGTGCCTGCTGAAAGTGAAAACGTAGAAATCCGTGAGCAATTTGGGGCTGATGTCGATACCAATTTATTACTTGCAGTTGGGCGATTAGCGGCTAGAAAGGGATATGGTTCGTTAATTGATGCCTTTTCTCTAGTTTACGAAGAATTACCAAACTCAAGGCTCGTCATAGTCGGTCGTGGGCATTTGAAATCTCGACTTTTGAGAAAGGCAAAAAAATTAGGCATCCTCCATGCTGTACAGATAGAATCTAGCATGAATTTTTCAGATTTAGCAACTCTTTACCGAAATGCCGATTTGGTCGTGTATCCTTCATATTACGAAGGTCAAGGATTGATTCCGCTTGAGGCGATGGCATCAGGAACACCGGTTGTAACCGTCGATCACGGTCCTTTGCCTGAGATGGTTGATGAGACGGTCGGTTCTCTGTTCAGAATGGGCGATATATCTTCGATGGCAAATTCAATTGTCGCTGAATTATCCAGCCATTCTTCATTGAAAGAGAAAGGTGAGAATGGTCGTGCTCGAGTTGAAGAAAAATTTACTTTCGAGCACGATGCAGATCGTTTCATATCGATATATATGCGTGTAAAGTCAGCCTAATCCAGCAAATGGTTGATGTGTTCAACCTACTCGGAAGGCTGAGGTTAGAGAGATGTCAGGGAACCGTTTCCGCAGTGTACCAGTCAGTACAATTTCACATATTGCAATTATATTGATGATATCGATTCTTGCTATTATCTATCTGAAAGCGGTGATACAGCCACTTGTAATCGCATCTTTGCTTTTCCTACTTATTCGTCCACCTGCACAGATGTTAGAAAATCGATTTGGCCATCCCTTGCTGGCTTATGGTCTTCTAATGGCTATCGTAGTTGGAGTAATTTTCTTCGCTTCTAATATTTTGTTTTCAAATCTTCAAGATTTTACTAATCAATCCGAGGATTTGTCCAGACAATTAGAGAATAAAATCGAATGGCTCGAAGCGATTGAGTTCCGAGGTTATCATATCGATACAAGTGGAATAACTGGGTTAATAACAGTTACAACAATACAAGATTTTGCTACTGGATTTGCAGGATCTCTTGCAAGTTTCACCGGTTCTGCAGTTACTGTTTTCATTTTCTTACTGTTCATTATTCTTGAGGCGGAAACTCTACCAGGACGTTTGGCAGTAGCTTACCCAGATGAGGTTGATCGCTTTACTCAAATCGCGTCAAATTCTGGTAAAGGTATCAATACCTATGTCATGACTCGTGCCACGGTAGCTTTCGGGCAAGCGGTGATTGCGGCAATCATTCTCTACTATCTGGATATTCCTGGTTGGTTCCTTTGGGCATCGTTTACTTTCTTGCTTGATTTCATTCCATATGTTGGGGCACTCATTTCATTAATCCCTCCTGCTCTTCTTGGCCTGATTATTCTAGAGCCGACAACCGCTTTGATTATGATTGCATTATTGATTGGAAATCAACAGGTTTGGGGAGCATTTGTCGAGCCGCAATTGGCAGGGCAACGGCTCGATATGTCTCCGATAGTCCTATTGTTATTGGTAGCATTCTGGGGATGGGCATGGGGAGTGATGGGAATGGTTCTCGGTGTCCCTTTGGCTGTCATTATGAAGATAGCATTGGAGAGTGACTCACGAACTAGACCGATAGCAATGTTGCTCTCTCAAAATCCGAAACCACACGAAGAAGAATGATAACTCTGCCGAGTTCGTCAGAAAATGATTACTAGTATTCCATCTGCTTGAATTTTCAGATGAGTTTCAGTAGTAAGGTTATGTAAGCCGCGGGTCGAAAAATCGAGCGGCTGTGAATCCAGATTCCACTTAGCGCCGCCAATCGTGACCCGCTCGCATTTTGAAAGGGCGAAAACTGAGAATTCTGTTCCAATTTCCGCTTCAAATTCTGCAGCACCCTCATCAGGATGAAGGCGAATTGTCGTGCCGTTCTCATGCTGCATCCTGATACACAGCGAACCGGGAGCATCAGCGAGTGCTGCCCAATTTCCTAAGATATGGCTCGGACTACCTCCATCGATGCCGACAATATCGATTGAATTGAATCCTCGCGATGCTAATTCTGCTAGAGATTTTGCGAGGTCACTATTGGATGGGTCAGGTAATTCGGTTGATTTCTTATTCCATTCTTCAGAATCGACAGAATCCAAATCTCCGAGAACTTCAATGACTTCATATCCTGCATTTTTTGCCTTATCCGCTCCCCCATCGACGCCAAAAAGAGGGATATCTTTATCGAAAACCTCCATCATTTCAATGGTTGGGTTTCGACCATTACACCAAAGGATAGCCCGCATCTAAAATCACTTTTTACGAGCGGTTACTTTACCATCAATTATCAAATCAACATCTTGTAATTCGACGGTTGGTTTAATCATAACGCCTCTCATATGTACACCTACCGTTGCTTTCCCACCTAAAGCCGAATTATCTCCAAACCCGAAATATGCCGATCCGCGCACAACTTGATCTTCGAGCATATTACCAATTAATTTTGAGCGTGAATTCATACCAAAGCCAAATTCTGCAACCGTCCTTACCCTTGCAGCTTTTGTTGGCCGGAGTGGGATTGCAGCCTGCTCAAATACATCATCGATTTTCTCCGCCATTTCTCCACCAGAAAGGTTGACTATGACTCCATTTTCCACTAATAGTACTAGAGGATCATCCAAAAGTTTGCCATCCCACGAGCCATCGATTACAATTTTCCCAGTCATCGAATCCTCTTTTGGCAAAACGAAAACTCGACCTGAAGGTAGGTTCATGATTTGTCGAGGCCGATTGCAGATGCCATTGTCCTCGAGAACCCATCTAGCACCGATGACGAAGCGAACATCGGTTCCAGCAGGTGTAGTAACGTGAACCTCGCGTCGTCGTCTCAAGAGTGGGTTCAGACCTGCAATTTCTTTTTGGAGAGCATTGTAATCAGCAGTAATTCCACCATTTGCGAACGTCACTTCAGTAATTCCCGGCATCGAAGCGATACGCGCACCTTCTCGTGAAGCAGTCAAACGTGCTCGTGTGTGCGTTAGCGAGTTTTTTGTTGCGAGCAAGACAACATTTTGTCGTCGCATCAAATCGGTGACAGGTGAAGGCGGTTCTGCACCTTTTTTGTGAGTTGTCGGCATCATCATCATTAGAGTTCTATCTGTGACTTCAGCCGAGGCTTCGTACAGTGCCCTACCAACTCCTGCTGTTACTGGATCGGTGACGATTAAGACGTGCTCGTGCGAGCGTATTTGCATACAGGTTCGGATTACTGAGCGCGCTGCAGTGAGCATTGCTTCAGTGTGCTCTTCAGCCCCACCAACCTCGATATCGCTCGACTCGCTCATTTGATTTCGTCTTCACACAAGAGTCCCTCTTCTTCAAAGCCACGATTCAAGAGTCAAACGGTTTTGTTGGATTGTCAAAGCGATTTACCAAGTCTCTCTTAGGTAGAATCACCTTCGGATGTTCGATGGAAGGCGTTGCTGCTGTCAGGTTTTTTTCCCTTCTCGCAATTATTTCTCTGGTCACTGGAGCCTCGATGACCGCCTTTTCGACCAGTAATGGTGATGATTTCGAAGAAGAGCCAAACCTTGCTGGATTTCTTGGTGATAATGAAACTGCGGACACTGCTGAAGAGGATGGTGGTGCTGAGTTTGCTGCTCAACCAGAACCACGGTCTGATGAGCAGCCATCGGAAGAATCGGGAGATGGTTCTGATGATGGTGATTTAAGTCGTAATTTGATGATTGGTGGTGCCGGAATTCTCGGAACGATGGCTCTTAGTGCTGCGTTTTCTGAAGTAATGAAAGTTACAATATTAGTCGCGCTAGTCGCACCGATGTTAGCGCGAATCAAAAAAACTCGAGATGATTTGTTAACACGTGGAAGATTATTGGGATACCTTGAAGCAAATGCAGGAATTCATTTCTCCGCTTTACGCGATGCTCTAGGATTAGCGAACGGAGTCACTGCTTACCACTTACAAACACTCGAAGGAGAAGGTCGAATTATCTCCTGGAGAGATGGCAAACTACGCCGTTATGCGATTGGCCACCTATCAAAATCAGAATTAGAGAGGATTCGTAACCCAATCGCAGGAACTCGATTGGCAATTCTCGAAGTTCTTTCTAACTCTGGGGCATTGGGACTTTCAGGGACAGAAATTAGCAATAAATTAGAGATTTCCCGTCAACTTTTGAGTTATCATCTCAGCGAATTAAAACAATCCGATCTCATTGGTCCGGCAAATGAGAAAAAGCGACCGAAATGGTGTATCACCGAGGTTGGAATCGGTGTGCTGTCAACCTCGTTGGAGGTTTCACGCCTCGAATCAGGCGCATAATCGTTATATTGCGAGCCAGTGCAGAAATGAAACTAAATGATGCAATCATGACTCAAGAAGCCAAGGTGCTTATGTTAGGAATGGCGATGATAGCAGTTTGATGGACCAGAATTTGGACATGCAGCTCGCCGCGCTGATATTCTTAGCCGGCACCCAATGCCTCGGCTCCGACCCTGAAGGAGAAGCCGTTGAAATGACGTCAGAAAGAACCGAAGAATCTGCGGAGGAAATTATCCCCTCACCGCCAGAAATTCATCCGAGAAATAATTGGCGAAGCTTTCCATTTTCGAATTGATTTAATTAATTTCGATATATTATTGTAAAATCATCTTACCAACCGCTTCATAATAGCCGGAGCACTTCGTTTTAACTATGAGTCCAAATCCGAACTCGCATAGCCGCCCGAAAATGGCAATCCTTGTCTTAGTAATGATGCTGAGTTCTGGCTGTATCAGTTTAGTTGACGATGTGGTCGATGATTTCGATAAAACCGTTGATTTGATTCAAGGCGAATACCCCATGCTCGACTTGCCCGTTCGAATATTAACCTCACCAATTTTGCAAAATTATGACCAATGCAGCGAATTGCTCGAGGATCTCCAACAATCTGTTTACGACGAAATGCTCGTCTCTCTCGACCAGCAATCATATCAGCATTGGGTCGGCATTAGTTGGTGGAGAGGTGGACCGGTTATGCTTGATGGATCTGCCGAAGAAGGAGCAACGGTGGCCGATTTCGACTCTTCATCTGAAGGAGGAAATGATGGAGGAAGCCGTGAAGGAACTTATTCGGAAACCAATAACCAAGAAACCGATGTTGACGAAGCTGATTTCTTGAAGACCGATGGATATTACATCTACATGTTGAATAACAATCAATTGGTAATCATGGGGGTACCAGAATTTGGTGATTTAACACTTGAATCTAATACGACTATGCAAGGTTATCCAATGCAAATGATGCTTGAAGGCGATAAACTTGTGATCGTTTCGAGTATTTCTTACTGGAATTTACCCCCAGATCATCCTCTCCGTTCTGTAATGAGTGAGGAAATAACTTACACTTACACCGATTCGAGTGGAGATGACCAATCATATTCTTACACACGCTATGAAAACTTGGTGAAATACACAGTTGTCGATGTAAGTGACCGTTCAGCCCCTATAGTCGAGCGTGAACTCTACATTGAAGGAAATTACCTCACGGCACGTCTAGTCGATGGCACCGTACGCTCTGTGACAAATATCTACACAGATATTCAGGGCTTACAAACTTGGGTCGAATTGCCTAATAATTATTGGCAAATTGAGAATAAAACTGTCAGGATGGATATATGGAATGCGAGTTTGCTTGAGACTATTGAAAATAATGCTCAATTGATTGCTGAATTAACTATGGAAGATTTTGCACCAAAAATTTACGAGATGACCGACACAGAATTTGGATTAATCCAGTATCCAGTATCTTCTGATGATTGTAGTGAGTTTGCAGCGAGTGCAGATTCCACCGTTCGTGGAATGACGACCATCATGACGATGAAATTACTCGGTGATGAGGTTGATTTGGAAGTGGATCATATCACTAGCCGCTGGGCCCATGTCTATGCTAGCCAGAACATGTTGCTCCTCGCTGAGCCAGCTGCTGATTGGTGGTGGTTCTGGCAGAATACCGGATGGGATGATGCAACCAACATTCACGCATTCGATATTTCCGATGCAGATTCGACAGTTTACCTCGGCTCAGGCCGAGTAAACGGTACAGTCCAAGATCAATTTTCGATGAGTGAATACGATGGATACATCCGTGTCGCTTCCACCTCTGATGTGTGGGGTCGATGGTGGATTGTCGAAGATGTCGATGAAGACGGTGAACCGGTTTGGACAGGTCCTTCAAATCAGGTTGCTGTATTGGATTTTGATGGCATCGACACGCTTGAACAAATTGGATTAGTTGATGACATCGCTCCGAACGAGCGCATTTGGAGTGCTCGATTCGTTGGTGAAAAAGGCTATTTGGTGACTTTTGAGAACATGGATCCATTGTGGGTAATCGATTTATCAGACCCAACAAATCCAAATGTTCTCGGTGAGTTAGAAATTCCTGGTGTTTCTACATATATTCACCCAGTAGATGAGGATACTCTGTTGACGATTGGAATTGGACCCGGTGAAGACGGATTAGGTCTTGATTGGTCGATAACTCAGGTTTCTTTGTTCGATGTAAGTAATCCTGAATATCCTGCTTTGATGGATGTTCAACCACTATCACCCGCTTATGTAGATGAGCAATGTGAAGATGTTCGTTCATGTGGCTGGAGTTGGTCTTGGTCAGAAGCATCCTATGAACACAAGGCATTCACATATTGGGCACCAGAAAATTTGCTTGCAGTCCCCCTCTCTACCTATCGACAAACCTATGAAATAGTTGAAGAGAATGGTGATGAATATTATCACTGGAATTACGAATTTATCTCATTGCTTCAACTGGTCAATGTTGATGTTGAAAACGGCTCATTGAGTATTCACGGTGCAGTGAATCATTCAGCGTTCTACGATGACGATGATGGTTATTGGTGGGGTGGACAGACAAATATTCGCCGCTCAATCTTCATGGGTGATTATATCTATTCTTTCTCTGGTGCTGGAGCGGCAGTTCATCGAACTGAAGATCTTGAAATGATGGTTGAATTAGACTTACCTGGATATGAGGTTCCGATTTACTATTACTATGAAGATGATTCAGTAGAGCCAAAGGATACCCAAGTTGATTCCGAAGAGGCTGGGACATCTTCTAATGATGGAAGTTGAATTTTACAACTGAACCTACTCAAAGATTAGTGGTCGGCCGGCACTTCCAGGAGCTGCGACAGCCACACCTCTCATTTCGCCACCACGCTGGCGTGAGTGGACAATTTGGCCATCGACAATTGTGTAAATTGGCCAACCGACAAGACTCATTCCAGCTAATGGCGTCCATCCAACTCGAGTCCAAGCATCAGAATCGCGAATGATTCGAGAGTTTTCCATATCGACGAGGACGAGGTCGGCATCAAAGCCAACCTCAAGTTTTCCTTTTCCCTTCATACCATATATCTGGGCGGGAGCCTCGCACATCCAACGCGCGACGTCAGAAATCGAACACATTCCATTCGCTGCATGAGTCAGCATCGTCGGTAAAGATGTCTCAACTCCAGGCATTCCTGATGGCGCTCGTGGGAATCCAAGTGCTTTATTTTCCAGAGTGTGAGGGGCGTGGTCGGTAGCGATACAATCGATAGTTCCATCTTTCAGGCGACGCCACAAAATATCTTTATCTTCAGCGTAACGAATCGGAGGATTCATCTTCAAACGAACTCCTCGATTTGACACATCATTTTCATCGAATGTCAAGTGTTGTGGTAATACTTCGGTGGTGATTAAATCACCTTTGTTCGAAGCCAGCCAATCAGCTTCGATTCCGCTTGAGAGGTGGAGGACGTGTAAACGATGAGAATGTTCTTTTGCCAGAGCAGATGCTCGCTTTGTAGCAATTAGAGCAGTTTCGACATCTCTCCATTCAGCATGAGCGGCAACATCTGTTCGGTGTTCAAATTCAGGGTAACGATTATTCAGACGGTCTTCATCTTCAGCGTGAACTGCAATAATGCCGCCGGTATTAGAAAAAATATTGTCGAGGTGTTCTTGCCGATGAACTAGCAAATCACCGGTACTGCTGCCCATGAATACCTTGATTCCGCAAATCCCATCAATATGTTTTGGATCATCAGGTGTTCCAACTGCTTCTTGTAAATCAGAAATGTTTGATGGTGTTGCACCGATGAAGAATCCGTGATGGTTTACAGCAGTGTGGCCAGCAGAATCAATCTTCGATTGAATACTGGCGAGACTTGTTGCAACTGGATTGTTATTTGGCATGTCGAGGAATGATGTAACGCCGCCAGCAACTGCAGCTCTGCTTCCACTTCCTATATCCTCAATCTCAGGGCTTCCTGGCTCTCGGAAGTGAACCTGAGGGTCGATAGCACCCGGAAGTAAGTGGAGACCTTCTGCATCGATTACTGTCTCTGTGATGCCGGCGACTAAATCTCCACCGATGGCGATAGTATCGATGATTCCATTTACAACTCGTAAATCCCCATCAACGATTTTCGAGCCGATGACCATCGATGCATTTTGAATCAAGATTCCGTGACCCATGTTCTTCCCTTATCTCTCCGGAAGCATCCATCTCATGACTGTTCGCTTTGGTCATGTAGGCGGATGTGTTGTTTAGACGCGTTCAAATAACCGGGGCATGACCGGGCGGGTAGCGAGTTTGAGTAGTCAGGTTATCTCGTCGGGCTCATAACCCGGAGACCGGTGGTTCAAATCCACCACTCGCTACCAAAACTAAATCTAAAGTGAAAGTGAAGAAACAGGTAACTAAGAGTAAGTTGCATGTGCAAACTACTTTCAACTTCCGACAGGGGTCTTTCGTTTGTTAATATACTATCTAACGCCGAGGGGTGTCTGAAACCGGTGAGATAATGAGTAATGATACAGCGAGCGAAAACGTAGAAGATGAAGAAATCGTCATTGATATTGATGAACCGCAGATGACAATCGAAGATTTACCAGGTGTGGGACCCGCAACTGCGGAAAAATTACTTGAAGCCGGTTTTGAAGAATTACTCGCGATAGCAGTAATGAGTCCTTCAGAACTAGCGGAGCAAGCAGAACTCGGCGAAGCTGTTTCCGCAAAAATTATTGCTGGAGCGAAAAAATTAGCAAACATTGGCGGATTCATCAGTGGATCTGCATTGTTAGACCGACGTAGACAAGTCCAGAAGTTAACCTCTGGCTGCTCTGCCCTTGACGAACTAGTTGGAGGAGGATTCGAGACTCAGGCAATTGTCGAAGTGTTCGGAGAATTTGGCAGTGGGAAAACACAGATTGGCCACCAATTAGCAGTTAATACATTACTTCCGGTTTCAAAAGGTGGATTTGATGGAGAAGTGTTCTATATTGATACTGAAGATACCTTTAGGCCGGAGAGAATAGCACAGATGGCTGAAGCTGTAGGAATGGATCCTCAAGATGCTCTTGAGAGAATTCATGTAGCACGCGCATACAATTCTGCCCATCAAATCCTTTTGGTCGATGAAATCAATAGAGCGTCAAAAAATCTCGATGTCAAATTGATTATTGTCGATTCTTTGACGAGCCATTTCCGTTCAGAATATATCGGTCGAGCAATGTTAGCAACCCGACAACAAAAACTCAACCGTCATCTGAAAGAATTGAAGCAGCTTTCTGATGTTCAGAATGCTCTAATCCTTGTTACCAATCAAGTTATGTCGAAGCCAGATGCAATGTGGGGAGATCCTACAAGAGCAATCGGTGGACATATCGTCGCCCACGCCAGCACATTCCGCCTATACCTTAGGAAATCAAAGGGAGGACGACGTATCGCACGCCTCATCGATAGTCCGAATCTCCCTGAGGGTGAAGCGGTCTTTACCGTGACTGCCGAGGGTCTTCAAGATTGAATTTTGTAGGCTTCTCGGGGTCCGAAATCGGTCTTTTTACAAACCATTGATAGAAGAGTAACGTGGATATAGCATAGAAAACAGACATTATGATGAATGGTGTGCCAAAATCATCCATGGCCATCAGATAAGCTCCACCATATCCGGCTATTGCTGCAAGACTTGCTCCAAAAAATCTTGAGAGGCCAACGAAAGTTGCTCTCTCATTAGGATGAAGCATCCCCATGGAATATGCTTCCATTACTGGACTGGACATGTTGAACAGGCTTGATCGAAGGACCCAAGCTAAGCCGGCTAGTGACACAACGGATTCTGGGCTAGCTAATGATGGTGCAAAACCGATGATGAGGATGAATGGTATCGCAGAAGCTCGAGTTATAACAATCGTCGTAACATCACCTATTCTATCGACGATTAGAGGAACGATGAATGCGCCTATTGATAGGAAAAGAGACCCCACTGCAAAAATTATTCCAATTTGATGTTCATCAGCATGAATTCCTCCATGTTCGTGAAAGAAAACATTTGCAAGTCTTAGAACAAATCCAGCTCCGAATGATAATAATGATGAGATAATTATGAATCTACGTATGACAATTGGATTTTGGATTCCTCCAAATAAGCCTTTTTTCACGACTACTTCCGATCGCGCTTTCGCATCTTCTTCAGATTCATATCGTTGTAGTAAAAATGCAGGAATCAATGAGAGGAACCACCAGGCAATACTGAATTCAACAGCCAATCTATATGCCTCGACAAGGGTAATATTGTCGTAAAGAGTTGAAAGATACGCTGGAAGATAACCGGCTACAATTGCCCCCATCATCGCTGCTAAAGTCCTAAATCCAGAGCCGACTGAAAATAGGTGGACACGTTCTTCTTTAGCTGAATTTTCTGCCATGAACGGTATTTCTGTGACATGATGCAAAGTCCCGAAAATTGCCCCTATTGCGGAAAATGCAAGAATCATATTTCCACTGGTTGAGGTTATCAAAATCAACGATGTAATCGCTCCCCCACCATCTCCAATGATAAATCCCCACTTTCGATCTATTTTGTCTGAAAACTTTCCAACCGGAATTGATGAAATTGCTCCGACGGCTCCCATTACTGCAATTCTAATGCCAATAAATTCGATTCCAAACCCAAGTTGAAGCAAGTAGAGATTGAAGAGCACTTCCCAAGCGCCATGGATAACATCCATGCCAAATACATGGAGTAAATACATTCTAGCATTCCAGCTAAAACGTTGAATTTTTTGAAAATAATTCAATTCCCTTATCTCGCTCAAACGATCACCTCACCGATGCTATCGGCCTAACCATGTGATGATATCGGTCATGCTGGAAGTTCATCGAGAGCAGTGTTGACTTCATTGATGAGGTTCTCTAAATGTTCTTGCTCGAACGAGAATTTCAGCCCACTCGCATCAAATAAATCAGTCAACCCTTTCGTGTATCCCAGGGATAGACCAGCTTTGTATCGACTGAGGGCGTCTGATTCGTCTCGACGATGGAATTGCCACATCTGTAAAGCACCTAGTTGAGCAATCCCATATTCAACATAATAGAACGGAACTCCGAAAAGATGGCCTTGTCGTTGCCATGAAACGATTCTAGATTCTTCAAAACCCTCAAAGTCAATTTTTGCACCAAACCTTTCCCCAATCTCCAACCATTTGGAAATTCGTTCTTCTCTAGTGTGTCTTGGGTTGGCGTAAATCCAATGCTGGAATGAATCGATTGTCGCCATCCAAGGTAAGAAAGAAATAATTCCTTCTAAATGATCACGTCTTGCACGATTTGCTTCCTCCGGATTGTAAAATTCCTCCCACTGTGGATGTGTCATTAATTCCATGGACATCGATGCGACCTCTGCGAATTCGATAGGAGCGTCACGCTCATGCATGAGCTCGAGATGTCCTGAAAAGAATGAATGGAAAGCGTGACCAGCCTCGTGAATCATCGTTTCGACATTTCTCTGAGTCCCTGCTGCGTTCATGAAAATGAATGGCAAGCGACTCTTTTGCAAATAATATTGGTATCCTCCCGGGGCCTTTCCTTTTCTGCTGTCTAAATCGAGGCAATCATTTGCATCTAATTCATCAAATAAAAGTCCTAATTCATCGGACATTGAGTGGAATATATTTGAACATCCTTCAACCATTTCGTTGACTTCATTGAATGGAATGAGTGGTGGCCGACCGAGGATGTCGACAGAGAGATCCCATGGACGTAAGGAATCCAATCCGAGCGTTGTACGTCTCTTCTCATCATTTTGATGTCGAAGAGGCTGGCAGACTGCTTCAATTGAATCGTGGAATTTTAAACAGTCTTGAATCGTGTAATCAAATCTATGCATTGCTGCGAACATATACTGTTGGAATCCTTCAAATCCAGAATTCAGAGCGGTTTGGTGTCGGATTTGAATTAATTCATCATATATTTCTGAAATACGTTCAGCATCTTGCATCCGCCTTTGATCAATTGCACGAAAAGCTGCTTCCCTAACTGTTCTGTCTGTATTTTCCAGGTAAATTGCCATCATCGAAAAAGTTTTTTCTTCACCATCAAATTGAACGGTTTGTATGCCGCAGATTTCATTATATTCAGTTACTAATTTTGTATCTTGAGTTCTTAGAGGAATATTTTCTTCTCGAAAAATCTCGATGTCGGTCTTCAAACCGTGAAGCATTACTGAATATTTTTTGGGTAGATCATCGACCGATGGATGTTCGATAATTCTTCTATTCAAAATATCGCTATATTCAGATAATTTCGGTTCGATATTTTCGACAAAATCCATCCAAGATTTCTGTACTTCTTTATCATCGATATAACAGGTCATTTTGATATAAATTCTAGCACGAGCTTCAGAAATGAACTCACCAAGAGATGATCTATCATGAATAAATTTTTCTAGACAGCTCGAGCAACTGAGTGTTCGTTCCTTCAATTCCTTCATGAACGGCTCGATATTTTGCCATTCGGTAGCATCAAAATCAGACGGTATAAATGACATGGAACCACTTTAGTTTTTTACCGGATGTGGGCCATTTGGAAGTTTGTATTCATCTATTGATTTTTTAGTAAATTTCCATGTATTTGCAGCAATTTTCACTTTTTCTCTGATTGCCTCTAGGTCAGGGTGCTGCGGGTTTTCATGCTGCACCCAGCATGCTGAGCAGAATCTTTCTGATTGATGGTCTACAAAATTTCCAGGAGTACATTCAATTTCACAATAAGTGCATTTTCGGAATCCATAGAATTTTGACATGTCATCCCCATCCTTCGCTCTCCGCTTCCCCCTATCAGTTTGACCCATACGGGGTTAGATTTTTTCTTAAAAATCGCTCATCGCAGAATGTAATAAATACGCATCTTCACACTTGTTCGGAGAAATATTTTCTCCTTCCATTATTGCTCCTATTCGAACCAATCCTTCCACATTTGGAAAAGGCCTCTGGGGTAATATTTGAGAATTCAAATGCTCAGATAATCTCTCAGCATCTAATTGTTTATTATTGTAAATTTCTCGTTCGATTTCAGTCTGTCCAAATGTAGTTGAAATCTCAAATTCAGGCAAGTAAAGAATCCAAGCAGCAGTATCTCCAATTTGCAAACCAGCTCTATCAAAAGCAATTTTAATCTGTCTTGTCCCGGCTATCAATCTCAGAAATTCAGCATCGGTTTTTCTCGCAACCATATTATTTTTTTCTTCGAGACGCCTTACTGCAAACCATGTAGTCCAGAGGTGAACTTCGCTGGCTGCTGCTTCATACGCCATCAAGAGCCAGCGATCATTTGGACGCCATTTATCGAATAGAGATATAATATCCAGTGGATTTTGTATTTCATCAGAAAATTTGATCGGCCATGCAGGAAACCATGGCACTGGGTGGTTACCATCCACGACTCCCGATGGCCTTTGCTTGAAGAAGTCTAGTGTTCATTTTTTTCGACGAATCGCTCGTCCAGCGGTCGTCATCAAATTTTCAACTAGTTTTGGGCTCCATCCTCTAAGATCGGATAATTTTGATTTATCTTTTTCAGTTAATTCTGCAATATCTGCAGCATTCGAAACCCCAAGCAAATTTGCCATCTCTCTTGCTCGGACCCTTCCGACTCCTCTGAGTGCGACTAATCCGAGAAGATCTGCTTTGCATCCGTATCGAATACGTCGATGAATTTCATCTATAGATTCGACTAAAATTCTATGAGCGGTTTTATCCATAGATGATAATTCATCATCATTAGCTAAAATACTCCTAGCAGCGAATAATAGCCATTCAGCAAGTTCCACTCGTCCACGTAAATCGCCTGGTTGAACTCCCCACTCCTCTTCTATTCCGCTCATACTTGATTCTTCTATCCATGATTGTAAAACTAGCACACCTTTCATTCGATTTTCTTCATCGAGGTCGAAAGAATCGGTGAGAAACTCTCTTTGATGGCCATGTAAGGAAGCCTGAATTGCGTCATAATCTCCTTTTCTCGGCCATAATGGTATGAAATCAGGTGTTGAAGCAACGAGATGTAAGAAGCTCATCGGTGAAACTTGACCCTGAGCATTTTCACCGGTTAGAATTTTCATCGCCACCGTCAATCCATCCTTGAGAATTCTTCCAGAAATAGGGTTGAGATAAAGGCGTGAAACTCTTTCACCCAGAATTGTTGCTCGATAGGTCATCGTTGGCAATTCTGGCGCTTCAGGTTCTTCAAATTCTAAAGTATTTGCTTTTTTGAACCCGAAAATCGCTGGTCCTTTTCTAGGTGTGAGTTTAGGTTGACTAACGGATGATTGTTTTGCAATATCAAGCTCGGAAAGCGATGAGGCTGAATTTGCCCAAGATGGTAAATCATCTTCCCATTCTTCTGTCACTAACTCGATTTGGTCATCGGCGAGAATTCTTTTTCTAACCTCTTCAGATTCTCCTTCTTTTGTGATCATTTCATTTTTCGCCAGCCAAGAGATGACCTCATCGATTCTGCTGGCGAGAACCTCTATATCCATATGTGTCGCGAGGAAAGTTTTGTTGAAGAATCGATCAAGTGAGTCACGATCATTCATTCCACCCGTAGATATCATCGAAAGTACATGCATCAACAGAGCCGGGTCTTCTTCTGGTCGAAGAGCAGTGGGATTAGCTAGTTTCGAAGTGATGTCTTCGGGTTCACTGAGCAAAAATTGTTCAATGAAATCAAATTCTTCATCTTTATTCTTAGCAAGTAGCCAGGCATCTCCGACCCGATCGTATTTCGGCCTGCCTGCCCGTCCCATCATTTGTCGAATTTCCATCACAGGCATCGGTAGGGTTCGGCCTGCTGCGGTATTCCAGCGTCGAACATCTCGAACTACCACTCGTCGAGCTGGAAGATTCACCCCCTGGGCTAGTGTGGGTGTGGCAACGATACAAAAAATGTCTCCATTTCTGAATGCCTCTTCGACCTTTTTCCGTTGTCCTCCAGTTAACCCTGCATGGTGGAATGCAACTCCGCCTCGAATAGCGGAGGCGAGTCGACCACCCATTGCAGATGTATCTTCTCTACGGGTTAACGAATCAGCTAAATCATTCCATTTATCGGACAAATCAGGGTCATAAATAGGGTCTTGATCAGAAATTTTATTTCTGATGTGTTTGCCTAATTCACGGGCTTCTTTCTGGGCACTCGCACGTGAATTTACGAATACTAACAATTGCCCTCCGACCCGGACTGTATCGTCCAAAGCAGCATGTAGAGATCGTGTTGCTTTTCCTTGAATTTCTCTAGGTTCTGGCCATTCTTCTTCCCCGGTTCCATCGATGCGATGTATTCTGACATCGAGACCTGTCAAAGTTCCAGAATGAAGTGTGACCGGCCTCCAATCTGATTGAATTAATTCTGCATTGAGCCAATTTGCTAATTCTTCACAATTTCCAACAGTAGCCGAAAGGGCAATAATTTGGGCATCGGGTCGTTGATGACGAATCCTTGAGAGTAATACCTCAAGTGTAGGCCCGCGCCCAGGGTCATGAAGAAGATGGAATTCATCGCTAACAACGATACCAATTTTATTCAATAATTCCGGGCGAGAGCGTAATAAAGAATCTAATTTCTCACTCGTACAAACAAGAATATCGCAATCATCGATTGTACCCGTTTCACCCTCACGATCACCTATCGCGAGGCCGACACGCAATCCAATCACATCCCCAATTTCACGCAGTTCCTGAACTTTTTCAGTCGCGAGAGCCTTCAATGGGACGATATAAAGCGCGCGAAGTCCCTCTAAATCTGTAGTCAACCTATGAGCAATAGTCAGATGTGCCACCAGTGATTTTCCACTCGCAGTCGGAATTGTCAACATCAAATTCTTGCCTGCGAGAGCTGCAGGCAGTGCTTCTGCCTGTGGAGGAAACAGATTCTCAATGCCCCATTCATCTCGAAGCATATCAACGATTTTTTTGGATAGTCCTAAGGAATCGACTCGCCTTTCTGAGCCATCGTTGGAGTGCGCCACGGATATACTCAGAATTGGCTGCTCTAAAGGATGTCGTGTCGGATTAGTTCCAGCGATGGTAAGCGGGGTGGCCATCTGTCACAGCTACGAAAAGTCCTTCTCCAGTTGCACAAACTTTCCCATTCGCCCAAAGTACCATTTCGACCTTCGCTCGGTCTTCTCCCATTTCACTGACATTTGCAGTTACTTTCAGAGTCTTGCCAATAGGCGTCGGTCGCCGCAATTTTATCGAGTAGGAGGCGGTGACAGTACAAGGTGGATGTGAATCTCCAGATTGGTCCATCAATGCGATTGCAGCCGTCCAATTTCCATGGCAATCGAGTAATGTTCCGATGATGCCGCCATTGATCATTCCAGGGAATGCCTGGTGCTCTAATTTTGGGGTGAATTCTAATTCCAGGCCACTTTCTGTTCTCATCGACCTAATTTTCAGACCTTTTTCATTTGCTGGACCACAGCCGAAACATATGCTATTTGGTGCATGTTTTTCTTGGACCGAAAGCGAATCAGCATCTGCCATGATTGTTCACAAGAGGGTTAAGGAATTGAATCATTCCATAGATTTCTACAACGCATCCTCTTAATCTAATGACCTTCTGGCACTATCGTTGTCTGTAGACGAAGAAGGAAAAATCTCCTCTGATGGAGAGACCGTTGAGAGCCCAGCTCCTCGAGCGAAGCGTCGGCGCCATGCACCGTTGAAGGTCGCAAATCAATTGTCTCCTAAGCGACGTAAAGAGATTGAGAAAGCACTTAAAAAAAAATCCCCGAGTCCAAAAAAATGGTCGCGTGATTCTGGTCAAAAAAACCATGTTTTCGCCCGAAAGCGAATCAAACCAGGAACAATTCGTCAGGTTGAATTCAATTTATTAGATGTGGAAATCGGTGAATCTTGGCCGATTCCAGTGACGATTGTTCACGGAACTCGCCCAGGTCCTGTGGTGACAGTACTGGGCGCCATTCACGGAAATGAATTGGTGGGACCACTGGCTCTGACCTATCTTTGTGGTCCGAATTTTCTCGGTGAAGACAAGGATATTGATCCATCTGTTTTTGCTGGGACGTTGAGGATTGTTCCTATCGTCAATTTACCAGGATATCGGCGTCAGAGTCGATATATTACCGACGGTCGTGATTTAAATCGAAACTTTCCTGGCCGAATAGATAGTAATACAACTTCTCGTGTTGCTAACCGAATATGGAATACTCTCATCAAGGGTTCAGACCATATTATCGACTTGCATACTGCAGCCCCAGGTCGAACAAATATGCCCCAAATTCGTGCGAATTTAGCTCACCCCCGCTCCAATCGAATCGCTAGAGCTTTCGGTATCGAAGCTATTCTCGACAACATTGGGCCCAAAGGATCTCTTCGCAGGACAGCAAATAAAGCTAAGATTGGCAGTATAACCTACGAAGGTGGAGGCTCAAACGAAGCCGACCCTGAATCCGTTCAAGTTGCAATTTACGGTGTTTTGAATGTTTTACGAAGCCTTCGAATGATTCCTGGCTATCCGAGTCGGCCACCATTTCGATTAATCGCCTCAGGCTCAACTTGGATTCGCTCCGATCAAGGCGGCTTACTAGATGTTCTCGCCCCTGCTGGAAGCTTCGTCGAAGAGGGCGAGATTGTTGCGACGGTTACCGATCCTGAATGTCCGGGTAATTCTCACAATATTCATACCCCTTCACGTGGTTTATTGATTGGTACCGCCACTCACCCATTCGTTACCGCAGGAACGCCAATTGGACACCTGCTACCGGTTGTCCGTGGGGTAAAAACTCTCAGAAAACGTCTCGATATAGAAGGGTGTTTGATTATTTGCGGTTCGGATGGCGAACCGCCTTGGAGAGAGGATGACGAAGTCGAAGATATTGCAATCGAGGGTGAATGGTCTGGTGGTTCTCCCGATGCTGAATGGGGTCATCAGAGTGGTTTGGACATCGAAGAAGAATCGGAATAATCCTATTCATTTTGATTTGAAGTAATCAATTTTCATCAGAATCATCGACAATTCGAGAAGGCAATTCAACCAATTCAACTTTTTCATCATTATTTTTAGAAACATCCTTTGTGTCCGGTAATCTAGCTGGAATAGTCGGCGTATTATCCGGTGTTGCGGGGGGAGGTAAAGGCAAATCTAAGGGTGGGGGCGAAACGATAGTCTCGTCTATTGACTGAACCATCGCCGAAATGTCTGGTGCGGAGGGTAATTCGTATCTTCGATGTTCAGCAGGTAGGGCTCCACTTTGGGGTGTGATCTTGTAAGCAGAATATGCGTCCTTCAATTCCCTCGTATGTCTGAGGCGTAAAATTCCGACTCCAGTAATACCTAGAATGGTCAACAAGGCTACTAAAATAATCGCTATTCCTAAACTTGATGTTAACAACCCAAGTATTTTCTCGCTGAAAGTCTGTGGTGGAATCCAAATATCCATCTGAATATCCCATGAAAATGTCGTCGTAATTCCCGAGTCGATCATAACAGCTTGTATGGTTTGTGGCGATGACCCATTCGAACACAGGATAGCAGTTAATTCATCGATCTGGCGGTCACAATCAAGAACTAGAATATCGATCCTTGAATCTTCCGAAGAAAGGTTATTTTGCAAATTATAACCATTGATTGTCCAAGTAATTTGAGTTTCGATTTGTGACGGAATTCCGTTAATTCCAATTACTAGAGTTTCATTTACAGCATCCCATGTGCTAGGCAAACCATATTGTGGTGAAGTGTAAACCAAATTTATTCGCTCAAGGTTATCATCGACGAGGTCGTTACAATCATCATCCCATCCATTCCAAATTTCATTAGCGGCTGGATTGATTTCTGGAACTAGGTCTTGACAATCTTCGTAATCGAAGAAGGAATCTTCATCCTTGTCAAAATTGTAAGAATTCGGATTAGATCCTCTGACGATTACTTCATCGCCATCAGTCAGGCCATCTTCATCAGAATCTACTGCCATGTAGTCTGTATTGTAAAGGTGGAATTCATCATAATCAGATAATCCATCTGTATCGTGGTCGGTATCATGAAAAGTTTCGTCGATTTCATCATTGCAATCATTGTCTTTTCCATCTAGCATCTCAATGATAGATGGCGAGCGCTCGTTATCATTGTCATCGCAATCTTGGAACCAGTACCAGCCATCCGAATCATCATCTGCATCTGGAACTAAAGGATCTGCTCCCAAATCCGCGTAGGTGTTGATTTCAGACCCGTCTGGTAATCCATCATCATCTGTATCCCCATCGTTCGGATTTGTAGAAAAATTATGATATTCATCGTAATCAAACAATCCATCGTTATCGGTATCGATTGACCAAAAGTCTTCATCGACGATAAAATCACAATCGTTATCGATTCCATCAAGGATTTCTGGCAGACCAGGTGATCTATATTCGTCATTATCCGCACAATCTTGGAACCAATACCAGCCATCCGAATCCGCATCTGCATCTACGATTAATGGATTGGCACCGACAGCAGCATAGGTATTGACTTCTTCACCATCGCTCAAACCATCATTATCCGTATCTGAATCTTGATAATCAGTGCCATGAATATGGTATTCTGGCCAATCTCGTAATCCATCGTTATCTCGGTCGGTGAAATTGAACCCTTCATCGATATAATCATCACAATTATCATCATAGTTATTCAATTTCTCTGGTTTGCCGGGGTTGATATCCGGATTGTTGTCATCGCAATCATCAAAATGGTAGAATAAATCACCATCCGAATCAGCATCGTATACCAGTGGGTCGCTCGACCAATAATTGACTTCTAACCCATCGGATAATCCGTCGTCATCAGAGTCGGAATCTAACGGGTCGGTCAAGTAAACTAAGATTTCAATCGAATCAGAAAGCCCATCCAAATCTGTATCTGGCATTGTAGCGTTTGTTCCATAAATGACGATTTCATCGTAATCATTCAAGCCATCATTATCGGTATCTGCGTTGTAAGGATCGGTACCGTAAATATTAGTTTCGTTCTCATCACTCAATCCATCATCATCATGGTCGAGATCGATATCAATTCCATGTAGAATCATTTCCCATGAGTTGAGCGTTCCCGCTGATCCGGCTGTATCGTCTCTAACTTTCAGAGTCCAAGTCCCCAATGCTCCCTCGTCCCAGTGTTGAACGGTATTGAACATCCAATTTGAATAATCTGAATTGCTATCAGAGTGTTCCTCGGCCAGCCAAGATTCTGTTCCGTCTGGTGATACTAGAACTATTTCGAGGTTACCTCGACTAGGGTGGTTAATGTCGACTATAACATCAACACTCTCAATCTGCATATCGTTGGTAACTGATGCCGTGAATTCGGTCCATGAAGCTGAGTTTGAAGGAATAGTGGTAGCAGAACTGTATGGGCCGAATGTAGAATTCATTTCTTCGTCAACATTTGTCCAACTTTCAGCCAAAGCGACTGCAGCGCCGGCATCAATAGCGCCGAATCCGTATTTGTGAGATACGTCATGTCCCGCTCCATTGGTCCCCCAGCTCGAATCGGATGCATCATTTTTTCTGGCGCTCTGAACCAAAATATGTTGAATATCGCGCCAAGTCAAATTTTCATTTGCATCAAGAATTAGCGCGATTACCCCAGCGGCCAGTGGTGTAGCGCTGGAGGTTCCACCAAAAGTGTGTGTGACATTTCCATTGTCATATCCAGCATCGTCTGAACTATCATCTGGGTCGTCATGAATATCGGTAGTAGTGATTCCTTCACCATCACCATTAGAGTGGGCTGCGATGAGTATGCTTGCTCCTGGCTCCGAGTAATATGATTGTTCACCATAATGGGTTATCGCGGCGACGGCGATAGTATATCTTGAACTAGCATAGCCATCGTAATTTACGTTATCATTACTATCAAGACCATTTCCAGCAGCCCAAGTAATGATGTTTCCATTGCCATTTCGACCATTGTAAACATCATCTTCCATCGCAGCTAACGTCAGAGGACCAGGGGCCTCCAGAGTTTGTCCGTTATCGCTAGGCCCCCAGGAATTTGTGTAAATATCGATGTCATTCTGGTGAAAACTTAGCGCGTTTGCTTCTGTAGCATCTCCTGCCCAACAGGCAATTAGAGTAGAGCCGGCAATTGTAGCATCGTAAGCAGCGCCAGCGACGTGAATTGTGTTATCGCCAGCGGCAGCAGCGACACCACCTGCGGCTGTTCCATGCCCATTCCAATCAGAAGGACTTGGATCTGCATCATTATTGCACCAATCATAGGAATGGGTTGGAGAGTAATTCGGTGAGATATCCGGATGATCTTTATCCAATCCATCATCAACGACACTGATGGTAATACCAGTCCCTGTGAAATAATCCCAAACCCCAGTTACATTCGCATCTTCACCAGTCGTTCCCCAAGTTTGGCCGGTGTTTTCTAGGTGCCATTGCTGGGTGAAATTTTCATCATTCGGTGCGCTTCGAGGTGTTTGCTGCTTCTCGACCAATGGCGAGAAAGATTCAATTTCACCTCGAAATAATGATTTTTCTAGAGATGAGATTGCATCCAGTGGTGCATCGAAAGTCCAGATATAAGCACCGCGTAAAATCGGTGCAACGTGAATCTCTTCAGGTGCAGATATTAACATAAATTGTTTTTCGATTGGGAATTGAGTTACGATAAGCCAATCATTGGTCGATTGTAGAGTCTCAATTGAATATTGGTCCATTTCAGAGACGCGTGCGAACGCTAATTGAACTGCGCGTGAATAAGTTGGAAGAAGCATCTCTTCGCCAATTTCCAAATCAAATTCAGGCGTTGTATCACCTGAGACAATCCCAGACGCGGGTGCAAGCAACAGAATCGTCAGTACTGCGAATGAGGAACGCATATTCGATGTTGCTCTTTGAAGGGGTTTTAGTCGTTCCCTGTGGGTGTAAGTAATTTGCTCATAATGCTTGAAACTCAGCAATGGTTGTTTTTACTTCTTCATCAGTCATCATTCGTCGCTGACTTTTTGCCACTTCGAACACATGAGCAACCAATTCATCATCAGCTTCGAAACCGTTCTGTTTTAGCCACCAAATAATGTTGGATCGCCCACTCATATGACCGATTCTAATTATTTGTTTGAGTCCAAAATCTTGAGCAGGAACACCTGAATAAACACGGTCAGCTAACCATTGGTCGCCTTTTTTAATGGCTTTGATAACTGCACTAGCATGTACTCCTGTGCCGGTTTCAAAAGCATCTTCGCCAAAGACTGGATAATTGTGTGGTAATGCGACTTCAATATATTCGTGTGCTTTTCTCATGTAATCATTGAGGGCTGTAAGATCGTTATTTATCACGCCCATCAATGATAGGTTGACGAGGGTTTGATCGAGCGGCGCATTACCCGCTCGCTCGCCGACTCCAAGAGCAGTTCCGTGGATGACATCAGCTCCAGATTCGACAGCAGCCAGATTGTTAGCAACTCCAAGCCCGCGGTCCTGATGTCCATGCCAATTTACTTCGATATCACGGCGTTTGAATCCTGCATCAGGAATAACTTCGTCTTGGATGAATGTTAGCAGTTTTCGAACACCGTTCGGAGTAACATGACCACAGGTATCACAGATGCAGATTCGGTCAGCACCCAGTTCCATTGCTCGAGTGTAAACCGCTTTGATTTCCTCGGGTTTACTTCTCGTCGTATCCTCGGTTACAAACATCACTGGGATATCGTTGTCGATTGCAAAAGACACAGCTTTTTCCGCGGTCGAAAGGATTCGCTCCATCGTCCAGCCCTCTGTATATTGACGAATTGGGCTGGTACCCAAAAATGCGCTAGCCTGAATTTGCCGTTCGTGTTTTGCTTGCAAATCAACGAGTGGCTCGATATCTCCAACTACAGTTCGAACCGCACATCCAGGGCGTAATTCGTAACTATTTTCACCCATGTGAGCCAGCATCGAATCGATGTGACCAATATGAAAAGGGCCTGCTCCAGGTAAGCCTAGATCGACTTTTTGAATACCGAGTTTTTCCATATAATCGATTAATTCGATCTTTTGTTCAATTTTTGGATTTCTTGCACTAGGGCTTTGCAAACCGTCTCTGAGTGTTTCATCATCGAACCAAATTTCATGAGGGTGATTTGATGAATTTCGATTAATTTCATAATCAACAGCATTCCAATCAAAGATTAGTTCATTCTCTTTCATGGCTAACTCCTCCTTCGCTCCACTCGCTTAACGAGGCACCCAGCGTTTGAATCATTCGGGACTAATCATTTTGAAATGGATTGATTTGTTTTCTTGCTTTCAATTCATTGCGGCCGATGATTACAACCGTTAGAATCGCACCGAGAATTGCGCCAAATTGCCCAGCGCTAGCCATGACTACGACGACAAATATCAACGCAAGATAGATCATAGAAACCCAAAACGAGCGAGCTGCTGATGGAATTCTACCACTCGAATCCTTTTCTTCGTCAGGGAGGATTTTGAATACGGTTGAACCATACCAAATTGAAATAGCAACAATTGTCCAACCATAGATGTGGTAAATTGAGTCAGCGAAATTGATTCCATCCATTGTTGCTGGAGCTAGGAATGATAGTAAAATCAGGAGAATTGTGTATATTTTCATTTCGACTAATGTTCTCTTCGCCCCTTTCACTCCAGGTAACATCGGTACGTTGACTTTCTCATATTCTTCCGAACGATATAGTGCTAGAGCCCAGAAATGAGGCGGTGTCCATAGGAAAATTACCAGCAATAAAAACCATGGCATAATGCTACCGAGATCAAAAATCGAGTTGATAAACGAGTTTACTGAATCGGTAGATAATGATAGATTACCGACTGCTGCCGCCCAGCCGATTACAGGTGGTGTAGCACCAGCGAGGCCACCGATGACGATATTTTGAGTCGAGGTTCGTTTCAGCCATATTGTATAGATGAAGACATAGAAAAGAATGCTGAATGCAGCCCAGAATGCTGCGACTGAATTCGTCATGATATTAAACCAAACAACACCGATTATCGAAATTGAAATTCCGAATATGAGTGCTGCATTTGCAGAAATCGCTCCTGATGGAATCGGTCGATTTGCAGTTCTTTCCATAATTGGATCGATGTCTCGATCATACCACATATTGATTGAATTTGCACCACCGGCGGTTAGATACCCCCCGATGAAGACAATGATTATCGTTTCAAAACTTGCTGCATAATCTAATTTTGAAAATCCTCCTGCTTCGAGAAGGTCATGTGAAAGAACCGCGCAAAGAGCGGTCACTTGGAGCAAGACGACTACCGTTGGTTTTGTTAATGTAAGCAGAGTACGGTGCAGACTTGGCGCTGAAGTCACAACTCATCCCCAGCAGTACGTGCCTATGAAATCCTGTGCTAAAACTCACTCGATATTTTCTGGGTTAGACTCGTAAAATGAGATGACTTTCATGCTTGTCCAGACGGTAGCGAGCAAAAGGAAAGTAATAGAAGCAAACATTAGGTGAAACAGTGAGAGTAACTCATCGTAGACGATTTCGAATCCATCTACTTTTGCAGAAAGCACGTACAATCCTCCAAGTGATAGATTCAACAAAAACATCCCAGATATCAAGTAAATCCATTTCGAAAGCAAACTTCCACATTGCCCATCATCGCTTTCTCTCCAAATCATGATTGATGCAGCGATTAAAGCCAGCCCAACAATACCAACCAATAATCGATGAATGAGTTGTGATTGAGCAAAAATATCAGTTATTTTCGAAAACAACTCTCCATTACATAGAGGCCATGTATTCGGAAATCCACCAACTCCGCAAGCTTGATTCGCACCAGGAGTTGTAGCTACGAACACACCGGTGAATAATGTTAGAAGAGTGGCGAGTGAGAGCCAGGCGATTCTTTTATGCCAAGAATTTGCCAAAATCGGGTCAAAGGTGATCCAATCCGGTTCTTCTCTAAGGTCGCGAGCGATAGCGAGCCACATCCAGATAAGGCTCATCATGAACATTAGTGCTGAAGCGAGATGCAAAGCGACTGACCAATGTTCATTATCCATTTTTACGGTTAACCAACCGAGTAAACCTTGCCAAATAATTAGGCCTACTGAAATGGAAGATGCTAACCTTACTTCTGTGGTGATCCCCTCTTCTTTCCTTGCAAGCCACCAGTTTAACAAAACTAATGGCCCGAGGATTGAACCAGCGATAACTCTGTGAAACCATTCGGTGTAAATTTCGAATGATGTGTAACGATGGAGAGGTCCTCGAGAATCTATTTCATCAGGATTATCATCCCACCAAGCTTCTTGGTCTGCTTCGGAAATATCGAATCCAAAGCTTCCGAAACAAGTTGGCCAATCTGGGCAGGATTCACCGGCATCGTAAACTCTGACGATACCACCGAGAATAATGACAACGAAAGTGATGCCGATAAGTACAGCAGTCAATTGCTTGGTCTGGATTCTGTTGAATCCCATATGGGCACTACCTTTGATATTATGTCGAAACCTAAGATTCAATCATCCAGATGAGGGTCGACATCGATAGGGATTCTGTGGCTTTCGTATTCAAGAGTTGCAATCTTCATTGGGTCTAGAACTACTTTGGTTTTGGCTTCGTCGACTCCATATAATTGAATTAATTCGGCTGAGAAACTTTCTCGGAGTTCATCTTCTGAAACATAGAGTGGAGCTCCCATGCTAATCTGTAGAGCGCGGGCACCGATGATTCGTGCTTTTTCGAAGCGTGTGTGGGCTCTTGCTGGCTTGACCATGATGGCGCGCGACCAGCGACTCCCACATAAGGGCATTGACTGTTGATACGCCCCCTATGGGGGCGGTTTATGGCTTAGAATTTTCAAATTAACATTAGCGAGATTAACACTCAATCAACATGCCAACCGCATTCCCGCCACCAAGGCAAATGGTGATGATTCCTCGTTTTCCACAGATTCGATTTAGTGCATTTGTAACCGTCATCAGGCATCGGGTTCCAGTCGCACCCAATGGATGGCCAATCGAGACTGCACCACCATGGATATTGAATCGATCTTCTGGGATACTGAGGGCCATTTGCACTGCGACTGATGCAGCAGCGAAAGCTTCGTTGTGTTCGACTATATCAATGTCTAAAATATTCAAATTGTTTCGAGTTAACAACATCCTAACAGCAGAAATTGGAGCTGACATTACTCGATTTGGTTCTACTCCAGATGTAACATAATCTACAATGGTAGCAAGAATTGGCCAGCCCTTTGAAATTGCAATTTCTTCTGATACAATCAAGACTGCGGATGCGCCATCAGAGACTTGACTAGAATTTCCAGCGGTAACTTGCCCACCCTCTTTGAACACGGGTGAGAGATTTGATAGAATGGACATATCTGTATCTGTGCGTATTCCTTCATCGACAGATAATTCATTCATCACTATCGATTCTTTTGCAAACCATCCTTTCTTCCAAGCAGCGTTGGAAAGGGCATGTGAACGAATCGCATAAGCATCTGATTGTTCTCTTGTTAGATTATGTTCGGAAGAGATAGTTTCTCCAGTCAAGCCCATCGAAGATCCATCATAAGCATCTCTCAATCCATCATGCATCAAATTCGATTCTAAATCTTGGTATGAAATTTCATCACTACGTTGAGCATTTCTGATGAAATGGGGTGCATTCGACATAGATTCCATGCCACCAGCAATGATAATTTCTGCTTGTCCTGCCATGATGTCACTAGCTGCGATCATCGCTGCTTTCAAACTTGAACCACAGACCTCATTGACAGTTGTACAAGGAGTTGAATATGGTAATCCTGCACCCAGTGCTACTTGCCTTGCTGGAGCTTGCCCAGCTCCAGATTGCAAAACTTGACCCATGTAGATTTGCTCGATATCGCCACTCTTTGGGTCGATGTTTGTACGGTCTAGAAGTTCTTTGACGACCATTGTTCCGAGTTCTGTTGCTGAGTATGAAGACAAAGCACCTCGGAATTTGCCGAAAGGAGTCCGAGCATATCCTACGATTACTGCCTTTGGCATGCCGATGACGAAAGCGGTATCAAATATGAATGGTGTGATTCTTTCACCGGATAATTCAGTTGTTTTCAACATTAAAATTGTAAAAATCACCATTGAGTAATTCGGGTCTTTGCTGAGGTTTGATCAATATTGTTCGAACTGCCCAGAGGTCTTTGAAGATTCGATATTTTGCGGTGTCATCGAGATAATCTACTCCGCTAGAACCACCTGTTCCCATTCTCTTCCCCATTATTCTCTCGACCATTCGAGCATGTGAATGCCGCCATTTGACAATTAATTCCTCAAGTTCAACCATGGTATCTATCATTTTCCGCGGCCATGTTAAAAGTGGTAATTCTCGATATGATTCGATAAATAACAAGCCGGCGCGAGCACGATTTACCTCTCCATCTGGTCGTAGGAAATTTTCTGCAGCAATTTGTGCTGCGTCGAATCTAGCCACTGCTGCCTCAGCGTGACCAGCACCTTGATCTCCTAATCGAGCAATCGCTGAATCACACACCGCTCGATGTCCAGTGAGGTGAGAATCAACATAATCTGAAACTACCAATTCATCGCCCTCATCACCATATGATGAACCCATTATCGGCGTTCGTTCAATCCACTTTAGAAGCGAATCGAAGAGTGATGGTTTAGCTTGAATCGCTTCAAGGCGTGCAAGAATTGCAGCATCATACTCGGAATTCTTTGCTAATTTTCTAAATTGTTCGATTACATCCATTTTGTATAGTCTATCTTCTTGCTTCAAACCAAGAAGTAGTTCAAATTCACGAACCTGGTAAGATTCGAAACCTGACGCACTTCCTAATCCATCTCTGAATGCTAGAAACCCTTGTGGCGTGAGGGTTTCGAGAACACCCCACTGATTTGCCATCAAGCGGAATATCTCAGAGGTGCGTCCGAGGTGGTCACAAGCTTTTGGTATATCGGATTCAAGGACTTTTTCTTGAGTCAAGATGTCACGAACTAGAGATAATTCGCAAATTATTTGTTTGAACCATAATTCGAATGTTTGGTGAACTATGATAAAATGTAACTCATCATTAGAAATCCCTCTTTCTTCTGCTTGTAAATTCAACAATTCTGGTAATTGTAAGTATTCCCCATACGTCCAACTACCATTCCGCGGACTAGAACTCATGGTTCCGGGATGCCGCTCTACTCTTGAATCATTACCTCGCTAATCGTTCAGATATTTGACGAATCGAAGAGCATCTGACCATCAGTACGATTGAAATGTTTTGATATTCTCGGCCATATAATGTCCGGTCCATGCGGTACGCAATTTGGCCCCTCCGACTTGGGTATGATTGCTGAGTTTCTCGATGTGGGAGATGATTTGACGCTTCGCGCACCGACCATCTATGATTCGACGGCTCTCTTTTTACAGGTTAATCACAATCGAGAGTATCTTCGGGAATGGCTCCCTTGGTTAGATAAAACTCAAACTCCAGAAGATGAAATTGGTTTTATTCAGATGTCTATCGAAGATAGAGGGAACGGTTTAACCGCACTTTGGCTCATTTACTTGGATGAAGAATTGGTTGGTACTGCGGGTCTGAATTGGATAGATAGTCAGAACCGTGGTTGCGGAATTGGATATTGGTTAGCGAAAGATTTCACCGGTCGTGGTATCGTGACGAGATGTTGTCAAAGGATAATGATGCATGTTTTTGAGGATGTTGGAATGCGTCGCTTAGTCCTCGAGTCCGCAGTCGAAAATTCTGCGAGCCGTGCTGTTGCCGAGAGATTGGGTATGCGCCTTGAGGGGATTACCAAAGATAGAGAGTGGCTGTATGATCACTATGTTGATGCAGCAATGTATGCAATTACTGCACCAGAGTGGTTCTCGCGCCAAGGGCACGAGACATCCACAACCGTTGAATGAAATCCCTGGTATCTGCTTGTGGTGTGCAGTATTCAGGAACCTATGAGATTGTAGTCTTCGACTGAGCAATTTCCCGGTGGAAGTGCTGACAACACATCGTCTTGAGCTAAGCCAGTTGATTTAGCGATACGATTCGCCACCGATTCTTTCTTTTCTTGACCAGCAGAAATTTTTGCCCATCTTGGAAAGTGCTCAGAAATTGTTTTCGGAGTTCCGCATATTGGAAGAGGGATTCCATTAATCACACAGATTCCAATTCCGATTTCCAATGGTAAGTCTCTGTGCCAATTTCTAGTTCCACGAACGACGAACGAACCCCTGCCCAGAGATTCTCCGCTCTCGGTCTTTTTTGAAACTTGACTTGGTCGTACATGGAAAGCGGTAGCCGCTGCTCCTCCACTTCCCCAAGCGCGAGACCAACAAGTGGCGATTTGAGCGGCTTCGGCGTGGATGGTTTCGTCCAAGTCTCGGGCATCCTCGCATCCTTCACCTAAATTTTGTACAATCTGTAATGATACAACTCCTTCTGGCAGATTGGACATGCCGCTTATGGCACTAAACCCGTCCTTTAATTTCAGTGAACAAGATGGTGCACCATGAAGGTCGGCGTGAACGTATATGTCGTTCGAAGTTAGGTGTTTTTTGACAATGGCATCATTGCCTTTTGCGTCTCTACCACCGATTAAGAGATGACCTCCTGGAAGCATCGCCCATCGGTGCTTTTCAAACCAAAACCGTTTGCTTCTTTTCGCAAATCGCACTTTTCCTGCAGCAACATCTTTGGCAATTCTCTTCTCTTCTTTCGCATGGGATTGGTGTGTGTTTAAGAGAGCATTTTCCGCACCTTTTGCCTTGCCCCTTTGAGTCCGAGCGTCTTCAAAGTAGCGCTGTGCATTTTGGTGAACTGATTTGTTTACCTCGAGTGTGATACTTGCTCCCGGTTCTCCCTCTTCGTCGGGTAAAAATGCGACAAAGGTTTGCTTCTTCGGGTCTAATCTATCAATCCAAACAACGCTTCTGATCTTCTTGGCAACATCCTGCCAAGTATCCTGTTCAATCGCTTGTTTGAATTGCATCATTATCTCTTCGACATGACCCCAATTTTCTTGAATCGCCTTGCCAAGTTCTTGGCTTATTGCAGAGCGCGCTATGAATTTATCAATAGCAGTTTTTTGCTGTATTGCCCGCCTGTCAAGCTTTGCTTGCTGGACTTGATTATCTTCTCCACTATCGATTAACTTCTCTTCTTCGCGGCGGATAAAAGCAGCGGCGTCATATGCGCCGAAAGCGTAGTCATAACCATCGCAGAGAGACGGGATTTCAACCATCAACTTTTCATCTAAATAACCGAGTTGAATAGGTGAGATTTCAGTTATGCCCGATGAGGCTTCGTCTCGACTTGGAATATCAGTTGCTTCGTCCCAAATTTTGATTGCTTTTTCCTCATCAAACCACATTTTACTGCCCTTGCTCCCGATTAATTCATCAAGAAGTGAAGAAATTGCCGATTCGAGATTGTCACGTTGCACATCATCGAGTGAATTAGCTGGAATTTTTTCTGGAATTCCTGCACTCGCACAGACTGCACTTCCGTAAATTCTTCCAAGATTTCCGCGTGCAGCAAGTGTTCTAATTAGGTCTTCTTGACTATCATCAAGCAACTTATTGAGCATCTCTCGATTCATATCTCTCGGGTCGACAGCACTCGGTGGTGCAACATATTCAACCCCTCTTTTCAATGTCCTGCTAGCATATTTAGCATGAGTTAATGGTTGAATAATGACTTTATTTTCATCGAGCAACAATACATTTCCATCTCTGAATAATTCAATAATTAGGTAAAGTCGGCCACTTCCATGCTCGAAAGTCATTTCGATTATTCTATCAAAACCGAGTTGTTCAACAGCAATCAATCTTGAGTTGTTCATGTGTTTTCTAAGAACCATTGCAAATTGTGAGGGTTGACTCGGCATCGGCCGATCACGTTGAGATAAATAGAGCCGTTTTCCTCGTACAATAACCAAATCTGACGATGGTGTTCCTGTCGGTCTTAATCTGATTACAATCTGTTCATAATGTGGTTGGTAGGCTTTTCGTGCGCGGGCACCAATCATTTCAGAAAGCTCACGCACGATGCGAGCGACATCGAATGAGGAAGCCTGGTCACGCATGAGACTCAGCCTTGTGTCGACGGTGCCCTTCATCAGGCAATCGCTTTGGAGAAGAAGTCTTCAATTTCAGGAAGTGATGCCGCTTCGTGTAGATGCTGATTGCTCAAAACTTCAATAATTCTCCCATTTGGTAATGCAATTTCTAGTTTTTCAACATCTTCCGAGCCATGCAAATGGTCGCTTTTTGCTGTCATCAAACCGATTGGGAACTTAACGTGACCCATTTCTAAGTTCATCTCATAATCTATATTGATTCTTGCAGAATAAACGAGACGTCGAATGTTTTGGGCCATCAATGTTCTCTGATAACGAATTTTTTGTCCTTCTTCTGTGACCTTTCCTGTAACTACCCTCACAGCGATAAATCGAAGTGCCTCAAATGATTTGATCGGAAGTGGTAATTTGATAAGAATTTTTGACCACCAAGGGAAATTGAATTGTGTATTCGGCGCGAGCATCAGAGATGAGCGTGCGCCTAGGATTTGCGACTGATAAGCATCGAGGATTATTGTCGAACCCATCGATGCAGAAAACCAATCAAGTTTCGATGAATTTAACTTGAAGTGTTCGATAACAGCTAGTAAATCTAGGCCATATTTATGCATTTGAAAATCTGATTTTCGAACCTTTCTATTGTAATGTGTTCCACCTTTTTCTCTGGTTTCGATGTAAATTATTGGGCGGCGTTTTACCCAAGCTGCCAGGAGAGGCTCCCAGCCGATGAAAACTGAACCCCAACCTGGTATGACAACTACTGGATCTTCCTTCAATGCAACGGTTTTGATAGGTGTCCATCTTAAGACTCGAAGTGAAATTCCATCATCGACATCGATGTGGAATTCTTCGCAAGTAGCTCCTTCTAATTGACGCGGGCCAATCCACATTGCCGAGTAATCCACAGACTCGCGGAGGGGTTATTTCAATTAGAACCGCGCTTCAACTCTCCAAGGCGTTTTTCCGCTTCCATCATTTCGATTTCATGTTCTATAGCATCTAATTCCGCGCTTTGTTTCTCTTCACGATCTGAAAGTTTAAACAATTCAGGATTTTCAGTATTGGTAGCATCGAAATAGTCTTTCGATTCTGCTCCCATAACCATTGCAACGAAGTTAGAGGGAATTTGACGAATGATGATATTCCAATTGCGAACTTTCGCATTGTATAATTCTCTTCGATCAGCAATCCTCTCATTTTGTGAATCAATCTCAATCTGCACATTCGCATATAATTCACCGCCTGTGACGTCCGGGTGATCTTCAGCAATCGCGACAATTTTTGGCACTAGGCTTGACAACATTCCTTCTGCAGCGTTGACACCAGCTACATTACCAGAACTCGCAGCGTTTGCAGCGGTCTGTCTAGCCTTTGCGAATTGAAGGAACAAGTCTTTTTCAATACCTACTGCGAATCGTTCTGCAGCTTGTGCCATGCTGCCTAAGGAATCATATCTTTCTTGTAGAACCACATCAATATTTGACCATGCACTCTCAACTTCTTGCTCCATTACAATTAGACGATTGTAGGTGGCTAAAAACCACAAAGCAATCAAAATAATGGCAACTATGCCACCTATAAGTATTGGTTCCATAATATTGCGTATGACTTGGGGGTATTGAACCTTGAGCCGGATGAATATCAATTTATGCAATATTTTCCATCACTAAGGGTAATTTTACCTGAATTAGTTAGTGAATTTAGGTGGGAGAGCGTTTGATCAACCATCAATAATGGATGGGCACCCGAAGTGTCCCGATAAGCCACCTTTGCAATTTTAGAAATTTCATTATTACCCGCTTTTACAGCATTAAGCACCTCATTATGGCGAGATTTTCTGTGTTTGATATAGCGGGAAAGCAATTTCTCTGGGTTCGCAACCAACGAACCATGAGCGGGGAATAATAACTGAGCATCAATTTCTTTGAGTCGTTCCAGTCCGTTGATGTATGCATCCATGTCGCCATCTGTTGAAGGTACTAGAATCGTTCCTTCGATTACCGCATTGTCTCCGCTGATTATCCCTGCATCTCCGACGAGACAGATATGTCCAGGGCAATGCCCAGGAGTTTCTATCACTTTCCAAGTAATTGTACCATCAGGACCTTCTAGGTGGATAGAATCTCCCTCAGAAAGAATTCTGTCAGTATCTGATGGTGGAATATATTCATGGGTTTCCTGACTAGTCCAAATTGGTGCCTGATATATTTTTGAAATCGCGGCTAAATCACCGATATGATCTGTATGTCGATGGGTAAAAATCGTTGCAATAATTTCACTTCCACTGGCTTTGATTTCTCTGACCTTAGCCTCTAAAATCGCGAGTGATTCAGCAGTTTTTGCCGCAGCATCAACGATAATTCGCTGACCTCCTGCAACACCCAAAACATAGCAATTTGTATGGGTAGCAGGCGGTAATGTTGCAGTGGGCAGTGGCTTGCATTCGACCCCTGGTCCGAATTCAAAAATATGATCTCCTGTTGGGGGATTGGATGCAAGATTATTGAATGTTGAAATCAAATCTCCACTTTCATTTATTCCTTTGACAATATCCCGAATTAATGTGATATGAGGAGGAGGTAATTTTACTTCATGAGCTTTCCATGATTTTAGCAAATCTTTAGGTTTCCACCAACGAAATTCGTCGAATTCAGAGCGTCCAGGAGGAAATGTCGGTTCAATATCTGCGAATCCTAATGCGATATGATAGAATCTATTTTTGAATCTGAGGGGGGCCAAGGGTGGCGTAGTTCTCTCAGTGATAATCTCACATTCAAAATTTGAAATTAAAATCTCACCATTTTGAACAAATTTTGCCCAAGCGAATTTATCCTGACAAACAGCAGCTCGAACTTCATCGGAAACTTGTTGAAAAGAACCGTTTCCATCTGGAGAAATTCCAACTTCTTCAACAACTTCCCGAAGCAAAGTAATAATTGAAACCCTATCATTGCGGTCGGAAAACCACTCTGGATTATCTTCTGCTACAATTCGGTCGACCTTACTGATACCGCCACCAGGTATTGACCAGAAATCTGGAAATGCAGGAACCTGTGAAACTCTGTGGCAGAGTAGTATTTCATTCCCATTTTGAGTTTCTCTACTAAGGATGACTGAAGCTGATGGATGAGGTGTTGCAACCTTTCCAAGAGGCATTTTCACGCCTTCGGGTAACTCGCTCACATCATGTCGAGTAGGCTCACCATTTCAAAGCAGGCGGTTGCGAATACCTCAAGTTCTATCGAGTTTAGGATAACCTATGACCGGGTGTCACGATTGGTCATACCAATGTTTGTCGGGATGGGACCCAACGATAGAACTGTGAATGTGATGAAATGAGTGGTCCTGAAACAATTGAAGAAGAATTGGCGATAATTGCCGAGGCGCTTGAAGCGGGGATAGATCCATTTTTACCAAAAAAAGAACCAAATCCATGGATGAAATATGCTATCGGTTGGTTTATCGTAATTATGGTCGTGTCATGGGTTTCAAAAGCTCTCATGCGTTCTCTTTAGAATCAAAAAATCACCTTCTAATCCACTTGTCCGCCGAGATATTTGGTCCGCCGCTCTTCATCGGGGCGATTGTGGCCACATGGATTTGGGTGGGTGTGTCGCGAACAGGTAACCCAGAGACCGAATTAAAGGTCACATAGAATCTGCTTGTTAATTAGTAATTGTTAAGTCCACCTTAAAATTGCAAGAATATAATGGATGAACTACCAACTCGAATTTCTGAACGTGTCGAATCGATGGAGGATGAATCATTTGGTGGAGTACCAACCTCTCGCAAGGAGTTCTTGTCCGGCGTCAGAGATGAACTTCCATTGATGATAGGCGTGGCACCCTTCGGTCTTGTGTTTGGAGTTCTTGGTTTGGCGAGCGGCTTGACCGCACTCCAAACAATATTGATGTCGTCAATAATATTCGCAGGAGCGAGTCAGGTCATATTCGTTCAGATGTGGTCAACTGGTGTCCCAGCACCGATAATTGGAGCATCTGTATCGGTGGTAAACCTTCGCCATTCTCTGTATAGCGCCTCTGTCGCACCATATTTGCAGGGTTTATCAGTAAGATGGAGATTATTATTGGCATATCTGCTGACAGATGAAGCCTATGCAGTGTCAATCAATCGATTTCGAGAGGGAGGGGACTCTAAATTCCAGCATTATTACTTATTGGGAGCTGGTATCACATTGTGGACTACCTGGCAATTATCTACTCTGATTGGAGTGCTATTTGGTGCGACCGTGCCAGAGGCATGGTCACTCGAATTCGTAATTCCTCTCACCTTCATTGCATTAGTTGTACCTGCAATAGAGAAGCGATCGGATGTAGCTGCTTGTGTAGTGGCAGCAGTAATTTCTATCCTTGCTCAACCTCTTCCTTGGAAATCTTGGATAATGCTAGCTACAATATGCGGTATTATCACAGGATATTCTGTGAGTTTACTAGAATCGAGAGAGGTGAATGAATGACGTGGGAATTGATACTCTTTTGTGGTGTAATTACATTCTTAATTCGATACTCAATGCTTTCTGGAGCTTCACCCAAAGAGTTACCCAAATGGGCTTATGATGCGCTAGTTTTTGTTCCAATAGCAGTTCTAACAACGATAATTGTTCCTGAGGTACTTATGGCCAGTGGGAACGTAATGTTAAAGGGTAATTTTCGAATAATAGCCGCACTTCTAGCATCTGTCGCCGCTCTAACATTTAGGTCCGTGACAGCAACTATCGTAATTGGAATGTTTTCTTTTTGGGCCATGGAATGGCTTTTCTGATATTATCTTCGTTATCATGCAACTACCATATAATGAAACAAACGCATCAAGCCGATGCTTCAAAACCGGTTGAATTTACCAATTCGATCACCTGAGACATTGAGACTTCAGGTGATGTGGTCACAACTCCAGAATTGTTTTCATGAGAGATATCTGCTTTGAGAACCCCTGGAGTCGCTTCTAAAACGCGTGTGACGCGGTCGGAACATCCTCCACAGGTCATACCAGTGATGTTGAGGGTGTGCACTTGCTCGCTCATGACTACAGCGCGAGGTGCAAGACTTTGAACTCATTCACGAATCGGACTCCATCCTTTCAGCAGAAGAGAGTTACCAACGACACTCACCGATGACAATGACATTGCCGCTGCTGCAAAAGCAGGAGGGAGAAGGAAACCTGTGAACGGGAGCATAACGCCCATTGCAAGAGGTATGCCAATTACATTGTAGACAAACGCCCAACCGAGGTTTCCCCGAATTCGACGCATGGTACTTCGGCCCAGGCTCAGTGAAGAGACCGCATCGATCAAATCGTTTCGTAACAAGACAAAATCCGCCGCATCGAGGGCAATATCCGAGCCTGCACCCATAGCAATACCGACATCAGCAGCCGAAAGGGCAGCAGCATCGTTGATGCCATCGCCGACCATCGCGACCGACCGGCCTTCACCTTGTAATCGCATGATGTGCTGCGCTTTTTCATGAGGTTTGACTCCAGCGAGCACCGTACCAATTCCGATTTTTTCTGCTAAAGTATCAGCGGCTTCTTGTCGGTCACCTGTGAGCATGATGACATCATAACCCATTTGCTTGGCATGACGGATTGCCTTTTCTGAAGATTCTCGAACTCGGTCTTTTGCCTCAATCCAACCGAGCAGACGTAGGCCTTGACTGACCAAAACAAGTGTCACACCTTTCGCAGCCGACAAAGCCAGTTTGGCTTCGACTTCTTCATCAATTTCCACACCGACTTCATCCATGAGTTCGGCGTTTCCAATAGCAACGACAGCCTCGCCGTATTTTCCAATCATCCCGAGTCCAGGCATGGTTTCAATTCCACTAATCTCGGGTCGTGAAGAGGATACATTGGCCCATGAAGTCTGAATGGCAGTTGCCAATGGGTGCGTCGATTCTTGCTCAAGAGCCGCAGCAATGCCAAGGATCTCCTTGACTTCACAATCAAACATTTCAATATGGCTCACCCTTGGTTTTCCAGAGGTAAGCGTTCCAGTTTTATCGACGACCAAAGTGTTGGTTTTGTGTGCATTTTCTAATGCTTCAATGCCTTTGATGAGTAAACCATTTTTTGCGCCAACACCGGTGCCAACAATGAGGGCAGTTGGCGTTGCAAGACCTAATGCGCAAGGACAAGCAATAACCAAGGTGGAAACAAGAACCATCATTGCCAATTCGGCATTGGTCGCCATCGGATTATACGCAGATGAGTCGGGATACATCCACCAAAACAGGGCTGCAAGAAGGGCCATGACCACAACAACAGGCACGAATACTGCAGCAATCCGGTCGACGAGTCTCTGGATGGGTGCTTTACCCATTTGTGCTTCTTCAACCAGCGTGATGATACTTGCAAGCAAGGTATCTTCCGATGGTCGTGTGGTTCGAATGAAGATTGTACCATCGAGGACCAGAGTCCCAGCTGAAACACTCTCACCCTCGGCTTTTCGAACTGGATAGGGTTCACCCGTCATCATCGATTCATCGATGCTCGCTTTGCTTTGAAAGAGAACGCCGTCTAAGGGTATTGTTTCTCCGACTAAGACCTTGATCAGTGAGGCAACAGCGACCGTCTCGACTTCTCGAGTCTCTGTATACCCGTTTGATTCATCGGTAATCACTCTCGCTTGTTTCGGTTGCATTTCCATCAGTGAATGAATCGCATCGGTTGCTTTGAGTTTCGCAGCAGCCTCCATCCAATTGCCGAGTAAAACAAAACCAATGATGAATACAACGCCGTCAAAAAAAACATGCGTGGCGGTATGAAACACCGAAGGAAGGAATGGCAAAGATGGCTCGAAGGTAATCAACAAAGACCAGATAAACGCCACTGTTGTTCCCAAATGAACGAGTACATCCATGTTGGCAGTACCACTTCGTAATGATTTCCAAGCTCTGATATGAAATTCTCGACCGGACCAAAGATAGACAGGAAGTGTTGTGAAGAAGGCCAAAAGTAATCGCTTGTTGATGCCATTTACACTCCCTATATCATCTGCAAACATGGTGAGGTAGAGCGTTGGTACGGCTAAGAGTAAGGCCAAGGATACTTTTTGCCCTTGTCTGCGTAAATCTGATTTTGCTTCATCAATGAGTACAGGCCTTCCTCTTGATTCCTTTGCACCAAAACCGCTCCGTTCAATCGCAGTGATCACTTTGGTTTTCGTCGAATGGAATTGTGCAGTGGGCTGAAGGCGAACTACGGCGCGATTGAGCGGTAAATTCACTGAAACTTCTGTGACACCGTCAATTTTAGAGGCTACTTTCTCAACAGAAGCAACGCATGCACCGCAAGTCATACCCGAGATGCTGAGTGTGAACGATTCCTCTGTCATACTGCCACCTCATTCATCCACGGGAATACATATTTCATTTTCACAAGGCATGAGGTTCCAATCGCCCTGGTCCATCGAGATACATCCGCAACCACAGGTGCACATCCAGCCGATTTGGTCCCAGCCTTTCCCGCCTTCTGCACGCGTATAGAGCCGTTTCATCTTACACTGACAATCGCACATATGTGCCTTGACTCTCGCCATGGTCTTGGCTTTTATGTAGTCAATATAAACCCTTTGTTTTGACTACAATACTACTGCGGGGCGAGATCGAGCGAACCAGCCCAAACATCGATGCCAAGAAATCATTTCCCAACCATTCTGACCAAGTTCATGCATAATCACATTTAGTGAGAGTTCTCACACGAACACCCTTCTCAAGAAGGCGGTGAGCAATCCATCGCCCAGAGTAACCAAAAGCGCCGGTCACGACATGAAGTGCCTCCGTCATTGAGGTTGGCTTTACGCCATGAGATAAAGCCGTGATGCTGTTCAAAGTGAATCTATCATTGCGATTGGTAGTCCCTCCCGGATTCGAACCAGGGTCGTGGGATCCAGAACCCCACATGATGGACCACTACACTAAGGGACTAGTATACCCCCGAGATGGGTCATCTATTTCAAGAAATCGAGGCGTATGAGCCATCGTTTTTAAGAAAAGAATCTTAATTACTTCTGAATCCCTGGTTAATCAATTCGAGGCTTTTTGCACTCGGTCGTAATTGCTCTTCAGACAGATCAACAAGTGGGGTGTCGGTCAGACCGAGTGCTTCGTCAGTAGTCTCAATACCTGGATTGAAGAATAGAAGGCCAGTGACGTGTTTTTTCTTTGCTGTCGCATGGTGAATCGCTGCCAATGCTGCCACTGCATCAGACGGGTCATGGTTGCTACCGACAGTTTCGAGGCGTAGTGTCGAGCCGTCGAACATTTTGATATCATCATATTTTCCTTCTGGAATATCAACTTCTGCCAACGGGGTGTAGTGAGGGATGTAGTCTACATTATGGAGAATTTCATCATTGCCTTTGACATAATTGTAGGATCGGTAAGATTCATCATTATTTGAAAATGTCACACATGGTGAAATCACATCAATAATTGCCATTCCCTTGTGACTCATTGCAGCTCTGATTAGGCTGGTCAATTGCTTTTTGCTTCCAGAAAATGAGCGGGCGACGAAACTGCAACCGAGATTAATAGCCATAGCACAAAGGTCGATTGGTGGTTGTTCATTAGGCATACCTTTCTTCTTCTTTGAGCCCCTTTCAACGGTGGCTGAGTACTGCCCTTTTGTCAATCCGTAAACACCGTTGTTTTCGATGATGTAAACCATATTTAAATTTCGACGAATAGCATGGATGAATTGGCCGATTCCAATACTAGCGGTATCACCATCGCCGGAAACAGCGATGAAGGACAAATCTTTGTTGACCAGATTCGCACCGGTTGAAACCGACGGCATCCTTCCATGAACTGTATTGAATCCGTGTGATTTACCGAGAAAGTATGCCGGTGTTTTCGAAGAGCAACCGATTCCACTCATCTTCGCGATAGATTCTGGTGGGATACCATTTTCCCATGCTGCCTGAATAATTACATTCGAGACTTGGTCGTGGCCGCAACCTGGGCAGAGAGAGGATTTCCCACCCATGTAGTCGGTTTTTTCTAGATCGATGACGTTGAGTTTTATGACACTCATACGCTTACTTCCTTTTGCATAGTTTTGAGAATTAGATCTGAGTAAATTTGTGCTCGTGGAGGCAGACCATCAGAATAGGCAACCTTGTACATCTTGCTGAGTAAATTAACCGGTAATTCCTTGCGTAGAATTCCAAATAATTGCCCATCGCGGTTAATTTCGAGGACGATGACTTGTTCGTGGTTCTCGATAAATTGTTGAACCTCGGAATGATATGGCAATGCTCGAACTCTACATGTACTAACTGAAAGTCCAGTTGATTCCAACATATCATCAATTTCAACTATAATATTCTCCATAGAGCCATAATAAATTATTCCAACTTGCTTATTCTCTTCTTCACGGATAATTGGTGCTGGGAGTTCATCTCTTGCGCCATCAATTTTCCTCTTCAATCTAGCCATATGCTTGACATAATCTTCTGGATCTTCTGAATAAATACCGTCTTCATCTCTACCGCTTCCTCTAGTTAGAATTGGTTCCAATCCTGAACCAGGTAATGTTCGATAACAAATGCCATCGCCATCTACGTCACGATAACGGCCATAATTTCCTATGGCGTCCAACTGTGCCTGAGTTCGGATGACTTTTCCTCGATCCATTTTAGTTGACGGATATTCAAATCCAGATGTTTCCCAGCGATTCATTCCTAAATCCAAGTCGCTGAATCCGAATACTGGGGTTTGATATCGTTCCGCGACATCGAAAATTTTCCAACCGAATTCGAAGCATTCATTTACAGTTCCAGGAATAATTACGATATGTTGAGTATCTCCATGACTCGCTTCGTAAAGCATACTAAGATCACCTTGTTGAGTGCGAGTGGGGAGTCCAGTCGATGGGCCAACTCGGTTGATATCCCAGAAAACTCCAGGGATTTCAGCGTAATAACCCAGTCCGATAAACTCAGACATTAATGAAATTCCTGGACCACTAGTAGCAGTCATCCCACGCCCCCCTGCCCAATTTGATCCGAGAACCATACCGGCCGCAGCCAATTCGTCTTCTGCTTGCAAAACAGCACAAGTCGCTCCACCATCCTCACCATTGCGAAGTTTCGGTAACCATCGGATAACCTCTTCAGCTAGCGAGGAAGATGGAGTAATAGGATACCATGCAAGCATATTTACTCCCCCATAAATCGAGCCGAGAGCAGTTGCTTCGTTTCCATCGATTAGGAAAGAATTAGGATCTTTTTCTCTAGCTTCTACTTGGTGTCCAACTTCATCAAGCCAGTTTTCAGCAGCATATTCTCGACCTTCACCGATAGCGCGCATATTCAATTCGATGGCTTTTTCTTTACCTGCGAATTGATTTGTTACAGCTTTCAAAATTGCATTTTCATCAATTTTGAGAAGATGAGCTAGAGCCCCTACATAGTACATATTTGCAATCAGTCTTGATAACTTCGGATTAATTCCTCTTGCCATTTTGGTCATCGGCATACCGAATACTGTACAATCATCGCGTCCAATAGGTAATTTGACATTTTCATTGTAAATTATCACCGAGCCAGATTCTGCATTTTCAATATCATCAACCCAAGTGTCTTTGTTCATGATTACTCGGTAATTTGTTTCATTTCCAGGTGCCTGATATCCTGCATCGCTGACACGGATAATGTACCAAGTAGGTAAGCCGGATATGTTGCTTGGGAAGTAATTTTTTCCACTTACAGGAACTCCCATTTCAAATATTGAGTTTAGAATAATCAGATTCGCTGATTGTGAACCTGTTCCATTAGCCGTAGCGATATTGAGGGTAAAGTCATTTATGATGCGGGTCATTATTTCCACATACTCCCAAGGAAACGCGCCAATCTGGTGCCTCTGTAGACGTGTTGCCGACGCGAGCCGGTCTTAGGCATTGCCGTCCCACAATTCTTCTATTTTCAGGGAAATCATCATCCGTTGTGGTTTTCAATGAGTGCCGTCTCGGCCACCCTCATGGGAGTTCCTGAGGGACTGAAAAATATCTGGGCTGAGGCGGCAAACCTCATCGATAATGGAAATGCAAACCAAGCAGTGAAATTGTTACGTGACGAGGCATGGAATCTTAGCGATAGTGATTCGGATAAAGCAAAAACCTGCCAATTAGCAGCAGATGCATTTGTTGAATTAGGTAGCGAAAATGACAACCAACAAAAGAAAAATTGGCAGAGTGCTTACAAGAATTACAATAATTCATTAACATTCGAACCTAAAAATAAGGATGTTCGTCGCAGCTTGAATCAATTGATTGGGATGATGGATGAGGCGGGAATTTCGCTGGGCACAAGTTTACAATTTTTTGACGATGGTAGCCCAACACCGACTGGGTTGGTAGTAATTTTACTCGCTGGGATAATGCTTTTAGTTGGACTGAAATATGCTGGCGGGATTATCAATCAAGAAGAAACCTTGACTGCTACGATGGAGATTTCCTATGTGCCAGCCGATGGAGATGAGAGTGATAGAACGACTGCACTCATCACCATCGAATTATTTGAAGATAAAGCACCAGATCATATCGATAATTTCATCCGACTATCTGATAGTGGAGCATACGACCATACGATATTCCACCGAATAATGAATGATTTCATGATTCAAGGTGGGGATTTTACGAATTCTGACGGTTCAGGTGGGCATGCAGCTCAATGGTATGGATATTGTAATGGTGAGGCTATGAATAGTCAAGGCGTTCCACATACCTCTGAAACTTGTAGAATGGAAGATTGGACTCTTGGCGATGAGGCTACTAACGGCTTGCTTCACACACCAGGCGCTCTGGCGATGGCAAAAACCAGTGCAGATAACACGGGTGGAAGCCAATTTTACATCGTTCCTTCCGATAGCACTCCAAGTCATCTCGATGGTATTCACACGGTTTTCGGAATGGTAATCGCCGGATTGGATGATGTTACTGCGATTAGTGATGTTTCGATTGAGGGGGAAGTTCCTATCCACGAAGTTCGATTATTAAGTGTCGACATTAACTAGAGTTGAAGTTGAACCAGTGAGCGTCGATGTAGGCGCAAATTAGTCAACTTCATGTATCGGCGATGAGGCGGCAATATCATAGGTGATTTGATGAGTGCAAACGATCCTTTTTCAGCAGCATCAAAATTCGAAACATCCAATGGCAAGTCGGGCAAATTTATGTCACTTTCAGCCCTCGAAAAAGCAGGCCTTTGCAAACTAGATGATTTACCATTTTCGATTCGTATTTTACTTGAATCAGCTCTTCGAAATTGTGATGGTTTCTTAGTGTCCGAAGAGGATGTCAAGAGAATTGCTGCTTGGTCACCTGAGATGAACCCTGAAGAGATTCCTTTCAACCCAAGCCGAGTGTTATTGCAAGATTTCACTGGTGTTCCTGCAGTTGTCGACATCGCAGCTCTTCGAGATGCGATGGTCGAATTAGGTGGCGATCCCGGGAAAGTAAACCCTCTGGTTCCGGTCGATTTGGTCATCGATCACTCAGTTCAGGTTGATGTTTCAGGCAGGTTCGAAAATGCTAGAGAAAAAAACCTTGAAATTGAATATGAGCGTAATATGGAACGTTATAAATTTTTGAAATGGGGGCAAATGAGTTTAGATAATTTCCGTGCAGTACCTCCTGGAAGAGGTATAGTACACCAGATTAATCTCGAATGGATTGCGAGCGTTGCTCGGGAAGAAAATGGCGTTTGGTTGCCTGATTCTTTAGTTGGAACTGATTCACATACAACAATGATAAATGGTCTGGGTGTTCTCGGATGGGGTGTTGGTGGAATCGAAGCTGAAGCCGTAATGCTCGGTCAACCCATATACATGCTTTTACCGGAAGTTGTCGGCTTTGAATTGACGGGTTCTTTGAATCCAGGAGTGACAGCAACCGATATGACATTGCGAATTGTTGAGATTTTACGAGAACATGGAGTTGTTAGTAAATTCGTTGAGTTTTATGGCAATGGTCTGTTTAATTTGAGTTTACCAGATCGTGCGACTATCGCAAATATGGCACCTGAATATGGAGCAACTTGTGGATTTTTCCCTGTCGATCAAACAACTCTCGATTATATGTTGCTCTCGGGGCGAAAACAATCTCAGGTAGAAGATGTGAAGCGGTACTTGAGTGCACAAGAATTATTCTATAATCCCTCAACACCTACTCCTAAATTCACCTCCATAGTTTCACTAGATCTGAGTTCGGTTAAACCCGCTCTCGCCGGTCCAAAAAGACCTCAAGATCGCGTAGATCTTTCAGACATGGGCAATCATTGGAAACAGAGTTTGAACGCTCCTATCGGTCATAGTGGTCACGGAGTAGATTCAACAAGGAATGATGATTCTGTTAAGGTCGCTGGACACGATTTTGAATTGCAACACGGCGACCTAGTAATCGCAGCGATTACTAGTTGCACAAATACGAGTAACCCTAGTGTCATGTTAGCAGCAGGATTACTCGCAAGAAATGCCCGTCAAAAGGGACTCGAAGTGAAACCTTGGGTCAAGCCGAGTTTAGCGCCAGGGTCTCGCGTCGTTACTGAATATTATGATGCAGCAGGCTTGACTGAAGACTTGTCGGCCTTAGGATTCAGTGTAGTCGGCTATGGCTGTACTACTTGTATCGGTAATTCTGGTCCACTTGATGCGGAGATTGAATCCGCAATTGATGAAGGAGAATTGATTGTAGGAAGTGTGCTCTCAGGAAATCGTAATTATGAAGGACGAATCCATCAAAAGATCAAAGCGAATTATCTTGCGAGCCCACCATTAGTCGTCGCTTATGCTCTCGCGGGAACATTAAACATCGATTTACAAAATGATCCAATTGGCTATACTAATGAGGACGCGCCGGTGATGCTTGCAGATATTTGGCCGACAGACGCAGAAGTTCAGTCAGTAGTCGCTTCGAGTATTAGTCCAGAAATGTTCCATGAAAAATACTCGGATATTTTGGAAGAACCAAAGTGGGATGCGATTCCAAGTTCACCTTCTGCCCTATATCCGTGGGATGATGATTCGACGTATATTCGGCTTCCATCCTTCTTTGAAGGAATAAAACCAGAACCAAACCCAATCCTGCCGATTATGGATGCTAGAGTTCTGCTGAAATTTGGTGATTCGGTAACAACCGATCATATATCTCCAGCAGGAGCCTTCCCACACCACGGCCCCGCCGGACAATATCTGGTCGAGCGTGGAGTTATTCCACGAAATTTCAACTCATTCGGAAGCCGGAGAGGTAATCATGAAGTGATGATTCGAGGAACTTTCGCAAACATTCGAATTCGTAATCAGATAGCTGATGGGAAGGAGGGCGGATTCACTACCCATTTCCCAACTGGTGAAGTGACTACTGTCTTCGAAGCGAGCCAGCGATATCAGCGTGAAGGGCAAGATCTAGTAGTTCTTGCTGGCTCAGAATATGGCGCTGGAAGTAGCAGAGATTGGGCAGCTAAAGGTACATTATTACTTGGTGTGAAGGCGGTAATCGCAACTTCTTTTGAGAGAATCCATCGCTCAAATTTAGTCGGTATGGGCGTGTTGCCGTTAACCTTCTCAGATGGAGAGAGTGCAGACACTGTCGGTTTAGATGGAAGCGAATTATTTCAGATACCAACGAGTGCTCAATTAATACCCTTATCAACAATAAAAGTTATAGCAAAAAAACCGAATGGTACTGAGATAAATTTTGATGCAGTAGTGCGATTAGATACTCCTGTTGAGGTGGAATATTATCGTAATGGTGGCATTCTTCAGACGGTTTTGAGGAATCTTGCCGAAGCGTGAGATTCAAACAGGAAGCACCTTTGGTGGATAACCCCAAGAGGACTTGACATGCAACATCGAGGCACGGTTCGTTTCAGATTTCGCTCACCCGAACACGATGTTGATGTGATGGTTGAGGGTGAAGCCGGATGGGTTAATTCGGTCCGCGAAGATTTAGGATTACAAGGCCGAGTTGGATTCATTCAGCCGGTCTCCGGCTACTTCTCAGATGATGACTCTGAATCGAGACTGGCGAGTGATGACTCGGAATTATTGATTGAGTCGATCTCAGAAGAGGAACGATTACCTGGACCTACTCCCGATCCGTCGAGTATTCCAGCGGTTGTTAGGCGGATCGGTGACCTCGATGTCAAGGCGCGAATTTCAGAATTAGATGGGCCATCGAGAAGTGAACCTCAGGTCGAATACATGCGAGAATTTTTGGAATCAATTGAGGACCCAGAGCCGCTTTCGAATAACTTATCCGGCGATCCTATGGCTGAATCTTGGTTGCAATTGTTATTGACATTAGTAGTTCGTGAACATGGACATACCTCTCTACCAATAAGCTCAATTGAGGAATTAGTTGGAGAGAAAATGAACCGCCAAGGGATTGATTTAGAATTGTTTTTGAATCGACTATGGATGATGGGCCGATTGGAAAAAATTCATGGTGGTGCCGAAATTCAATATGCCCCAAATCCAAGTTGGTTAATCTCTCAGTGAATTGATACCTTTTGTTCCAACACCTATGGTGTTGTAAAACTCATCTTTGGCGAAGTGCTAAGAATGGTTGGAAACTCCGAAAGAGTATGCTGTACGGTCTGCAGGTTACCCGAAATCAAAAGAAAGCAAGTCGGAGAGCGATTTTACTTGTTACACTGATGCTTAGCTCGATGTTACTGACACTGGCCCCTGCCGTGTCTGCATCGAGAATTACACAGTATGCAGTTCAACGAGATCCTTCCTATATCTCGATTGGAGATTTAGATTGTGATGGGGACAATGACATCGCTTCAGCGAGTACCATGGGGCATTTCGTTTCTGTTCTTTACAATGATGGATTAGGCGGTTTCGGCGATAGACAAGATGTATTCATTTCCAATAATGATTCTCATCGTGCAGGTTTCCGTGATACTGCAGACGGGACAAGGGTAGAAGTTGCGGATGTCGATGGAGATGAGGTAAACGACTTAATCTACTATCAACAGAATATTCGATTCGTTGGTGAATCATTCATTCGACCTGGAAATTTAACAATTCTTTGGGGTGATTGTTCTGAGCGAGTCAATGAGTGGAGTGGTTCTACAATTACAGTAGCAAACCCTTACCTCTCAGATATGGCAGTTGGTGATATTGATGATGACGGTGATGCAGACATCGTCATGAACGTCCTTGATGCAACTGCATCAAATCAATACATTCAGATTTACCGCGGGCCAGATCCAACCTTGTTAACCTCCCAACAAACAATAATTGTTCCATTAACACACGGTATTTACACCAATTTGATGTTAGGGGATTGGGGTGAAACGGTCCTCGGAGGAGGTATTGGCGCCCCGACTGGGGATTGTGAGGATCTCGATATTTGGTTGCTTCGTACACCTCCATTTAACACAGGAGTTGGTAATTCAGTCGGACATTATGATAACATGACCGTTCTCGAATTCGATTGTGTGCAAGGTCTATATCCTAATCCAATTGCTCCTGGAGCACAAGGTGTTCACGATTTCAAGCTCGATGCTGAGCATAATTATCCACTCTACGGGATCGACATCAAAGATACTGACGATGATGGTGAAATTGATTTAATCGCCGCTGTCGATGGTATTACTGGAAACCTCTCATATGCAACTAAGGTTGGTAGTTCATGGGATACACAAAATTACGTTCTTCTCGGTGATTTCAAGGGTGCTTCGATAACGATTGAAGATATTAATCAAGATGGGAAGATGGATTTCTTCGTTCCAACAGAGTTAACTTTGACCCGTGTTCAAGATTCAAGCTCTCAAAATCAAACTTATCTATTCCTCGATAATCTAAGAGAAATCAACTCTGTAGAAATTATTCTTGCTAATCCTACTGGACCCGGATATCTTTCGTCGCTATCCTTCGATGTCGGTCGCCGACCTACTATGGCAGTTCCAGGACAACTCGCAGGTGGCGAGAATAGCGCTTTCGAAATTGTAATTGGTCAACGAGATTATTCATACAGGTTCGCGAACAATGCAATGTGGTTAGATACTCAAGGGTGGCCCGGAGCGGGAGATTTCTTGTCGGTCTTATCGCTTGATAACGAAGATATGGGTATCACATCGGTTACCGTGGCTCCTGCTGCGAGAAATCCTGCAACAGGTCAAGCACAAATCGGTGAGGGTAGTCGCTGGGTCAATGTTACTGTAAAGAATACGGGATTGAATCCTATTAGTGGTTCAATCGATGTTGATTTGGAAGTTAAAGAAGTATTAGGGGGAACTGATACGGTAGTTTATTCGAATAATTTCGATGGTGTTACCGAATCTACGAATTGTGCAAATTGTGATCTTGTAAAATATTCCTACACTGGGGAATATGATGATGGATTATCTTCATGGCACATTGAAACTGGTTCTTCAGTGACTCAAAATGACTCTTGGTGGGAAGCAGATTCTAATCCAACTAATTATTATTGGGCGGGTATGGATTACCAAAACAATGATTCTCAATCTGGTTATTACAACAATATGGATGAAGCTGTCATTCTCCAAAATGTCGACCTTAGCGGTGCCGATGCAGCTTTCCTCGACCTCTCCTTGATGTGTTCGGCTGATTATTTCGAACTTTATCTGGCCGAACAATTCGATGTCGTTGAACGATGGTTGTACGAGGATTCTTGCAGTATCGAAGTTTGGAGTGATGGTAGTGGATGGGAACAAGTATTCTTCAGCGGTGGCTGGGATAGTGAACGCTGGTTTAGAATTGGTGCCCAAGGTGTTGACCCAGAATACAATACTTACAATGGAAATTTCTACACTGAAACTGTAACAGGTTGGTTAAATTTTGTCGAAGGAGGAGGAACTTCTCCAGATCAAGATGAACGTGAATCTATTGATTTAACTCCATATGCAGGTCAGATAATTGACATTCGCTTCCGTTTCCGTTCTGGATTAATGGGTTCGGTTGGACCTGAAGGTTCTTCTCAAGAAACTGGATTAGACGGTTTTGCATTCGATAATCTAACAATCAGAAAAAGAGATGTCACTTTCGGAACTACCGAACAGGTCTCTCAAAATCTCGCATTTACAGATCTTGCTGCTGGTGAAATCCGAGAGATTTCATTAACAGCAAATTTCGTTGATAATACGACATATTTCATCTCTACTGAACTAAATGATGAATCTGGATTCAATAATGCTGATGCAACCAATGATTTAGTTAAATTCCAATTAACGGTTAACAACCTCTTCGATCCAGGAATGGCTGAAGAAGCATGGATTGATCTAGAGAATGGCGTTCGCTATGCATCAGGTGATAGAGACATAAATGTCAAGGTTCAGAATTTTGGAAATACTGTAACTGATTTCACAGTTGAAGCTTTGGTTAGAAACGCAGAACCTGATTTGGTTGCAATCGAAGATTTCTCTGGGTTTGAGCCGGTTTGGGAAGATGATGGAAATGAAAATGGTAGTCGTCTAGATGATTCTTCGGGCTCTAATGGAATGCTGCCTCAGAATAGAGGCGTCTTCAACAACCATGCTTATTGGCTCGGCCATCCTGATACCGGATATGGTGATAATTGGAATGAAACTGTAACAATTCCAAATGTGCCAATTGGCGCTGAAGGTGCTGATTTCGCTTATTTGACATTTGACTATTATGCAGAAGGCGATCATCTCAAGGATAACAATGGAAATATTCTCGCTATTAGGGATGCGGCCCAACTTGAAATTTCATGGACAAAAGATGGTGAAACCTTCAATGGTCTGATTAAAGGAAGTTGGACTGATTTGAATGAGAATGGTCCTAGGTATGGTGACCTCTGCGAAGATTTCGATGGAAATGGGTATGATGAAGTCGAATACTTCGGAGATCACTCAGACCGTTATAACTCAGTCGTTTGGTTCGATTCAGAGAATATTGTAAAGTCTGTAACCGTTGATTTGACGAATGTATTCTTGCTAAATATGACTAGCGAAAGCACATTTGAGTGGGAAGATCAGTGTACTACATTGGCAGGTTCCGAGATATCACTCACTTGGAGATTCCAATCAAATGATGATGGCGTCAATGGAAATGCCGGCTTAGCAGGTTTTGCAATCGATAATATCCGAATCGAGGAATTCACTTTCGAAGATGATGGTAACTACAATGTCAGCGTAACTGGAATGGATGCTTCCGAGCGTCAATCAGTGACTCTTGGCAACCATGATTTCCAGAGTGGGATATACCGAATTGATGTCAAAACATTATTTGATAATACAGACCCAGCAACTGCGTGGTTCAATGAAACAGAAGTCAATACTGCAAATAATTATACTACAATTATGTTCAGTATCGCTAGTGCGGATATTACTCTGATGCAACCAAATATTTTGGAATGCACGACCGATATTACCTATGATTGCGTTTATCCAATCGATGATTCATCTGCCCACAGTTTTGCTGTACCATTGCTTAATGGAGTAATTGCTGCAGAATATCAGGTCTCGATGAAAATCGTCGATCAAACTACTGGCCAAACCGTTTTCGAACAAGATGCTGAAAATGGTCCGTTCGATCTCGCTCCTCATCAGCGTGGTCAAGCAAATTGGACAGCCCCTTACAATTCATGGTATGATGGACATGAATACAATATTAGCTTCTATGCAGTATTTACTGAGGACGGTGAATTATCTGGAAATGATAGATTCTTCTTGATTACCTTCATGGACGAAATTGATGTTCTAATTCTCTCTGACCCTACTGATCAGAACAGAATTCAGCGTGTTAAGGAAGACCTTCAATCAATGGGAATGTCCTACACACAATTGCGTGTGAGTGATTGGAATACATACGCAACTCCTGACTGGGTTGAACATTACAGTAAGGTCCTACTGCCTTGGCAAACCGACTACAATGTTGTTTACGGTCAATACTATACTTTACTTGCGCAAACTCGTGAATCTGATGGACTAAGCGTTGTCGACACATTACATGAATTCATGTCAGTCGATGGCGGAACAGTACAGATGCACCTGGGTCCTTACCAGAATGCATACGAGCCGGACAATTTACCATTCGATATGTCGATTAAGGATCGGAATCAATTTAATTTCACAGTCGAGAATAGGGTTCTTTTCGATAATTTGTCAATCGAGGATCAATTCCATCCAATTATGAATGGCATCGACCCTGTAACCTTCTCTGGAATTCACGCAGGAAACTATGTTGCCATTGCTGGAATTGATGTTGCTAGCCAAGTTTACCAACATCAAGTCCCGGCGGTTTGTGGAGGACGAATTAGTCTTCAAGGTGGAACATTCCATACTTTGCTGAAGGATGATACTCAGGGCCATTCCCTGTTATCTTTGTGTAATTATGGCGCTGGCGGATTAATTGTAACAACTGTCGATGTTGAAAATCCAAGCGTATCGGAAGCATATGGTGGGGAAAATATTCCTCTGTTGTCGAATATGTTGGCTTACCAATTAACTCCTTATCCAATCGATTTCGGAATTGCAGGAGATAGTTTTGATTTGACAATTAATGGACAGGCAGCCGTGCTTGATCCAACTACTGGTGCATATCGTGTGAAGTATATCAAGAGCAACGCTGAACTAGAATTCAATTATATTTCTGAAGTTGGTGGACTTATTGCAGATTGGACTCTTGAGTCAGGCAATAATGATTCAGTAACTTCCTGGGACGGTTCTATTCTTGATGCGGGATTAATCAGTCATACATCACAAGTTTCGCCTTCGATTCCAACACTCGGTACATTCTGTGCTGGAGACAGCACGACACCATGCCGAATCGGTGCAGAATGGGATGTCGTTCTCTACCTCCACGATGACGAGGGTCACACCCGACTTACCTACATCACTCTAATTACGAATGATACACTTGCTGATGATTTCTATCCTGATGCCCAAGTAACAATTGTTTATGATGAGGATAATGCAGAATATATCTCCTATGATGGTGTCAAGCCTATCGGTGGAGTCGATTGGCCAGTCTATCGAGTTCGATTGACTGACAGTGGTGATTTGACCGTCACTTTCACTGGCGAGAATAGTAGCGACCCAGATGCACCAGAAGGCGAGACAGGAATCGCATTGTACACATGGCGAGTTGTCAATGACATGCCGGTTGGAGAATTTAGCGATCAACAGCACGAATGGCAGGTACCATCCTCTGCCGGTGATGAATGGAGTTACACATTCCACAATATCACTTCAAGTGCAGTTATTGAGAAAGATATTCGTGTTGAGCTAATAGTTTACGATATGGCCGGTAAACCAACTCAGAGTAAATATCGAATTTACTTCATTGTCGTCGGTGAAGATTTCGGAGACGATGAGCCGGTAGTGAATTTCATCTCTCCTCGTCCAACAGATTCCCAATCTGAAAATCTTATCACGATTGCTGGGTCGGTCCTCGGTGGAGCTGAGAATAGCGATGTTGTTATCGAAGTAGCATTGGATCCAGCAATTTTGGATTATACTGCTACTCAAAAGATTACTCAGAGATCAATTGGTAAATTCAATAAAACAGAAAATCTTGGTGATGGGGATTCATTTACTATTACTCTCGATATTTCTGATTTATACGATATTTCTGGAGTTTCCGCAACATTATACTTCAAAATCACAGAAGGTGATGGTTCTAGATATGTTTTATTCGATCAAAGAGACATTAATCTCTTGCCTCAAATTGTTGACCCTTGCGTCAGCAACTCAAAGGCGAAGGGTTGCCCTGGAAGTGAAGGGTTAAGCCCGATTCTAATTGGAATTGGTATTTTCATTGCAATCGGAGCAGTTGTTGGTGTGACCTTGGTCATGCGTGGACGTGGTGGAAAGGATGAGGCTGAAGATGTCATCGAACAATTCGGAGGCGTCGAGCAGATGGATCCTGTGGAAGCTTACGTACAACAGATGGTAGCATCTGGATATGACGAACAGACTGCGCGGAAATATGCAGAGGAATACTATGCATCGTATTATGCCCAACAGAAGCAAGGCGGCAATTAACGCATAGTCATAAGTGTCGAATCGCTAATTGCGATTCAGGTATGATAAGCCGTACCTTGAAGAGATATAGGCGGACGCATTGATTCATGAATACATCAGGGTCGTATACGGTTGCGGATATTTCTCTCGCCGATGCAGGCGAGTTAAGAGTCGCTTGGGCACGTAGTAGGATGCCAGCCTTAGCCGAACTTCGTGAGAAAGCGATTATCGAACAACCCTTGGCTGGACAACGGGTTACCGGATGTCTTCACGTTACAAAAGAAACCGCAATTCTCATCGAGACTATTGCGGCGGCAGGGGCAGAAATTGCATGGTCCGGCTGTAATCCTTTATCAACTCAAGATGATGTAGCCGCATGGCTAGCTCGCGAAGGATACGGTGTCCATGCATGGTATGGGCAAAACGACGAAGATTTCTACAGATGTATCGATAGAACTCTTGATTTCAAGCCGACCTTAACTTTAGACGATGGCGCCGACCTGATTTATCGAGTTCACAGTAACTTCCCTGAACTGTCTGAAGGCATAATTGGTGGTACGGAAGAGACGACCACCGGCGTTCACCGATTACGAGCAATGGCGGATGCTGGTCAATTACAATATCCAGTAATCGCAGTTAACGATGCTGAAACTAAATGTGATTTTGATAACGTTCATGGGACAGGTCAATCAACTTTGGATGGAATTATTCGAGCTACGAGTGTTCTTCTTGCAGGGAAGATTTTCGTCGTAGCAGGATATGGTCATTGTGGTAGAGGTTTAGCGATGCGTGCACGTGGAATGGGAGCGAATGTCGTTATTACAGAAATTAATCCACTACCCGCATTGAAGGCGGTTATGGATGGATTCAGAGTCATGAAAATGGATGATGCAGCGAAGATCGGCGATATTTTCTGTACAGCAACCGGGATGAAGGATGTATTGGTTGGCAGGCATTTCGATTCCATGAAAGAGGGTGCAATCATCTCTAACACCGGTCATTATGATTGTGAAATTAACATTCCGGAGTTGGAAGAGCGAAGTTCAAATATTTACACGATTAGAGAAAATAACGAAGCCTTCGTTCTCTCAGATGGTAGGACGATTCACTTGTTAGCACGAGGTCGATTGGTAAATCTCGCAGCTGCTGAAGGGCACCCATCTGAAGTCATGGATATGTCCTTCGCTAACCAATTCCTAGCTCTTTGCAAGTTAGCTGAAGATGGACGAGATTGGGACAACCTAGTCTACGATATATCAGCAGAACAAGACAGGGATCTTGCTGCGCTCAAACTCGCAGCTCATGGCTTTGAAATCGATAAATTAACTGCAGAGCAAATTGCCTACAATAGTGATTTTAGTGCTGGGACTTAGTCCAGCGGAGGTAAATCATCATCGATATCGGTGTGGTTTTCATCCTCTTCGATACTTGACCAATTTGGCAAGTTTATTTCCCAAAGATGATTTATCTTCTCATTAGCTTCAATGATATGCTCCAATCTCGATTGTAGGGATGGACTACGTTTTGCGAGCATTGAATTGTAAACTATGCTATATCTGATCGAATCAGGAATACATAATTTTCCTGAGGTCATCTCCATATCAATTGCTCGGTCAATATCAAGAGCATGTCTATTCCTCTTCTGTAACATACCCATTGAGGCTCGAGTAAGGAAAGCAAACATTGCCATGATTAGCATGAAAACTAGGATGGTACCAAAGATAGAATCACCGAGAAATGTCATCGCCAAAGTACCAAAAATGAAGACTATTGGTGCAATGAACATTATCAACCAAAAGGTCGATGAAATAGGTTTGACTTTTTTCATTTTCTCGATAACTCCCCATCGTGGATGTTTGTGATTTTGAGGCTTAAATATTTCATCAGCCTCCATTTTTGCTGCTCTTTCTACCATTCGACGAATTCCATCCATTCTCATTGCTTGTTCGTTCGAAGGAGCATCCATCTGCTCCGCAGAAAGTTCGTTAAGTCGATCTGCACACTCTTCGTAAAGTCCAAGATTTACTAAAATCGAAATTTGTTCAATAAGTGGGGTAACATCCGTTGGTCTGTGTTCTCGATAACTTTCCCACCATGCTATAGCTTCATCGAGCATTCCTAATTGATCGACGAGCAACCATCCACCCAGAATCCAAGCTTCTGTGTTATCTGGATCAATATCGACCACTTTTCGAACGGCAGCAACCGCTCTAGCGGATTGCTGTAAGCTAGGATGTGCAGGTTTTCCACGCGTTTTTGGGGGTAATGACCAATTTGCAATTGCCATCCAAGCATCAGAATGCCCCGGGTCAATGTGGACGACATCTTTTGCAGATTCAAGAGCCGAATCGTAATCTCCATTCTTAGAAGCTTCGATGGCATCGAGCCAAGCCATCTCGCCACTTTTCGTCATAAGCGCTGCTAACCCTATTCAAGAGAAGAATGCTGGGGTGTTAAAAGTTCGATTTTATTGACTCAACGTTTATTGTCCCGAGAGCGAGTTCCTCGGTTTGAAGAGCCTCGGCCACCTGAATATCCACCTGATTTACCCCCAGAACGTCCACCCGAGCGTCCACCAGAACTACCTGAATATCCACCTGATTTCCCTCCTGAACGTCCACCCGAGCGTCCACCAGAACTACCTGAATATCCACCTGATTTACCCCCAGAACGTCCACCTGAGCGTCCACCAGAACTACCTGAATATCCACCTGATTTCCCTCCTGAACGTCCACCAGAACCACCTGAATATCCACCAGATTTCCCTCCTGAACGTCCACCAGAACCACCTGAATATCCTCCTGGTTTCCCTCCTGAACGTCCACCCGGGCGTCCACCAGAACCACCAGAATAACCACCAGATCGACCACCCGTTCTTGGGCCTCGGCTCGAGCCACCGCTAGAGCTACCTTTTCCATCTGATTTCTGGTATTTCGGCCGGTCGGGTCGACGCTCTCGTTTCTTTGTGTGACGGCTGCCACGAGGAGTTCCATCTTTCGATTCACTGCATCTGTTACATTTGTCCCGTCGAGCGTAATTATGATTCTTACATTTTGGACAAAGCCAATCCCCTGGCTTCATATTTGGATTTTCATTGTTGCCACCTCGGCGATCTCCACCGCGATTATCTTGATTTCCACGATTTGAATATCCACCTTGTTGATTCGAGCTGCCACGATAATTGGACCGGCCTCCGTCTCCACCTCTACGATCTCCGCCACGATTGTCTCTTGAGCTACCTCGATTGTCTCCACGTTGATTTCCACCTCCACGGTCTCCTCGATTGTCGTTTCCGTAGCGATTACCTCCAGAACCACCTCTTCGATTGTCCCCATGTTGATTTCCACCACTGCGGTTTCCTGCTCGATTATCTCGTCCATAGCTGCGGTTTCCTCTATCGTCGTGTGGACGTCGGTCTCGTGGTGCAATTTCTACGGGGGAGCCGAGAGTATAGTTTACTTCAATCCCTTTCGCGAGCGGATAAATGTGAACGAAAGCCCCGTCTACAGCTCCAATAACCGAATTTACTCGGCCGAGGAATTTCCCTCCGGAGATACGAATACCGGTTCCAAGGCCAGGTGCACGACCCTCGAAAGAGGCTAGAATTCCTCCTTCATGAGAAGGTCGATCGACTTTGCCGGTGAAACTCATGACTCAATCGCGACGAGTCGAGTATATGAGACCGATAGTGATGGACAATAATGTCAAACTAAAGCTAGCGGAAGGTAATATACCAGTATCAGTATCTGGATTTTTATCGCCAGGTTCGATGATTGTTTCTTCAAAAAGATGAGTATTATTTATGTCGATGACGACTTCACTGCACTTTTGGGACTCATCACAGCCTGTGATTAACAGACTATGCTCACCGGATTCCCACAATTCGAAATTAATCCGTGGAGTTGACCATGAATTTCCTGAAACAGAGATGCTTCCTGCCGTAGTTCCATCTATTGCTAGGCTGAAAGAAACAGCTTCTCCATCCGGGTCGCTGAATTGACCTTGCGCTTGATAGAACGAGCCATCCCAACCTGATTCTGAAACAGAAATTAATGGCGGTAAACTTTCTTTGAAGATACCTAATTCATAGACATAGTTCATCGAAAACACATTTTCTCCCGATGCGCTTACCCACACTTGTGCCCCACCAGGAATAATATTTGTCGAGGCCACTGCGATTGTGATGGATTCAGAATCCAAAGTTGTAGCCTCGCTAACTCCGATTTCACCATTCTGAGAAAAACCAACCTCGATTTGCAAAGTCGGCCAATCTATATTTTTAGCCACAATAATTTCGTGTGGGTTTGACATTGTTTGCGAATTTGTAGAAATAGTGAATGGAACGCCCAAATACCAAGTACGGTTTCCACTATTTTGTCCTGCGGAGTCGACAGCTTCACAAGTCACTTCGACGATATCAGTGGTGGGAATCTCAGCCCACAAAGAATTATCCATTGATTGCCGAAGATTCAGAGTAGAATCTCCGATACAAACCACATCGAGTTGAGATACTGGTCCTTCATCTGTGAACCATTCCGAAATTGAATCCCAAGATGCCCATCGTGTATCACCACCGTTAGGAGAAGGAAACCATGAACCACCAGTAGGTGAATTCTCAGTCCAAATCGGTGGTTCATCTATTGGAATCGGTGTTGTTGTAAAGTCAGCAAAAATATCTTCACCACTAGGCCACATACCTATTGTTCTGACTGGACTTAGTGTGTAAATTAAATTTCTTTCACTATTTTCTATTAATGTGTAGGACGAAGAGCCATCTCCTAAACAAGTACCTCTAATTGGAGCATCGGCATGAGTTGCTGGCTCGAAGGAAACATCTCGCCCTTCACATTCCTCCCACATGTCGATACGAAGGTCTGAAGTTGGTGGAAATGTGAACTCGTAGACTGCTTGAGTCACATTTGATGAGTTAAATGCAAGGGTATATTGTTGACCCAATTCGACATCTGGAATCATTAATGTTGCATTCATCCATAGCTCGAGGCGACACTCATCGATTCCAGAAGAAGCATCAATTGCAGTGTTACAATCACGGTCATTATTAGGTGCTACTGGAATCTCATAACAATCAGAACTTGAGCCTAATGTTTCACAATCACGCTTTTCAGCATGATTTGGTGGAATCAAATTCCATTCTTTTATTTCAACTCCATTGCTTTGCCATGTAGTATTTTTCCAATCGATTCCAACCCCACCTCGATGAGCCTCTCCTTCTCGGAATGCAATACGTGTTAACGCATGCTCGATACATTCCGATGCAATTGCGCGAACCGCCTCTCTTTCATCGGTAGAAATCCAACCATCGCCTCCACTCGGTAATAAATCTTCGAGATATGAATCTAGAGATGTTCTGAGGTCGTCCGTTGAAGTTCCATTGACCCAAGCAGTTGCAGTCACAGTTGCGCTCTCCCAATCTTCTGAAATTTCAAAATAAAATATGGCGGAAGAATAATCGAAAAGATCTTCAAATGTGATGGAACTACATTGATCTTCAAGGCTTCCACCACCCCCTAATTGTTCCATTTTCTTCACGTTTTTCTGAAGTTCTCTCTCCTGTTCATCGATAGAAATAGTCGACAATAATAATGCAATAACAACAAATATAGTCACTGCCCAATTGAATGTGCGCCCCACCATGTGCCTCTACAAGCCAACTTTAATGATGATTCTATCGCTCAGTGACTAAAGTTTAGGGAGACCTAAAGTTAATATATTGTTCTATTACCGGAATCAATTCAGGCACCATAATAACTAGGGGAGAGTTTGAGGGAAATGGCAAAATTTCTTTCTTTTATGGCAACTATACTAATTATTACAACTGCATTTACTGGATGTCTAAATCAAACTGATGAGGATATTATCAAGATTGCATACAAGACTCAAGATGATTATAATGACGCGTCTGCAAATCCTCAATTATTAGCAGATTTTATCACTGCCCAATCAGGATTTACTGTCGAACTCTATCCTATATCATCTGATATTGCAGCGATTGAAGCATTACGATTTGGGCACGCTGATATTGCATTCCTCGATGGAGGTGCAGCATTCATTGCTTGGAAGCAACATGGATTAGACGTAATTCTCGCTAATCAAAACAGCGACGGCTCAACTTTCTATACAGCACAAGCTTGGGTTTTGAAGAATTCTTCAATACAATCACTTGAAGACTTAGAAGGAAAAAACTCTTGCCACACCGGCTGGTTAAAATCTGCTGGAATGCTGATGCCGATGGGTTATTTGATCAATAACGGATTGATAGAAGTTTCAGAAGAAAGTGATGATATCGATAGTCTCAGAACAATAATTGAGAACCACTTCGGAACTGCGACAATTCCAGAAAAGGGTAATTTGTATTACGGATACAGCGGGGGATTCCGTTGTATGACTGAAGGTGTGGGAGATGTTGCATTCGTAAAATCAACTTCTTATGAAGATCATTGTGAAGGTAATGATTGGTGTCTAGATCGGTCTGAATATAGATTACTTTCACCAGCATTTGGACGAGTTCCTAGTCATCCGATGATGATTAATATGGAAATTATGAGCCAAGAAAAAATGGATGTTATTACCGATGCATTCTTGGCTTTGAATTCTGCAGAAGGTGGTTCTGAGATTCTAGAAGGTGTTTTGAATACTCAAGGGATTTCTGAAGTGACAACCGAAAGTCATCTTGCCTCGTATAGCGATTCGATAGGTACAATCCCTGGAATCGCTAATTTTTTCGATGAGAAGTATGGCAGTTGAACATGATGAAGGTGACGTGGACTTGAGCAATGATCAAATTCGGCTGCATTTCTCAAACGCCTCGATTGGTTTTGAAACAGGAAATCCACTCATCAAAGATGTTAATCTAACTATTAATTCTGGTGAAATTGTAGGTTTGATCGGTAGATCAGGAATTGGTAAAACTACCTTACTTCGAACTGCTGCTGGATTATTATCGCCACTTTCTGGTAGCGTAGAATGCTGTTGTGATTTGACGATGGACGCAAAACGTGGTTCTATTGCTCTCATTCCCCAAAGATTAGGATTGATCCAACATCAATCCGTTGGCTATAATGTTCTGATGGGGGCCTTGCCAGGAGCAAAATATTTGCAAACAGTTCTTTCTCTACCGAGTAGGGAAATACAAGAAGCAACAAAAGATGCAATCAGGGCTGTTGGATTAAGCGACAAGGTTTTCGAATCTGTAAATCGTTTGTCTGGAGGCCAGCAGAGGAGAGTTGCCATCGCGAGGGCTATGGTTCAGAATCCCAGATTGATCTTAGCTGATGAATGCCTAGGTGAATTAGACGCGGAAACTGCGAAGGAGATTATCGAATTATTGCGAAGCCTAGCAAAGGAGAAAGATATTGCTATTTTCATTGTCGATCATAATCCTCTGCGTGCTAGGACATTCTGTGATAGGTTGTTACAATTGAGAGGAAATTCGTTGATAGAACTTGATAATTTGAATGAGAGGTATTCTCTTCCTCAGGCAGGAGACCGTTGATAATGTCAAATCGAATCCTAGATTTTTATCATTTTTTGAAAAATAGACCGATTCTTCGTTCAGGTATCTATTTGATATTATTAGTAATCTTAACAATTCGACATCTCGAAATAAATTTTGCAGATTTTAGCCGAGCATCAACAAATTTAACAATTCTCATGAGCGAGGCTTTTCCTCCTGATTTTTCTGTTATTACAGATCGTGCCGCTTGGTCGAAACCACAATGTACATTCGAAGCAGATTGGGCTTGCAGCCCAGCGATTATTGGTATAACTCAGACCTTAGAAATCGCATTTTTATCGACAATTTTTGGAATGGTGATTTCCTTACCACTTGCAGCCATGGCAGCAACCAATCTTTCTCCCCCTTGGCTTGCTCAAATTACTAGACAAATACTTTCAGCATTAAGGGTCCTTCCCTCATTAATTTGGGCATTAATATTCGTCATTTTAGTAGGCTTGGGGCCATTCGCCGGTGTCCTTGCGATGACTATGTACACAGTGGGTTATCTTGGGAAATTACAGTATGAAGCTCTTGAAGGTGTTAGTAGAGAACCTCTGGAGGTTGCTCGAGCGATGGGATTACCACGCTGGCAAATCGCTCGTTTTTTCGCTATACCTGAAGCGAGCAATGCACTCATTAGTCAAATGTTATTCATGTTTGAATACAATGTGAGGCATGGCTCTGTAATAGGTTTGGTTGGAGCTGGTGGAATTGGGTATTACATGAATTATTATCTTTCTCCATTCCAACTATACGACCGGGTTCTAGCTCTGATTATCGTAATGTATGTGGTCGTCGTGATTATAGATCAGATTTCATTACGGATCCGTCGTAAATTTATAGATTCCAAGGATCAAATTCAGCGACCTCGCTGGCGTGAAGTAATTTTTACAAGAAAAAACTGAATTTGATTAATCTGTATCATCAGCAACGATTCTAATCGCACCATCTTCATAATAGATGTGGATATTATCCTTAACTTTACCAGTCAGTGCAGCAAGGGCTTCGTAAACCTCTTTTTCATCGACCTTGAATGCTTCAGCAGCTCTTTTGGTTGACCAAGCAACCTCTTCAAAATCAGATTGGGAAATCCACTTCAAGAGGCGTAATTCAAATTCAGTGAGGTCTGATGCAGCCATTTAACTCAGACTCCGACTTGTTGCATAGCCAATCAATGCTTGGCTCGCCATTCCTGCGTTCTTTCAACTCTGGTAGGATTCAACCATCGCTCTAACTGCTTCCTCTACGGTAATCTGGCCGTTTAACAAACCTGAGAGGGCGGTAAGAAATGGAATTTCAATGTTGAGTGAGGGCGCACGATTGACGAACATACGAGTCGCCCGAACTCCTTCTGCGACCATATGCATCTCATCTAGTGCTTCATCGAGAGTTAGACCAGAACCTAATTTTTCCCCTAAAGTTCGATTTCTACTGCGTGGACTGGTCGCGGTAACGTAAAGATCGCCTATTCCTGCTGGACCAAAGGCAGTAGTTCTTTCAGCTCCCATCGCTTCTAACAATCTCATTCCTTCACTGAAACCTGCAAGCACCAATGCTGCCTTGAGATTGTCCCCACCGATACTGCCATGAAGTCCATCGACCAATCCGCAAGCTAGTGCGACCGTATTCTTGTACGCTCCCCAGAGTTCAGCTCCTCCCGGGTCATCGGCAGCAGTCAAAATGAGCGAATCAGTAGATAATCGGTCAGCGATTCGCTCAGCAACACTGCAGTCTTCACATGCAACTAATGCGGTAGTCATCACTCCACGTGCGACTTCAGGCGCAATCGTTGGACCAGTCATTACGATTACTGGATTTGCCTTTCCAGCGGCGGAAAGTCGCCGTTGAATAGCTTCCGAAATCATTCCTGAACCGCCTTCTTCGGCTGGGGCGAGTCCCTTAGCGAGATCGAGTAGTACATGCGAAGGTCGAAGGTGAGGTAATAACTCATCAACAACGGATAGAATTACACCACTTGGTACAGCAAGGACGATGATTTCACAAGTTTCGGCAATGTCTGTGATTTGCATCGTCACCTGAAGATCAGGGATGACTGAATTTGGTAAATATTTTTTATTGATGTTCTCAGTCATCAAAGATTCGTAAACTTCCTGCTCAATTGTCCATCCGAGAACATTGTGTCCATCTTCACACCAAACACGAGCAAGTGCAGTTCCCCAATTGCCCAGTCCGAGCACTCCAATACGAGCCATCTCTACTCCTCTGAGTGTTTCGCCAGTTCTCCCGGTTATGATGATTGGGGAGAGGAAGAGGCGGCCGTTGCATTCTTGACTTGAATGCGCTCGGCGGGTTACAAGCAGGGGTTCCCGAGCGGTCAAAGGGGCTGGGTTTAGGTCCCAGTGCGTAGTGCTTCGCAGGTTCAAATCCTGTCCCCTGCACCATAATTAATTTAGTATAATGGTGCTTTAAGTCAAATAATCACCCATGCCGGCAATATGCTAATATATATGATTTTGAGCGATTAAGTTTATGACACGAGCATATGCTATATTGACAATGATAATTTTAATATCCACGCCACTGGCTGGTTGCCTTGATGAATCTGTTGAGGAAATCGTCGATGACATCCTTGGATGCATGGACGAGAACGCCGAAAACTACCTGGAGAATGCCACAAGCGAACTTGTTGGCGACTGTATCTACTTAGTGTCCATGGAAGTCTTCATGTCCGCTATGGAAACTTCTGACATGGGAATTGAGGATATGTTGAATCAATCCTCCAGAGCTGGATATTCGCAGACTATCTCCACGAGTGGATATGATGAGGAGATGGGAATGGATATGGATATGACCATCATAGAAAGGGTATTGGTAGATATGGACAGAGATGCCGTTCTTGTCCAAACTTCGATTTCATCTGCTCCAATGATGGTAATCGATTACACGCACATTCAAGTCGGTGAGGTTGTGAACATTCACTTCTCAGTCGGCGGAATGATGGCGGCGCAAGCTGGAGGCGCTGATTCCGGCGCATACTTGGTTAGGGACTCAACACCCAATGTAATGGAAATAGTGCACTCAATGATCGATTCAGATGATATGGATGACGAAGATGACATGGATGACGAAGATGACATGGATATTCCAGAGGATGCTATCATCTCAATTACCTACGAAGCAGATTCTAATTCCCATGTTATGACTATGAGTTATGTCGAAGAAGACATGGATACGACAGTCACAATTATCCTTGACGGGAATGAGAATTTGATGTCATCCTCAATCCACGGCGCTAACGACACATCAACTATCTCGATGGAATACATCGTAATGTGGGATGATGCTGTGGTAATTGAGGTCGATGAGACACTTCCACGTAACTCGATTCCTGTCCACCTAGATATTGAGGGCGAGGATGAGTTTGTCTGCGATAGTGGCGAGATTATCCACATTTCTCAAGTGGATGATGGCTGGGAAGATTGCGGCGATGGTTCTGATGAGTCGGATAATGGTGGCGACGATGAAGTCGTCTACGTCTGCGGTAGCGGCGAGGAGATTCCTTTCAGCTGGATTAACGATGGCGGAGAAGACTGCTACGATGGGTCCGATGAGGCAACTTACGAAGAGGGAGAGGTCGGCGAGCCCAACTTCGCCGATATTCTAGATTGCACGCCCTTCGTTGACTCTAGCATAGTCGGAGACGAGGATCCGTCCGAATTGTGGGATGGGACAAACCTCGACATGACCGAGTGCGACGGCGAGGCATCAGAGTACTACACCGACTACGTGGTCGGAGATACCGCGATTACAGCCCCGTATAGCATGATGGTTTGGGAATCTGAGGAAGGCTGGTCGGAGATGACCGGCGACTCCACTGGCGAAATGTGCGAGGAATACGATGGCTCCTACGATGCCGACAACGATGTCTGTTCGGTGGTGTATGAGATGATACGAAACGACACTCACATACTTTACCCCGAGGGCGATTGGGCCGATGATAATGACGATCCAGATGGCGAAATGTGCGAGGAATACGAAGGCTCCTATGATGCAGATGAGGATATTTGCTGGTTTGCTGACGCAGAGATTGTAGATGGCGACGGAGGAGCTCTTGTCCTCGACTGGGGCGATGATGAAGTCATGTTCTCATTCTACCAGCTCGACTCCACTACCGGAAGCGGCGTCCTCATCGAAATTAGTTATGATATATTCATTTGCGACAACGGAGAACCAATCGATGACGACGGTGAATACGATAACGGCTGGGAGGAGTGCGAGGATGGCTCAGATGAGCCAGGTCAAGGAGAAGAGACCTCCGAATTCACCTGCATGGATGGGACAGTAATCCCGTTCTCATGGGTCAATAACTGGGAAGACGACTGCCCAGACGGCTCTGATGAGCAGTGGTACTACCAAGACGATGGCGGCGACGATGACGAAGGTCCCCCGACTCCTGAGGAAGCCATGTACGTGACAGACACGAATGGAGACGACAACATGTCTCTCGATGAGTTCGTGGACTTCTGGAATTCCGACAACCCTGATGCCCAGATAGACTCTGGTTACCCGGTGCTGACAACTTCAGACGTATCTGACCTGATTGAGATGTGCGACTACGATGGAAACGAAATGATAGACATCAACGAGATGCAGTGCTTCATTGACAACCTAATGGATATGATTCCCGACGGTGACGACGCGTCTGCCGACGATGTCTTCGAATGGATGAACGCTGACGGTGACGGGCAGGTCACACCCTCTGAGTGGGCCGACTTCGGCAACTCTACTGGTGACATTATCGAAGGAGATGACTTTGACAATCTCAATTACATGATGGACATGTACGACTACGATGGCAGTGGCGGACTGGATATGTACGAGTTCGCTGAATTGTGGGATGAATTCAACGACGATGACGATGATGGCGATGACCCAATGACCCCTCTACCAGTCATCACAGCTTTCGTTGCTGACAACCAGACCCTCAACGCCCCCGTCTCAGACTTCGAGTTGCACTTCTTGAGTGACTGCGACCCGATTTACAACGAAGACACTGGAGAGGAGGAAATGCCCAACCTCAACGATTGTACAGTTGAATTCAGCATTCCGCTAACCGGAGGCGAAACTGACGATGGGGTTATGCTGACCTACACAGATCACGACGCAGATGGTCTTGTATCTCCTGGAGATGAATTGACTCTGGATTGGGGCGACTACGACGGCGATGCTGAACCAGAAGTCTATGACACATGGGCATCAGAGTATTCGGCTGAATCCAAGGTAACTCTTCAACCACTACCTGGCTTTGGTGCACTTCTAGCAGTAATCGGAATGCTCGGTGCAGTCCTCATACGAGTTGAATCTCGCAACGAGGATTGAATAATTGTGTGCGAGTCCCTATGGGACTCGCACAATCACCGCTGAGTTCATCACCCCTCGCTGGTCTGCGTTGAGTATGTCGGAGGCCGAGCGACTTTCTCAACGCATTCACGATGCGCTCGATGTCGATGAGGACGGAGATATCGATGCCGATGATTTGCAATCCTTCAGTGATAATCTTCAACGAGACAGCATCGATAAGGAACTCGATAAAATACGTCAAAGGCGGCTCGGAGGAGATAAACGATTTCCGAAAACATTTGATGATTTAGTTTTGATTTTCGGCGTTATCGCAGGTATCATCTTCTTCGGTGGAGTCATGTTGATGTCATCTGGTGCATTGGCTGGGGATTCGATTTTTATTGATGAGAGCCTTTCTCAAACTCCACTTGATACGGGTGGTGCATGTGTTGATCGAGAAGGTGAAATTTGGTTCAACATCTGGAATTCACATGACGAAATTTTCATCCAAACTCATAATGTTGAACCGAAAATCGGTTCGGTTTTACTCATTACAATGATCCATTCAGATAATTCAACAATTGCAGGAACAACCATTTTCAAAGGTGGAATTGGGGATTTACGTGCATCGTTCAAGTTGGGTGATTCGATTCCTGATGGAGATTATATTTTGGTCTCAAATGTCTTCCAAAGTACTGATGAAAATAAATTAATAGTCGAGGATGAAGATGATTATGCCGAGATTAGAGATAATGTTTCGGTTGTTTCTTCAAAACAAGTAAATGTAGTTGTCTCAACTCATAAGAGTGGGGGACCTTTGAGTTCTGAAATGACAAAAGAAGCAGAAATTCATGATTCTGAACAACGGTCATGTTGGACTGTCGCAGGTCTCGGTAACTGGGGTTGGGTTTTGATGGGGGCTGAATGGATTGGCGGTAGAGAAACTGCAATGTTGACTGGAGGGAGTGCCGGGATTCCAGCCTGGTGGATGGCACTTATCTCTCTTGGTATGTCGATATTTTTCCTCTGTGTGCAGTATCCATTGATGCATCGAATGTATCATCGAGAACAAGGTGATTTGTTAACCGAACCTCAATTTAAGCGATTGATCACGAGAATTCTAAAGCAAACTCAAGATGAATTGAGAATATTGATTCAATTTGATCAATTGAAAATGCAGGAAAGAGCAATATCAATCGATATTTACATTCCATATCATACGACATCGACTACAGTTGGGGCTGCGATTGATATTCGAGGCCGAATCACTAAAGATATTCTTGAGGAATTCACAATTTTCGGCGAGATGCGCCCCCTACAAATCAAAACGGTTTGTACGGATGGCTTCCACGATAATTTTAGAGGAGAATTAATTCTTGATAATGATTTAACGATTATTGGTTCAGAGCGGTTACCAATTACTGAGGATTACTCTCCCTTTTTTGCTGGATTAAGGGCAAATGCTAGGATGGAAGAGGCAGCGATTGATTCCATGTCTCGATGGTTCAAAAAGCATGATTTAGTGGATTATGGAACTGCGATTATCGCTGATGAAGAAGCGATATTGGTTAGGGTGATTTATCGTCCAGTAAAACGATTTACTTATTTCCGCTTTTCAAAATCTTTCATCGATATGGAGATGGATTTGAAGGATCATCTACTTCGACATCTCGGAGAAATTTTAGATGGCCGAGAGTTAATAGTCAGCGCTAGAAATGAAAAAGCAACTCTTTCAGACCGAGCTGTTGCTGGTCGTGTCGAGCAAGGTTCAGATGAATATGCAGGCCAGGCTTTAGTTGCCCGGCAGGGCGGAATCACTGGAGCATTATTGCAAAATCCATTCATGGGTGATATTCTATCTTCTGTCGAATATGTCGCCCATAAAAATCGATCCCGGATAGATAAGTACGGGTTTTGGGGATTGATTGTATTTGTTTGGATTCCGTTCATGGCAAGTGGAGTTTTAGTCGGAGCAATGCTCGGTTTAGTTGCTCGTATGAGGTTTAGACGAGTTCTCTTTGCATGTTTGGTTGGAGGGACCGCTGCTTCTGTCACTTGGGCGTATACTGCACGTAATATTATCGAATTCATGGAGCGTTACCATGCAGAAATTTTCATCCCATTCCTAATCCTTTTGGCATTTGTTTTTACTTTTCTTCATCTACGTCGGAACAAACGGCTTCGCCGAGAAGAATTATTTCGTGAATCAATTGCATTTTTTTCCGGAGCAGACATTAACTAACCAGTCCTGTAAATTTTCTCTCAATTCTTTAATCCATGGACTTGATAGCATAACGCCATTAGGAGTTACTACGGGGTAGCCTATATGTCGACTCAATTATTAGAAATTAATGGCTTAGAGCGGCATTACGAGATGGTTTCTGGAACTGTCAAAGCCTTGGATGGTGTCGATCTCAAAATTAATGCAGGGGATAGAATTCTCCTTCTTGGCCCGTCTGGTTCAGGCAAGACAACATTATTGAATTGCATCGCTGCATTGGACAGCCCAACAAGTGGAATTTACACTTTTGAAGGTGAGAAAGTCCCACAAAATAATACTGAGGAAATGACTACTTTTCGCCGTGAAAATATCGGTTATATTTTCCAATTTTTCAATTTATTACAAGATCTGACTGTGCTCGAAAACATATTGTTAATTCAGGAATTATCGGGAGGCCGTGATGAGAAGAGAGCTCGTGAACTATTACTAATGGTCGGCCTCGAAGACGAAATTGAACGCTTTCCAACTGAGATAAGCGGAGGTCAGCAACAACGTGTCGCGATAGCTCGAAGTTTAGCAAAAAGCCCGAAGTTATTGCTCGGAGATGAGTTAACCGGAAATCTAGATTCAACTACATCGGCGATGGTGATGGAAGTCCTCGTCGAGGCTTGCAAGGCAGAGAATATTACTACAGTCATGGTTTCTCATGATGAGTCACTGAGCAAGTATGCAAACCGAGTCATAAGACTCGATAGTGGCCGGATTGTTACTGATGATAACTTATGAGGTGATCCGGTGTACCTCCTATTGACAAAAAGACTCACACGAAGCCTTTGGCGAACGAAAATACGTCTTTTAGCAGTTTTATTGATTATTATGGTCGGTGTTTTCGCAGGAATCGCCTTCGGTCATTACGCCCATACTGCTTCGACAATGTACGATGAAATTTATGCTGACTCAGAAGATGGCATCAATCTCCCCGACATTTGGGTTGAAAACCCTAGGGCAGTTTGGAGTGGGGATCAATCGGATTCTTTTTGTGAGCAAATTTCTACTCAATGGCCAGAGAGTGAATTGGTGTTGAATGAATGCGAATCGCGTTTGATTCTCGATGGTATGCTCTCGATTGAAGAAGATGGAAATACCAAATTAATCCCTGCGATCTGGCATGGCATCGATGAGGGATATGTCGATCGAGTATGGATGCCCGTAGATGATTGCTGTTCAGGTAGGCTCGCGTCTGCCGATGATGAGGTTGTGCTTGATGCTCATGTCACAGAAGGGATGGAAATGGAAATCGGTGACACGATTTCGATAGGTGCCGGTCATGGAATGATGGACTTTACTATCGTTGGAACCGGCTATCACTCCAATCATCTAAACTTTGCAGTTCCCGGCTCACTTTTCCCTGCTGATTCTGGAACTTTTGCAACCGGCTATCTTTCATCTTCCGGTCTTGAAAGGCTTGCAAATATTTCATCCGGTTCTTCAAACCGTCTACTAATAGATTTGGTCGGTACGCCAGATTATGATTTGCTCTCAACCGATGAAGTCGAGGGTAATGAATTGGTCGAATTAATTGTCGGCATTCGTACTACAATGGAGGGTGTTTCCTCTACAGCGATAGTCTATGATCGCTCAGGAATCAGTTCAGTGGAATTCCTTCGCGCTGATGCCGAGGGGGCAATGAAATCCTATCCAGTAATTACAGGGATGATCGTAATCGTTGCCGCAATCACAATCTTCCTTAGTTTACAAAGACTCATTCAATCCCAGGCGAAAGAAATTGCAGTTCTACGCACCCTTGGTATTCCTCGCTCTGCTATAATGCCGGGTTACATTTTAGCGCCACTCGGGATCGGAATGATTGGTACAATATTCGGCGTAATTCTCGGATTAACACTCGGAGCCCCTGGAATGCAAGCCATGTATGAGGATCTTATTGGAATCCCCGTAATCAATGGCTCAGTGCCATATTCTTCTATTGCTCAGATTATCCTGATAACTATGCTTATCGTGATGTTTTCCGGTATTCGTCCAGCTTGGCAGGCAGCAAATCTCGATCCGCTTGATGTCTTCCGTGGCCAAAACGAGGTTCGATTAACCTCGCGCACGATTCAGAAATTAACCGCCCGCCTTCCAACAACTATTGGATTGACAATTCGTTCAAGCACCCGTAAGCCAATCCGCCTTGCTTTCACTTTCTTTGCTGTCGGCTTATCGATGCTGCTCCTCGGCTCGATGCTTTTCATGATGGAGTCGATGGAACAAATGATGGTAAAAGGCATCGAAGATAATCAGAACTGGGATTCACAAGCTTTCATTCTTCCCGGTGCAGAGGATGGAGTAATCGATTGGGCTGAATCTAACGATGCAGATTTCGAATTATATATTCTCTATCCTGCAAATCCAGAGGGAGACTCTCGTCAATTAATGACCATTGGATTGGACGAATTTGCAACTTCTGGCGAGGATGCTATGCAGGTCCTAAGTTTGGCCGAAGGAGGTTATCCCACTGCAGGTGAATCAACAACACAAGTCCTCATCGATAATGGAATAGCACATTTCCTTGGTTGGGGCGTTGGTGATTTCCAATCAATTTCTTTCGGTTCGCAAAATGTTGAAATCAAAATTGTCGGGATTACTGATGGAGAGATATCCCGTACTGTCTATTTCCATCGCTCTGATCTTGCAGAAATTGTTGGATTTGAAGCGACTTCAGTTCTCCTGAAGATTCCTGAAGGAGTTTCAAGCGAAGGATTGGGAGAAGTATCAGTCGGTATCGTCGAAAAGCAGGATCTTCTCGATACTTTCACAGATTTGATGGAGAAGCAACAAGGATTCTTCATCGCTATTCAATTCCTTGGAATTATCATTGCATTCGTCGTCTTGTTCAATACGCTAATCATGAATTTGTCTGAACGCGATTCTGAATTAGCGACACTTCGAGTACTTGGTGCGCCAATCAGTCGCCTGAGTCGTATGATGTTCGGCGAACATTTTGCCATCGGGCTGATAGGAGGAATACTCGGCACCATCTTCTCGATTATTGGTACGAAATGGTTAATGTCGAAGATGGTTCAGTGGTCGTTCTACTTCGAAATTCAGGCTGACTTAGGTATTTCGTTGGGATTGACTGCGATTGTTTTGGTGATTTCTTTGTTGCTGACGCCTATCGGCACTTATCGAATCAAACGTATGAATTTGGTTGAAAAAGTCAAAGAATTTTCTAACTGATTCATCCCAATTGTTCAAAGACGTTCGATGTCACGGAATATTTGGTATTCTATGCGCATCGTGACTTGGAATCTTAATGGAATTCGCGCGGCGATCCGCAAGGGGCTTGATGACTTCATTGAACGAATCGATGCTGACATCTGGTTATTGCAAGAAGTTCGAGCCTTGCCCGAACAATTACCCAAAGATTGGTCATTACCAGCAGGTCAAGAATGCATCTGGCATCCTGCTGAAAAAAAAGGTTATTCTGGGGTTGCAACATGGTCTCGAGTCGGGTTAACTGAACAAGGAAAAGGAATTGGAACAAGACTAGATCCAAATGATTCCGAAGGAAGGGTTCTACATACAAAATGTGGGCCACTCGATTGTATCAATATCTATCTTCCAAATGGTGGATCAGGTCCTGTCCGTCAAGCCTACAAAGACCAGTGGTTGGAGGATTTATTGCTCTGGGCGCAACGTTTTCTCAAATCCGATGAGCCTGCTATTTTAGTTGGTGACCTCAATATCGCTCATACAGAAAATGACATTTGGAATCCTTCTGGAAATCGTAGGACCTCTGGATTCCTTGCGCATGAGCGTGAATGGTTCAACCGCTTTCTAGAAAGCGGTTGGCACGACCTTCATCGAATCCAATTTGGTGACCAAAAAGGACCCTACACATGGTGGTCGAACCGTGGTCAGGCACGAGCGTTAGACCGTGGTTGGCGCATCGATTATGTACTTGCGAATGATGCAGCTCTAGCATCTTTCAATTCAGCAGAAGTGATGCGAGAAGGTGGTCTGACCATTTCAGATCATGCGCCGCTTATCGTCGATTTCAATCTTTGAAGAAATCAATTACATTCAGTAGTTTTCTACTATTATCCGGTCAATCTATCATTGACACTTCCTAAAGGAAGTGAATAATCGACTAAATTTCAAAGTAATACCCTTCAAGTGAAGAAATGTAGGCGCAGCACCATGGCGGAGACATTGGTGGAGCGGTTGGAGCGTATTCTTCCTGGTGGAAAAGGTGTTTGGATTCCAATGGATCATGGAATTTCAGGCTATCCAGAACCTGGATTGGAAAATATGGATTCCGTAGTAGATTCTTGTATTCAAGCCGGTGCTGATGCAATCGTTCTCCAGAAGGGAGCATTGAGTCATCATGTCGAACGGACCGGTTGGAGCAATTTCGTCTGCCATGTTTCTGTATCTACTACTCATGGTGGTTCTCGAGATCAATCGAAAGTTCGTGTCGCCACTGCTGATGAATGCTTGATGCGTGGCGCGAGTGGAGTTTCTGCTCAGGTAAATCTAGGCGATGAATACGAGCCCGAAATGATTGAAGATATGGGTATGTTAACTGGTGAAGCACTTCCACTCGGAATTCCCACACTCGGAATGATTTATCCTCGTGGACCTAATTTAATAATTGATGAAAAAGATCCGACAAATGGTGTTGCTCACGCTGCAAGAGTTGCCTGGGAATTGGGTTGTGATGTAGTCAAAGTACCTTGGACTAATGGGTCTGATTCATTCGCTGAAGTTTGTCGGGCAGTTCCAATTCCTGTGTTAATTTCTGGAGGACCTCGTAATTCTCCTTTCACAGATTTGCTTGGCATCGTCGAGCAGGTAATGGTTGCTGGCGGTGCAGGTGTTTGTATGGGACGACAGGTATTCGGTGCAGACCTGCCCGGTAATCATATTCGGGCTTTGAGTGCAATAATTCACGACGGTGCAAGCGCCGCCGATGCTGCAAAATTATTAGACAGGTGATTTATTGGAACTTTGGGTCGATGCTGCTTGTAGTAACTCTGATATTGACATCAATGATTTTTCCGACTATAATTTCTCTAGGATTTGGTCAGGTTCAGCACCTGACGTTGCCGTGATCGAACTAGATGACTATCATGGTCAAGACGAAGCTCGCTCATTGATAGGCTCCGTGGCTTGGATTTTAGTAAGGTGTTCGGATTGGACAATGATTCCACTAGAGAATTTAGTCGCAGCAGCTGCAGGTAGTGGCACAAGAATCGCTGCTGCGATATCCGAAATTGTCGATTTAGGTGGGGCTGCTTTTGCTCTCGAACACGGCGTGGATGGATTGGTTATGCCTCTAGGGAATGATGATTTATGGACCGAGGCAGCCAATCTTGTTGATGCAAAATTAGAGGTCTCATCGGAAAATATATCATCGATAGATTTGGTTCCAGCAAAGATTACCGCAAAAGAATCTGGGGGAGTTGGTGAACGCGTCTGTGTAGATTTGATAGAACGGTTATCAATTGGCGAAGGAATGGTCGTGGGATCTTCTGCTACTGCGATGGCTCTCATCCACGGGGAGACGATTCCAACTGAATTTGTTCCGACCAGACCATTTCGAATAGGAGCAGGAGCGGTTCATGCCTACTGTTTGATGGCTGATGATTCGACTAAGTATCTCAGTGAGTTGGATTCAGGCGATGAGGTGGCTATTATTTCCGCAACTGGACAGCGAAGGAGCGCATTCATTGGCCGGTTGAAGATTGAGCGAAGACCCTTTCTAATATTGAGGTTCGAGGCTGAATCCACGACTGGTCAAGTGATTTTACAACAAGCTGAAACTGTCCGTTTGGTTCAACCGAGTGGAAGTGTGGTATCGATTACTGATATTTCTATTGGTGATGAAATAATGATCCGAAATGATTCACAAATGCGTCATGTTGGAATTGCTCTGGCTGGGGAGATGAACGAAAAATGACAATCCTTGGTACAGGTCATGCATCCGGTGGAATTTCGATTCTACATGCGGTCGGTTTAGGTCAAGGATGCTCTACTGGAATTGGTCTTGAAACAATTGTTAAATTGACATCGACACCTGTTCCAATCGATTCTGATAAGCACTCCTTATTGGAATCCGTTGTGATTATTTGGAATAACTCTGGTCTACCCTTACCTCCATCTATCGGTTGGAAGGTGACCAGCTCGATTCCTATCGGTCAGGGTTTGAAATCTAGTTCTGCCCTAGCATGTGCTGCCTTGCTTGCTCTCAATGAAGCGACATGGGCCGGCCTCAGCGATTCTGAAATTGTTGATCTTGCGGTAGCGGCTCAGCGTCATTCAGGATGTACAATCAGTGGCTCGATGGATGATTGTTGGGCATCTATCTCTCCTGGTTGGAAATTGATAGATCCTACTCAATCCGCTTCCAAATCAGTGCTACTAACCGGCCAGATCGAGGAAGGTCATGCGGTCCTAATCATTTTACGCGGAGATAGGAAAGAGGTTTTTTTCGACAAATTTCCCGAACAATCATTATTGTTTGAACGAGCCTTGAGTTCGTTAGCAAACGGCTCGATTTTCACATCTATGAGCACGAATGGTATGGCAGTCGCCGCTGCTATCGGCGATGATGAAGCCTTGAGAATTTGTAATTCAGCAATTGCTTCAGGCGCAATCTCAGCAGGAATTAGTGGTTCAGGTCCAGCGATTGCTGTAATAGCATTTGAAGAGGATGCAACAATTCTAGAAAGCCATCTATTGGATACTGGATACAATGTAATATCCACTATTTTTGCTAAAAAAGAAATTGAAGAGGTAATCTGATGGGCATGGGTATAGGTGAGCGTTTTCGAGTGACTTTATTTGGTGAAAGCCATGGAAAATGTGTAGGTGCTCTTCTTGAGGGAATGCCGGTTGGAACTAAAATTGATTCTGAAATTTTAGCAGATTTTATTTCTCGCCGCCGACCTGGGAAAAAGGGTCTATCGACGAGAGTCGAACTCGATGAATGCGAAGTCATGTCAGGGATTCATGAGGGGCTCGCTACAGGTTGGCCAATCTTATTATTGACACAAAACACCGATGTACGTTCGAAAGATTATTCTTTCTTACCGGACCAACCACGGCCAGGCCATGCCGATATGGTTGAACATATTCGTTCGGACGGCGTTAGTGATCTTCGAGGGGGCGGTTCTCAATCTGCTCGATTGACTTTCGGAATTGTTGCCGCTGGTAGCCAAGCAAAATCTCTCATTAATTCAGTTGGATGGACATGTACTGCTCATCTTTCGAGTGTTGGAGATGTTTCAGCTAGACCTTTGATAGAATTAGATAGAAATTCAGAGTTGGCCGAAGAAGGGATGATGCGTCTGAATTGTAGAGATCGGGAATCAATTGATCAAATGATCGAAATGATCGAAAGTATTCGAATGTCTCAAGACTCGATTGGTTCATCTGTTGAGTTGTTAATTGAAGGCTTACCAATCGGAGTTGGCGAGCCTTGGTTTGATGGTATCGAGCCGGCACTAGCTCGAGGATTGATGGCAATACCTGGTGCTCGTGCTGTAGAATTCTCTCATGGTGTCAAGACATCTCGCATGAAAGGCTCGGAGAATAATGATCCTTGGATTCAAGGAAGTGATGGTCCAACATTAGTCAATGCTGCATCGGGTGATGCGGATGGCTCACTTGGCGGACGTTCAACTTCAGCCCCAATTCGAGTACGAGTTCATTTCAAGCCCCCCAGTAGTTTCTCGAAAGAACAAACCACACTTCACCTACCTAGTGGTGAGCAGCGGATACTGAAGGTAGGTGGAAGGCATGATCCAGTCCTCGGCCCGAGAGCAGTACCAGTAGTAGAGGCAATAGGATTGTTGGTTATTGCAGACCTAGGTCTAATGGGTGGATTTATCGAATAGAATAAATCGATTATTCTTCACGCATTTGTGCGATACGCTTCGGGACATTTGCAGCGAATGCACCTGCAATTATCAAGAAGACAACAGCAGTACCGAGGGCGACACCATAAACTGAAGTTAATTCCACACTTTCCCTCAACCTTTCAGCGGACTCTGCATTGAAAATACCAACTATGAACGGTACAATAAAATTGATTAGAAGGGTAATCAGTGCGACGAATCCAGCAATAGTAGGAGTAATTGCGAGTGCTCTGTGGTAGCGAGAAGTAATCTTTGTGACATTCATCACGTAGACTTCTCCAGTTCGTATCGAAGTATCGAGCATTGAGAATCTAATAATTCCACTTGTAAGTTCAATGTACATGACTAGTGCGAGGGCGTAGATAATTAACAATAATTTTTGAGCAATTTCATTATCTGGAAGTAAGTCGAGACCAAACTCAACTTTACTTCCAGCGAATCTAAGAGTTACGATAATCAAAATAACATAAGAAATCAAAATCGCTCGTTGATCTCGTTGGAAAATTCCATACATTCCACCAATAAATCCAATCACAATTAATGCAAGGTGAATAATGCCACCGACAAATGCCAATCCTAAATAATTGGTTAACCAGAACCAAGCAGTGCCTGAAACCGGTGTGACCATGAATGTAACCGAACTGAGGATAACCAGAACCACTGCAGCACTCATCTGAAGCGATGTGACCATCTTGTCAGGTGGAAGGAACTTTGTTTTAGAGACAATTGGACCACCGAAGAATGATTCAATTACCGATGGAACATGGACTTCTGGTATCGCATCTTTAGGAATGCCAGAATTACCTTTCATCTTACCAGCTGCTTTCTTCCTACTTGGTGCAGATGATCTCACAGTTTTACCATCATAGAGGTGGGATGTAGTTGACTTGGTATTTTTTGATTCGTCTGCCATCTATTCACCTCCTCAAAATCCTCTTGCGCCAGACAATGCTGTTTCTAGTAACATATCGGGCTCCCAATCCATGACGAATGCACCAAGAGCTCTTATTTCGCTTATGATAATATCACGCTCGGTTTTCAGTAATTCATATCCCGTTCGATCCAATCTTCGAGCATCGAATTCGAATTCTAGGCTACTCGGAGAGAGAACGGTAACATCGAAATTACGAGCGCGAAAATCTCGAACTGCATCGATGATTGTCGGATCATCTTCTAGTGGAGAGAGTATGATAACTGGACTTCCACGATTGATATGTGGCATGATACGGTTTGTAACGACTCGAAGAGGAGTATTTCCTTTTGCCATCGCGCCAGCTAATTTCGTCAAAAGCACATACAATTGTTTCTTACCGGTGTCTCTGTCAACTGATACGATTTCGTCGCTATAGATGACCAACCCAACCGAATCTCGACGGGAGAGGAAATATTGTGCGAGAGATGCTGCTGCACGGGTACTGTAGACTAGGGAGTTTCTACTGACCGGGCCAGTCTCTGATACTGAGCGGCTATCTATGATTAGAATGATGTCACTAACCGCGTCTCTCTCATACTCGTTGACCATCATAGTTCCACCTGACCGAGCAGTAGCATTCCAGTTGACTTTTTTTATCGAATCTCCTTCTACATACTCGCGAAGGTTATAGAAATTCGATCCATCGCCAGGATTGCGAATATTTACTGCACCGGTGAAGATTTTTGGTACGCGACTCTTGATTAGAGCGTCTTTGATATCTTCCATTTTTGGGAATACTAGAAAATCATCATAGAGATGAATTTCTCTTTCATTATGGAATAATCCGAATGTATCTTGGATGCGAATGCAGACTGGCCCAATTGTGTAGAAACCACGAAGAGGAGCTTCAATCGTATATGCGATTTCTGTTTCTCGCTGTGGGCCTAATTCCATAAGGACATAATTCGCTCCCTTCTTGATGCGCATAACTTCAGGGACGCGGTCGCGAACTTCCAGAACCTTGGAGAGATTTGAGCGGTTCTGAATTCGTAAGGACACATCTACTTCACCGTCTTCAAAGACACGCGCTGAAGATAATTTTCTCAACGCTACTAGGTTTTGTAGTGCAACGCCTGACGTCACAGCGTTATCATCGATCCGTCTTCCTGAAGAAGACACATCTGCATGGGCAGTGCGGAAAGCGGCCCAAGTTAGGAAGGAGAGTAAGACGACAGCAACTGTGACGAGTTGCTGGTTTCGCAAAACCAGTCCCATCAAGTAAAGTGCTACTGCCAGTGACGCAAACATCGCTGATTTCCTACTCCATGCCATTCGCAATAATCTCCTTTTTCAATTGATTCGAGAATTTATTCAAACTGTTGGTACAGGCACTTGCCTTAGGATGTCAGTGATAATCTGGTCATTCTCAAGTCCCTTAATTTGGTGTTCAGGTTTGAGAATTAATCTGTGAGCAACCGCAAGGATTGCAACAGATTTCACATCATCTGGTGTGACGAAGTCACGACCGCGCATTGCTGCAGCAGCACGGCTTGTCTTCAACAGAGCTTGTGAACCACGAGGCGATGCACCGACCAAGACTCGTGGATCTTCACGAGTTCTTGATACGATTTCAACCATGTACATTCGTACAGCTGGATCTACGTAGACATCTTCGATTGATTGTTGCATAGCGACAACACGAGCAGGGTCGGTAATCGTTTCAACATCGACTTCATCTTTCTTTCGGGCGATACGTCGAGCTAGAATCTCATCTTCATCAGCCCGGTCCGGATAACCGACGGACATCTTGAACATGAAACGGTCGAGTTGAGCTTCAGGTAGAGGATAGGTTCCTTCTTGTTCAACTGGGTTTTGTGTAGCCATAGTCAAGAATGGAGCTGGTAGTTTGTGAGTGATTATACCGATGGTAACCTGCTTCTCCTGCATCGCTTCGAGAAGAGCTGCTTGCGTCTTTGGAGGTGCACGGTTAATCTCGTCAGAAAGAAGTAAGTTACAGAAGATTGGCCCAGGCTTAAAGATAAATTCTCCTTTCTTCGCATCGTAAATATTCGTCCCAGTAATATCTGCTGGAAGCAAATCTGGGGTGAACTGAACACGCTTGAAATCACATCCAAGTGCGTCAGCGAAGGTGTTGGTCATCAGGGTTTTTGCCAATCCGGGATAATCCTCGAACAGAAGGTTTCCATTAGCCAAAATGTCGACAAGAACATTGTCGATGACGTGTGCCTTTCCGATGATAACTTTCTGAACTTCAACACCAATCGCTTCTGCGATTGCGCCGACTGCTGTCAGTCTGTCACTCATCTTCTTTGTTCCACGTGCGGCTTCTGCCTTCTTTGCATAACCCTGAGCGACCGCGTCTGTTGGCGGGGCTGCTGGTTTTTCTGCTGGTGGTGTTGCATTCATTTATTTTCTCTCCAATTATTAATTGCTCTTACCCCATTTACGAATGGCCAACATAAGTTGACGCAGTTCTTGGGGTGAGTATGTACGGGATTGGCTATATGCCAATTCGACGAGTCTTGGATCTCCTATCATCGATTGAATCTCTGCAGGAGGTTTCGAGGCCATCTCATCTCTTGTTAGGTCATGATGGATTCTAACTTTTGTGAAAAGTGATTGTTGAACACGAAGCCGGTATGAACCCTGATCGAGCTTATTCGGCCGTTGATTGAATCTGGTTAAATCGAATACATGACGCCAATTTTCTTTCTCAGGTATGACCATCATCGCGACGAGCAGCAGTAATCCAACGTTCAACACTACGAGCCACTTCAGGAAGGTATTCGATGTCAGGAGGACAACTGTACCCATAGCTTCGACAAATGGTGCGGAGATGATTCCAGTGACATGACGACTCTCATCGAATACTACTTGGAAATTATTTGAATTTTGGCGGACTGTGCTCGATAATTCTAGATTATCGAATTCCATCATTGAGTGGATTAACATTTGGAAATAAGCATCATTACCCTTCCAATCATTATTGTCATGTATCTCGTTCATCCAGCAGCTGCCCACTACCCCTTCACAAGATTCACGCATTCCCGTTTGCCGGGCGACATCAAGATTCCAAAGTCGGTTTGAAAACGCCTCTTCATCAGATACGAAAACGATAGATCCAGTTACCGTTAACTCACCTATACCTCCACCTACGATTCCTCGCTGCGTACTGCGTACTTGGTCATAGGTCACGATATTTGGGTAATCGAATCGAACTATTAGAGAAAGGTCACCCGGTGCTGGATTTAGTGGATTACTTGAATCTCCATCTCCTACCATATCGATAAATGCTGATGATGAGGCGGTTGCTAGGACGCTGACTTCTCGCTTATTCGGATCATCATCGAGTAGATTATCTTCCGAAGTTGGTTCGTATCGAATGCCGGTTGGTGAGCGGAACATGACCGGCATACGGCAGGCTCGAGGATCATCGTTTGCGATTTTGAAATCCGAACATCCTTTACGAGATGCACCAGGTTCCATGCCATTAACGTCGGTCTCGATTGTAGCTACGCTCCAAACATTTTGCCAAGATGGATACGGCAATGGACCTTGATCATCATATTCTAACCAGAATTGATTTTCATCATTTAACGGGGCATCGAAGTAGGTAATGCCAAATTTCGATGCCAATCTATTTGCATTTGTTCCATCAGCAGAAATTATGACTTTTCCACCTTTTTTTGTAACAAAATCGTAAATGGCATCAGCTTCAGTTTCATCTATCGGTTTCTCTGGAGCGATTATTACCAAGAGGGTGCGATGAGGATCTTTCCAGTCATTTACCAACATCGGTGTGGACATTGTATTTGCAATGAAATATCCTTCACTATCATCGAGTGAAGTCCGCATATCCGTTAGTTGGGCGAGTTGTGATTTTTGAGAATCATCACCATTATAGTAGGCAGAATAAGCGGTATCTTTACCCACAACGAACATCATTGGCAGAAGAAGAAGAAGGGCGGTAGTAATCGCGATGGACCATACCACATACGAGGTGAACTCGTTTTCAGATTTATTTTCTTCAGACATAGTTTTTCAGACTCATCACTGTTATTGAACTTAGACAGCACTTACAGTGGCCGTGCCAGTGATGATGTGCAGTTATATGTTGCTGATGAAAGTTCGGCATTTACACTGGAATTGTTTTGATTAGATGCCAAAAATACACTTTTTCATTTCTTGATGGAAAAAGAAAAAATAACTTAATTTACTTCTTCTTTCGTAGCAATTAATGCGCCGAAAATACCGATAATAACAATCAATAAACCTGGTGCGGGTAGGTTTGAACTTACTACCTCTATTGGGTCCTCAGGGTCTTCAGGATTTGTCCCCGGTTTGGATAATGGAGGTTCTACCGTGACCGTAGTTTCATCTTCAGTAATTTCTGAACTTCCTGCATTCATCGCCCCATTGGAATAAACTGTAATTTCAATTCTACAATTTTTTTCAGGATGACTTTCTGAAGCGGTAATTTTCAGGTTTGCCTCTGCAGTTCCTCCGAGATTTATTTCTGTGGTCATCAAGGAATCTAGACCATTATCTAAGGTTAACAGTGGACAATTATCACTCGTTTCAAGGTCACCTACTCGATCTTTGACATTTCCAATATTCACCACATTAACTCTGAGAATCAGATCAGTGCCTGCATTCATTGGGCCGATGGGATCGAGTATGTCGACCTCAAGTGAGTAAATTGTTGGTATCTTGAGGTCGGCTGATTTTTCTTGATTTTCTGGGATAATAACAGTAATTCCGGCTCTCGAAACCAAATTTGCAGTTATTTTTAAAATATCTATTGACTCAGCAGCATATTCGTAAACATCGATATTTGAAACCACCAAAGTGAATGATTTATTCTCTCCTGAACTTATCATTTCACTTTCAGGTCCTGAACTTTCTCCTTCAAATGGTATTTCGTATTCGAATTCGACTTCGATGTCGACAAATTGTGAGTTATCTACAAAAAATGTGATGCTGACTTGACCCATTTTGCTAATGGAAAATGAATTATTCGAATCGTCACCGGGGTATTCAATTCCCAGCTCCCAATTTCCTAATTCTGGTTGGGCTTGAGTAAACCCAGCCGATAATGATGATAACAGCACGACAATCAGAATAATTGATTGATATTTATTGGTCATTTCGAATCCTCCAATAGTCCGGCACAAGCTCTTTTTGTCAATACTCGAGTCATCTTCCTTCTGTATGAAGGCGTGTACCATGTGTTTTGCACAGGCTTCACTGCTTTTCTAATCGATTCAGCAAGTGACATAATACTTTCTTTTCCATTCCAATCCTCTAGAGCATGTTGGGCTTGAGATTGATGGAAGCCGGGAATTGATTCTAGGCCAGTTGTAGCAACTCTGATGTCATTAGGAGGATTTGCCCCACTCCTCTTCCACATGACCGCCACCCCTGCTTCAGGGAAATCCCATGATTCGCGTTGGCGCAATTTTTGGTAATCGCCTTGCCATTGCGCTGAATCCTTTGGAATTGTAAGATGAGTTACGAGTTCGCCAGGTCGCAATTTATTGCGAGTCATACCGTCTAGCTCGAAAAAATCAGTCAATTGCATTGAACGAGTTCCTGTTGATGACGCGAGATGAATTGTTGCATCTAGACACATCAAAACAGGTGCAAGGTCGGCTTGGTAGGTTGCGACACAAAGTGTGTTTTGATTAGGTATGACTCTGCAATCAGCTTCAGTGCCGCAATCACATTTATGGCACCAATCAATCGATTCTCGCCATTCTTCACTTTGATTGAACCAATAACATCGAGTATCGAGGCAAATATTTCCACCAACAGTACCTGAGCGTCTGATCAATACGCTCGCAATCTTGCTTGCTGCCTTCGCCAGAACTGGATGAACCACTTTCGATTCAACTAACTCGTGAAGTCTAACCATCGCTCCAACATGGGTTGCTTTCAATTCGAATAATTCTGTGACCCTTGCTAATGAAATGACGTTTTTCTTTGAATTCAAATGCCATTTGTAGTTTGGCAGTAGGTCAGTTCCGCCCGCGACCCAATCGAATTCTTTTTCAGCGTCCTGCAAATTTGATGCGATTTCAAGTGCTTCGTCCAAAGATGCAGGTGTGTGTAGAGTAAATGGAGGCATGCGCATCATTAATCACCCCTGTGTCGTCTTTCGGTGTGGAGCCAAGCCTTTCCAGCTAGACGAGGATTTGAAAGATATTCTTTGGAAGGTAAAACTGAAACAGTCCACTTTTCATCAACTTCATCTGGAGGAATTGTCGGATCCATTCCAAATAGTGCACCGTTGTGATAGGGTTCGATATCGTCATTCAATCTCCTGTCGATATCGCGTTGTATGTGGGTTTTTGCTCGAGCTATGAGTGTTGATTGAAGTTCTGAATGTTCGATGATCGGAGACGGTAGATTCAACGGGTCATCGATACTGAGTAATTTGCATTTCTTTTCTATCGCTTTGAACATTTTATCTGGTGTTATTGGTAGGTTATGTGTGCGGATTCCGATGGCATCGTAAACTGCGTTGCAGACAGCAGGTAGGATCGGTAAAAGTGGCCCTTCACCTGCTTCTTTTGCTCCGAATGGCCCTTCAGGATCATTCGATTCAACGATGATTGGAATTACATTTGGCATTTCATGGATGCTAGGGATTTTGTAATCAAGCAAATCTGGATTCATCAAATGTCCATCTCGACCATATCGCATTTCTTCAGAAAGTACTTGCCCCATTCCCATGTGACAAGACCCGATGATTTGCCCTTTTACGGCGAGTGGATTCAATGCTTTTCCACAATCATGAGCTGCCCAAACTGTGTGAACTTTGGTTTGTCCTGTTTCGGGGTCAACTTCTACTTCAGCTACATAGGCTGAAAATGAATATGCGGGAGCTAATCCTGCTGCTGCTCCTTTATGTGCCCGTCCCATTGGTGGGGTTCGATAAGCGCCAGAAGAGATGAGCGCCCCCCTCTCTTCCTGGGCTTTGTGCAGTGCTTCTAGATATGAAACTCCAACTGCTGGATCATCTTTTCTGAAAATTCGGCGATCGCCAATAACCAATTTTTTTGCAGGTGCCCCTGTGATTTTTACAGTTGCTTCAATTAATTCTTGTCGAATTTTCATCGCAGCGGAAATCGCGGCATTAGCGTTCATGAAAGTTACTCGCGAAGAGTAAGAGCCAAGATCAACTGGTGATGTGTCAGTGTCACGAGAACGCACACGAATCATATCCAGCGGCAGACCGAGAACTTCGGCGACTGATTGGGCAATGACGGTATCAGATCCCTGTCCAATCTCTGCCGCTCCAGTGTGAACAGTTACGCCACCATCCATATCTATTTTCAGATGAACTGTTGCGTGAGGGAATTTGTTTGGATCCCAGTGAATCGGGAGTCCTGAACCTGAAATGAAAAACCCACAACCGATTCCGATACCTCTTCCGAGTGGCATTTTTCGGAATTTTTCATCCCAACCACTCTCTTCTTTTACGCGTTCTAAACATTCTCGCATGCCGATACTCGTCACTCTGAACCCAGTGATAGTAGCAGAATGTGGTGGTAATAGATTAGCTAACCTGAACGTGATTGGATCTACTGATAATTGTTCAGATAAATCATCGATTCCAACCTCCACCGCACATCTCGAATTTACTGCACCATGCCCCCTCATTGCACCGCTGGCTGGCTTATTTGTCCAAACTCTCGCCCCGGTATAATGGAATGCACCAATTTCATATGGCGCGGTGTGTAAAACTCCATTGTAATAAGTTGTAACATGACCGAAAGAAGCGAATGCCCCGCCATCGATTAGTGCATCGGTTTCAATCCCACATAGCCTTCCTTTAGAATCAGCGTGAAGATTCATTTCAATATGAGAGGGATGTCGACCACGATTCAGCCAATACACCTCTTCGCGGTCGAAGGTAATTCTAACTGGACGACCAGATTTCCTTGCTAAAATTGCTGCGCACATTTCGTGTGGAAACGGATCTGACTTTCCACCAAATCCCCCTCCGACAAAAGTTCGGTGGACATTGATTTGATGCATCGGAATTTCCAGCACATCAGCCAAAGCGCGGTGAACATAGTGCGGGACTTGTTGAGGTGTGTAGAGGGTTAGTCTACCTGAAGGATCCCAATGAGCTACTGCGGCGTGAGGTTCTGTCGCAGCGTGATTAACTCCACCAAAATACCAATTTGATTTGTGGCTAGCAATCGCATTGTCTTGAATGCCATTAACGTCGCCAAATTCCTGAAAGACACGTTTCTGAATATTTGCTTCACCGATGTGATATTTCCCACGGTCGTGAATTGGTTTTTCTGAATCTTTCAATCCATCTTTCATATCATGAATTGACTCGAGGACTTCGTATTCTACATCGATTAATCGAACAGCTTCCAGAGCAGTCATTTCGTTTTCTGCAGCTACACAAGCGACAATGTCTCCAACATGTCTGACGGTTTCAACAGCCATTGCATGCTCGTCTTTTGTAACTGGCAGGACACCAAATTTCTGGCTCGCATCTGCCCCTGTTGAGATGGCTATAACCCCTGGTAATTCAAGTGCTTTTGTAGCATCGATTGAGAGAACCTTTGCATAATGATGCGGTGAGCGGACAATCTTTCCAATCAATTCACCAGGTAATCGAATATCATCGCCATAGTGTGCTTGACCGGTAACTTTCCATTTGCTATCTATGAGTGATGTGGGTTTCCCTATCACCCTTCCTGAAAGCAATTCATCATGGCGATGTGAACCCCAAGGCTGTTTTTTTTCTCCACCTTGACTAGATGGAATCATTGATTCATCGCGCGGCTCGCTAAAGGAATTTTTTCCACCAGAGCCGGGTCGAGTAAACGGTAGTTTTCCTGGTTGCTGCCGATATCCAACCATGTCTTTCTTTTCAGACATCAATTCACTCTCCCAATCCTGGATGTGGGTCATTCTTTGGGTCTGTCGAATCCTGGATTCTTTTTCCTGCGACAAGAATTTCTGATGCCGCTCGCACCGAATCTACAATTTGTTGGTAACCGGTGCAACGACAAAGATTCCCTTCGATTGCAGTTTTTATTTCAGCATCACTAGGTTGAGGATTTTCTTCCAGAAAAGCTGAAATTACTACTAAAAATCCAGGGGTACAGAAGCCGCATTGACTTCCACCATATTCTGCGAAAGTTTCCTGAATAGGATGAAGATGATGGCCATCAGCGAGTCCTTCGACAGTGGTAATTTCTGATTTTTCAGCCTCGCGAGCCAAAGTCAAACAGGATAGTCGAGGATGCCCATCGATTAGTACAGCACAGCATCCACAGGTTCCGAGATCACATCCTCGTTTCACACCAAGAGTTCCCACCTGATCTCGTAAAACATCAAGTAGAATCGCGTTACTTTCGATAGGCATCGAATGATCCTTGCCATTAATAGACGCTACCCATGGTACTTTCTCCGCACCCGGTAACATTGGTAGTCTAACGACAGTCATGCTAACCTCACCAAGGCGACCTACTCTTTGAGCATTTTCTTGAAGATGCTCTAATGAGCCCTAAGGGCTCATCAAAGTTTATCAAGGATATTTTTCATTATTTCTGATTCAGATCTTCTGATGTGTTCACCATATGTGCTGCGAGCCATTCCCATTTCTTTTGCAAGTTCTTTCAGGGTAATGTCTCGAGTTAAATTATAGAATCCTCGCTTAATCGCATGTGTCAAAACCTCTCGTTGTCTATTTGTTAAAACTCCTTTCCAACTATTGGCTTGTTCCTCTCCATTAATCGATAGAATAGAGATAGAATCAGGCGGTAATGCTATCCGAATTAATGCGACAAATCGCCGGATAGAACTAGATAACCCAATTATTCTTAGTTCCATTCCTCTTTCTCTATCGATTCCATAGGGTGGTTGAATGTGAATATTCGATAACTCAATAGCGCTTCTTGCCAGTGGGTGTGTACAGAGCATAGTGACTAGAATTCCATCTTCATTTTCTTCGAGTTGTTCAATGATTTCAAAGAATTCTAGGTTTGAAAATTGATCGATAGATTTGCCTTCTTTTAATTCAATTTCAACTAGTTGAACCACACCTCCATCATTCACAGAAAGGTGACCGAGAACTTCTAATCTATCACAAATTTCTATAATTTTGTTCAGTTCTTTCGCCCCGCTGAGGGAGGATAATTTCCAACGAAGGTGAACTTTACGCATTTAGTGATGGTAAATGGCATAGTTATTGAATCCGTCGAAGAAATTAATTTCAATAAATTCTAATAATAGCCTGATTATTTCTATATGAGGATAATATCCAAATTCAAATAATCTTCTAATTAATACGTTTACTATAGTAAAACCAGTGTTATCACAACTATTTACAATGCCTGAGATCATAAAATGAAACTTTTCATCCCATCCTCTTCTTGGCCGAGGCCTCAGTCATCTTAATTTTGTAGAGTCTGACGCGAGGGTCAGGGGAATTGGATGCCGATATTGGAAACTTTTCTTCAAAGAAAGTTAATTGCCGGTATGATTGTATTTTTCAAAAAATTTCTGAAGAGGATGGTTATATTCTTTTTTGGCTCATTCAAGAAAATGCCAATACGAGTGGGATTGGCTATCATTGGGTCAATTTTCGTAGTGATTTCATTTGCGTTAGGGGCAATTTTTGGTAACTTTTCATTACTATTTTTTGAAGATGATATCTGGCGCTTCATCCGCTCAAGCTTGTATATATTGCTAACAATAATCATATTTTGGATTTCAATTGCAACTTTTATCCCTAGTTTGGAACGCCAACCAGCAGTGGTTGACGAATCGGCAAAATTGCCTGCTCCTGAAATAGATGAGGATAAATTACTCGAAGCGTAAATTATTCCATTCCGCGTTCTAGTGCGAGAATTTCAGCACAGACCGCAATTGCAATTTCTTCTGGGCTATCTGCACCAATGTTCAACCCAATCGGACATCTAACATTTTCTAGAAACTTGTCATTAATTCCGTCTCCAGAGGCTGCTCTTAGAAATGCATTCCATTTTGATTTAGATCCAATGGCCCCAATTCTTGGGCGGATAGAATCTCCTCGAATTTTGAGAAGCCCTAGGAGTAATTCTTGATCAACAGACCAATCATGTCCTAGAAGAAGGATATCCGAAAATCGCAGTAGGGATTCTTTAGATTCATTCTCTAAGAATTCGTTTACTTGAGATGAAAAATTATCTGTTGCATAAGGATATCTATCTGTATTTGAGAATTCTTCACGCACATCAAAAACCGAATGAGCCCATCCAAGCAAATCAGCTGAAATTGCGATGCTCCGTCCGACATGACCACCACCTGCAATCAAAATATGTGGCACTGGCTCAATCACCTCAAAAGCGACGGTAAGCCTACCACCGCAAAGACTGTCGAGAGGTGTCGCTTTTTCTCCCTTCGCATCTTTGTATAGTTGAAATGTTTCAACGTATCCACCTTGTTTGCGTTGCTCTTTTGGGTGAATTTCAAGCATTTCGTTCAGTTTTTTTTCTACTTTCATTTCCAACCCTGCCCCCCCTACTGTGCCGAAAATAGATCCGCTGCTTCCTATTGCTAATCGTGCGCCAGGTTTGCCCGGGACACTGCCTTGGGCTTTGATTACTGATGCGATTGCGACCCGCTCGCCAGCATCCAATTTCTCGAGTGTCCAGACGAGTACGGCGCGTGTCACGAATGAATCGGAGTGTTGGCAGAACTTCTGTTTGTTGTTCGTAGATTCTGCTATTTCTTTGTGAATTCCACTGCAAGATGCTCTTGAAAAGCCTTCAAGTGAAATTATCATGCCGTTTATTCATGGTTAAGGAGGAGCGCCGTCTTGATTCGCTAAAACGCGCTCACAATCCGACGAGCGGGGATGCCGCTCGTCGAGAATCGGTGCGAATTGAAGATTACATCGAAATAATTCATGAATTGATCAATGAATATGAGCAAGCAAGCCCGGGGGATGTCGCAGACCATTTGCATGTGAGTAAGCCCACTGTTTCGAAAATGTTGCAACGTCTCGATCTTGCAGGATTAGTCGAATACGAACGATATGGGCGAGAGGTCACACTCACTGAGGGGGGTTTGTCATTGGCAACTATGCTCAGACATCGTCATAGTGTAATTTCTGATTTCTTGAGGCACCTTAGAATCGATGATGAAATAATTCACGCCGATACCGAAGGAATCGAACATCATCTTCATCCAGATACGGTCGAGAGATTGTCTGATTTAGCTGATTTTATAAGTTCCAATCCTGATTGGTGGGACAAATTCAAATTGAGTTAATCGAGCAGGGATATCCAATATTCAAACTTGTCAAATTCCCTGTGAAAATTATTCATCCAAAAGCAACATCGAGGACCATCATAACAGAAAAACCCACCATGACCCCCATCGTTGCAATGTCGCCATTCCCTCCTCGATGAGCTTCAGGAACTAGTTCTTCTACTACGACGAAAATCATTGCACCGGCTGCAAATGCGAGGGTATATGGTAGAATTGGTCCAGCAGAGATGACTAAAGCTGCGCCTAATACTGCGGCAACTGGCTCGACAATTGCAGAAACCTGCCCCCACAGAAAACTTCCTCTCCGAGAGAGGCCTTCACGCCGAAGTGGAAGAGATACCGCTGCTCCTTCTGGAAAATTTTGAATTCCAATTCCAATTGATAATGCGATGGCACCACCTAACGTTGCACCACTTAGCCCGGATCCCGCTGCTCCAAATGCTACACCGATAGCTAAACCTTCAGGAATATTGTGAAGAGTTATTGCTGATACCAGTAACATGCTTCGATGCCAAGTTGTTTTCACACCTTCCGTTTCCTCAGGAGGTGCTCCTGGATGGAGATGTGGCAGAAACATGTCGATTCCCCTCATACAAAATCCTCCTAGTAAGAATCCAATTAAAGCCGGAAACCACACTGGTAGATTTTTTCCTTCTGAAAGTTCTAGGGCAGGCAAAAGTAGTGACCAGAAACTAGCGGCAATCATTACGCCTGCGGCAAAACCAAGCATTCCGTCGAGTACCTTTCTATCAATCTCTTTGAAGAAGAGAACTAAGGCAGCCCCCGCGGCAGTCATAAGCCATGTGAAAACACCCGCAATCAATGCTTGTTGAATAGGGTCTAAACTAACAAATAACTCGTAATAATCCATGCTACAATAGCATTGGCGTAAGTGTCCCTCATTAAAAGTTAGCCGCGGCTAACTTTGCATTAAACTTCATTAAAATAGTCCCCACTTTTCATTATCAATGATGATTTTAGATTTTCGAGATCATCAATTGTGTCAATATTTAGGTGCAAATTTTTATCGTTAACTTTGAGGCGTTTTGGAGTAATAATATCTCGAAGTGGTGTGTCGGGGTGAGCATCGAGTATTCTTTTTGAATCTTTTATTGAAATTGCAACCGGATGACCACCGATGCCATTTGAAGTAGGGCATGAAGTTGTCTTGGAATTAATGAGTAATTTTAATGTGGATGTTGAGAAACCGGGGCGGTCAATTGGAACTAATAATATGGGCTTTCCTTGAAATTCAAGTAGGCCGCATTGAATGGAACCTGTCCTTCCAGCATCTGGGTTGGGATTGATAATAATTATTGAATTCTTCAATATACTCGCAATTTTGTCCTTTAGTTCACTTCTGGTGACTACCAACACATTGAGTCCCATGTTTCTCAATCGAGAATCAACAAGCTCAATCAATGTCTTGCCATGTAATTTGACCAGCGCTTTTGGCTGACCTAACCGAGAGCTTGCACCGGCAGCTAGGATGATGGCGTGGTCAATCATCATCTATTGCGGTGTCTGTATCAGCCATCAGTGATTCGACGACTTCATCATCTTCTGCTTCGAATTCATAATCTTCGAATTCTTCTTCGGATTCGAAATATCCGGATTCAGAAATCTTGAATCCAACTAGTCCAACCCCACTGAGTAAGATGAGAGCAATTAGAAATATCACGCCATAAATCAATGCATTTTTCATCGAAGTACCAGCGGATTTAGTCAAATCTTCACCACCTATTATGTGAACTTTTACTACGACATTAGTCGATGCTTGGTCAGCCTTAATTGCCCTGACTAACAAAACTTGATCACCCTCTATTGTATTATTTGGTAAATATTGTAATCGGTCTATGAAGAGTGCATGGCTCACCTCAAAGTTTTCTTCTCCAGGGTTAAAATCTTCTAAATTCATCCAATTATCTCTCATGTCCCATGTTCGCCATTGGACCACCATCGCACCTCCTTCGACATGGAAACTAACTGCCTCACCTCCTTCAATATGAATTCTATTATCATCTCCGAATTCACTTTGAAGTGTGATGTTGAGTGACATTGATAATTCGTAAACTTGGTTTGCTGCTTCCTCGACTGATGGCTGAGCGTTGACGTGCCCATGACCATAGACATTATTTTGGCGATTTTTTGGAATTAAATCTTCAGCGCACGGCTCGTTTTTTAACATGTACTCGCAGCGGCGGTATGTCGCTGTTTCTTGCATAATGTTTCGGACATCGAATGGTGACAAATCAGGATTTGCTTGATACATTAATGCTGCAACCCCTGCAGCGCCAGGGGTTGCCATACTGGTCCCTGATTTCTCAGTGTAACCTGTTCCTGTATTGTAATCAGGTGCCATGACACTCGAACCAACAAAAGCGATGTTTGGTTTGATTCGCCCTTCTTCAGTCGGTCCTTGACTTGAATATACAGCAATTCCTGTGTCTTTATCGAGAGCACCGACAGTAATGACATCTTCAGCGCTGCCAGGAGTTCCAATTTGAGCGCTGAACGCTGAATTACCTGCAGCAATGAAAAGCGCAATACCAGCTCGCATCATTTCATTTGCCATCCTGTTAACACTCTCTTCTTCGGATGAAGTCCATTCGCTTAATCCCGGCCCGCCGAGGCTCATACTCGCCGCTCGAATATTGAATATATGGCGCATGTCAACGGTCCATTGCATTCCTGCCATGACAGTAGCATAAGATCCAGAACCTCCTGCATCAAGCACCTTTACACCGACGAGGTTAGCCTGTGGTGCGACGCCGATATATTCGTAGGTTGGAGCACCAGTTCCTGCAGTAATTCCTGCACAATGCGTTCCGTGTCCTTGATCATCATAGGCCTGAACCTCTGTTCCGTTGGTTAATTCTGGGCTATTTACTGGGTCATAAAAACCGATTATTTTCGTATCATTTGTTGAATTATCATCATCGAGATCATCTAGGCCACTATGATTTCCGTCGATTCCAGTATCGATGATGGCAACTGCGGAGCCGGCTCCAGTGTAGCCGGTGTCCGCCCAAACTAAGTCGACACCATGAGCCGGTTTGACATCGTTCATGGCGATTTCTAGGCGTCCATCTAGTTCGATGAAAACAACCTCGGGCAATTTGACGAGTTCGGTAATTTTTGTGAGTTCAATACGTCCAGCGATACTATCGATTAACCAATATCTGAATTGTGTTTCGAATTCGAATTGTGTTTCAAGCATTATTTGATCTTCTAAGGTAGGGGTGTGGTCGAAATCGACGATAACACTAATTTTTCCATTTTCATCGAGATAATCATAGTGTGAAGCAGACGGAGCCAGCCAAATCGCATCATGGATATAATCACCATCATAATCCATGGAATTTGATTCCCACCAATTAGAATCATCAATTGCAGAATGGTTGAATGAACTTCCATTTGAAATTGGAATTGCAACTGCAATCATCGGAAATAGCATTATTCCAAGGATGGAAATAGTTGCGATTCGAGAGACGAAGTCATTCGATTGACCCATGTATACCGGATTATCGGCGAGGCAAGCCTACTTTCAATGAAACGGTCATTTGAGCACAGCCCCTAGAGCTGAGATTTGAAAATTTAAAGGTCTCTCAGCATTTCTCGCCCGATAATCATTCTCTGGATTTGGCTCGAGCCTTCGTAGATTTGCAATACCTTAGCACCTCGCATAAGTCGAGCGACGGGATATTCTTCAGAATATCCATATCCTCCGAATATCTGTACGGCATCGGTAGTGATTTCCATTGAAGAATCAGCAGCAAATCGCTTGGCATGAGCCGCACTCTGAGTATTTCTGATTCCGTTATCCGCTTCCCAAGCCGTTTTCCAGGTCAATGCTCTCCCTGCCTCAATTTTTGTCTTCATATCAGCGAGCATGAATTGAATCGCTTGATGTTGGTGTAATTTCTTGCCGAATGATTTTCGCTGATCTGCGTAATGAAGTGAATATTCGTATGCTGCTCTAGATGTTCCTACAGCAGTCGCAGCAACATTTGGTCGTGAAAGATCGAATGCTTTCATCGCGTTGAACCAACCATCCCCCTCCTTCTCCCCGACTAAATTTTCAACTGGGACATGGACATTGTTGAATCGGACACCACGAGTGTCTGAAGCTCGTTGACCCATATTCGATTCTTTCTTACCTAGCTCGACTCCATCCCAGCAAGATTCGACGATAAATCCGCTCATTCCCTTGTAGCCAGCGGATTTGTCGGTATATGCCAAAACGAAGAACCAATCAGCATAACCAGCACCAGAAATGAACATTTTTTGGCCGTTCAAAATGTAGTGATCCCCTTCTCGAACCGCGGTTGTTTCAATCGCTTGAACATCGCTACCTGCTCCCGGTTCGGTGACACAATAAGATGCTATTTTTGGAGCGGCAGTTAATCGACCTAGATATTCTGCTTTCTGTTCTTCGGTAGCACCGGTGATAATCGGCGCAGAGGTCAATCCATTCGTGTATGACGCGGTGGCAAACCCAGGGTCACCCCATGCAAATTCTTCCATGACTAGAACTTCGTCGAGTATGCCCATGCCCATTCCACCATAGGATTCTGGGACGTGGAGATTCATCAGACCTAGGGAGTGAGCTTCCTCGATTGCTTCCATGGGGAACTTTCCTTTAGAATCCCAATGTTCTGCATTTGGTCGAACAATATCTCGTGAAAATTCATTGGCGAGTTCTCGCAACATCTCTTGCTCTTCAGATAATTGAAAGTTGACCATGTTCTCACGACAGGCATCCAGATTATGAGCATTAGCCCAATTACATGATAAAAATCAAGCTAAGAGATACCACATATAGATCAAATATCCTGTAATCATACTTGCACCGACTCGTCTACCAATATGCCTTTCATCAAGCAGCATCGCTGCGACAAAACCAGAGGTAATGACCACTACCCAGATATCTCTGACAAAGAATTCTGGTGCAACTATAATACCGCCAGCATAGGTCGAAGCAATGCCCAGAATTCCTAGAATATTGATTACATTTGAGCCCAATACATTTCCGATTGCAACTCCCTCTTGCCCTCGAATCGCAGCGATAATAGTCACGGTCAACTCGGGTAACGAAGTGCCCAGAGCTATTACTGAAAGTCCGATTATCGATTGTTTGATCCCCATTGAAGCAGCCATTCCAGTTGCCCCGGTTATCAGCAGGTCAGATCCGAGAAAAATCGTTGCTCCGGCCATGGTTAGAACTACTAATGAAAAGAATAAGTTGTCAGGGATCCAGGTGTCTTCAAGTTCAACATCTATTCCATTTGCCATTGATTTTTTGTAAGAATATGTGTAATAGCTAACCAGTCCGATTACCATTCCGATTCCAACTATTTGGTAAATTTCACCGATGAATACGGTAAGAAGCAAGACGATTGTAGCGGCGATTACCGCCAAGGCATCTTGACGAATTCCAGCGCCTGGGTCTTTGCAAGCCCCTAGTAGAGCCGCAGTCCCAAGAACGAGCATGATGTTAGCTACATTTGAACCTAAAATCCCACCAACTGCTAGGTCTACCAGCTCTTGTTGGCCACTACTAACTGCCTGTAAAGCTACAGCGAGCTCTGGGAGGGATGTGCCGATTGCAACTATTGTGAATCCGATTAGGAGAGGGGGGACATTCAACCGTTTAGCAAATGTGACCGCTCCTTGAACCACTCCTTCACCGCCGGCGATTAAGAAGGTGAAGCCGATGATTATCAAAATAAAATCTGGAAGAGATTCAAGAGATTCTGTAAACATCATATCACCTATTGGTTTCTGCCGTTGCTATTTTATTCAAGACCTTTATCATTCAAAATAGTCACACAAACATTCTCTTAATGTGGCGAATTACTAGTTCTTTTGAAGGTATTGTATGATCTTCTAGCATTGGTGCGAATGGTACCGGAGTATCGAGAGCACCGATTACAACTGGTGGTGATTCTAATTCCCAAAATGCTTCTTCAAGGATTCGGCTACTCACAGTATGGCCTAGTCCGCCGGTGTATTGGGACTCTTGTAAAACGATTAGTCGCTTTGTTCTCTTCACTGATTCGATACAGGTTTGGGCATCGAAAGGCAATATAGTTCGCAAATCGACAATTTCCACTTCAACATCATTAGCAGACATCTCTTCTGCAACTTTCAGAGCGACATGAACCATCGCCCCCCAAGTTACGATAGTAACATCTTTTCCTCCACGTATGACCCTTGCACTTCCTATCGAAGAATTTCCAGCAGCGAGTCGGTTTTGGACCGATTCTTCATCGATTATTTGGTTGATTGAATCACCCCAACCGGTTTTGCCGCCACCAAGCCCGTAAAGGCCTAGGTGTTCTAGGAAAATTACGGGGTCATCAAGCGAATGGGCTTCGATTAACAAATCATACGCATCTTGAGGTGTGCTTGGGAACAAAATGGTTAAACCCGGGTCATTGATGAACCAGGATTCAATCATATTAGCATGAAACGGGCCACTTCTTGTCTTTCCACCCAGAGGTATCCTGATGGTTAGAGGGACTGCTGCTCCCCATCGCCAACGTAGTTGAGCTGCATTGTTGACTAGGGCATTCATTGCCAATGCAGCAAATCCACCGAATTGAATTTCAGCCATCGGCCGCATGCCTCCTAGAGCTGCCCCGGTTGCAGAATTGATGATTATTGATTCTGATAAAGGCATGTCGAACAATTTCTCTGAATGACCTTTTGCCTTCAGAGGGATGTTCATGCCAAACGCACCAGCAATCTCCATATCTTCCCCCATGAATATGATATTTTCTGAATATTTTTCAGCCAAACTGACCATTGCATTCTGTATTGCTCGACTATATGTCGACGCATTATTGGCAGATGAGAATTCAACTATGCATTCCCCGGGTTTCAAAGGTGCTTCATCAGCTGGAGAATTCGCCTCCATTCTCTGAAATTGCTCGGTATGAGTTGATGCGTTATAGCTTGAAGTGATGCCTTTTACTACGGTCGAAACCTCAGGCCAAGGCATATTTTCCATAGTGGATCTTGCATCATCAACCAGTGCCTGTTCCTGAGTTTCAATTGAAGATAATTCGATTTCATTCGAGCCGAGTTGAAGGCACAATTCTCGATGGTTTGGAAGAGGGTCTTTAGCAGCCCAATATGTTAACAAATCACGATTAACATAACCAGGGGGAGTCCCCGAATTTGATCCTAAATACAGGTCATCATGATGATGGGCATGGCCACATCCACGCATCGTTTCAACATGGATTAGGGTGGTTCCGCCACCATCCAAAGCATATTCTCTTGCGGTTGCAGTCGATGCATGAAATTGAGCTGGTTCTGAACCGTCAATAGTCCATGATGGGATTCCCATGGCATGTCCTTTGTCACCATAATTTTCTGCACCGGATTGTACTGTGGTAAACGTATCAAGGGCGATTTGATTATTTTGAATCATGTAAGCAATTGGTAATCCTCGCGCTCCTGCAAGGTTCATTGCTTCCCAAAATTCACCATTACTGCTACATCCTTCTCCTACGGGTGCGAGATGGAACCGTTTGATGTTCATTCGCGACGCTGCTAAGGCCACCCCTGTCGCTGTTGCACTAGCAATTGGTAGAGGAGCTGTAGGTGGTATTACTGATTTTTCCCAATTGCCAATATGCAAATCTCTTCCGCCCGCGTCACGATGACCTCCATTCATGTAAGAACCGGATTTTCCGATTTGGGCAGCAAAAATTTCTAAGGGCGTTTGGCCGAATGCCATCGCCAATCCAACATCTCTAATCATCGGTGCAATAACATCGGAAAGGTGGCGTTCATCCTTCGACAAATCAATGGCTCTTGTCATCGAAGTGACACAAGCGACGACTCCCTCTTGCCATGTTGATCTGAAACCTTTTCCTCCAAATTTATTGCCATCGGGAGTTTCGACTCCATTACTGAAGATATCTTTGAGGTGTTCGTCTAAAGCTCTGGTTCTAGTCATCCATCTCTGCCATTGGATTCTATCTTCTAGTGTGATGGCAGAGGTGTAGGCTATCCTCCTCAAACACAGTGAAACATCACGTAATAGGCGAATAGTCCTACGTTCTAAGAACAAATTACCATCACGGAGTGGGATAATTTCAGAAATTGATAATTCTGCGAACTCTGGAGTTAATAGCAATTCTTTCATGCCATTGTCAATTGCCGAATTTATGTCTATAGAGAATGAATGGAATGATTCTCCATCAAATGAAGTGGGGGGCATTAGTTCCTCCCATATTTTCGAAATAAATTCGAGGTGCCCATCGTGCCTCTCTGCGATGAATCTCAACAATTCTTTTTTCGCATCTGATGAAATTAATTTTTGAGAGAAGTTCAATGGTTTTGAAGGCAGCCACCCGCCACCCCAGATGGGGGGTAAGTCGATTTGATCCGGCGCCCCCCTTCCATATCCTTTTTCCAATAATGAATTTGATTCTTCTACTTCTTTTTTATTCCGTCGCTCAACTTCAGCTTTAACATGCAAAAAATCAATTGAAACATCTCTTTCCCAAATTTTGACCATTCGTTTTCGTCCTTGGCCTGTTTTGGACCTGTCGAGAGTGACCCGCACCCTTTTCGAGCATTTTGAACATTCTCTATCTATTCCCTTTGTGTTAATATTACGAGTTTTCCAAACATAATGATTAGCACACGATTGGCACTGCCAAATCCCTTGCCTTGCAATCCCCATAGCATTCCGTACACTCTCTACTACTACAAGCAATCGTCTATCACCCTTCTCATTTACCACATTACTGGGGTTAATGTGGTAATCTATTCTGTAAATCAGCCAGATTTATGACTTAAACCATAAATAATCATTGGACTGCTATTTATTTTTATATTATTTACCGTAATTAATTGATATTCCAATATATCTAACAATAGTTTAATATTATTACCATTTAAATAAAGGTGATTAATAGTAATAACACCACATATGTGGGTGATGTGATAATTTAATAATTCCCATACTTTATCACACTAGAATCTACCGTATCTGACCATAAATGAATTCCACCAACCAAATTATAGAGATTATCACCCTTCAATCCCGATTTTTCTAGGAATTGGACCACACTAATCGATCTTTTACCTGATTTACAGTAAACAACGATGTCTCGATCACGAGGAATCAACTCAATATTGCTTGGAATTTTTTCGATAGATATTCTAAGCGAAGTATTTGGTAATGAAACAATTCTTTCTTCAATTTCAGTTCGAACATCCAGAAAAAATGGTTTCCAGCCTGCTGATGTTCGAGCCTTAAATTCAGTTGGCAAGATGTCTTCGTATCGAAATTCAAAATTTGCAGAGCCCTCACCATTTTGATTTCCTGTTACTGCGCATGAGATTGCTTCTTCACTCAATTCAGTTATTTTTTGACGCTTTGGATCTTTAATAAATGATAGAGACCGAATTTGCATTGAAAGTGCATCGATTGTCAATAATTTACCAGATAATGGTTCTCCGATATCAAGAATAATTTTCAGTGCTTCATTTGCTTGAATTGAACCCACCAAACCTGGTAAAACACCGAGGACTCCTGCTTCAGCACAATTTGGAGCTAATTCAGGTGGCGGTGCTTGAGGAAATAAATCTCGGTAATTTGGCCCACCTCTATGGTTGAATACCGATACTTGCCCATCAAATCTATGAATTGATCCAAAAACCCAAGTTTTATTCAATATCTCACAAGCATCGTTAATTGTGTACCTTGTTTCAAAATTATCAGTTCCATCGACTACTAAGTCGAATTTTGAGATAATCTCTAGGGCATTATCTACATTCAATCTATAATCATAGGTTTCAATAATAATTTCTGGATTCAGTTCCTTGAGCCGATTTGAAACTGAGTCCACTTTCGAATCACCAATTGATATGGATGAATGAATGATCTGACGCTGTAGGTTAGAAATATCGACAACGTCATCATCAATGATTCCGATACAGCCAATTCCTGCAGATGCAAGATATAGTAGAACAGGGGAACCTAATCCTCCAGCGCCAACGACAAGAATCGAAGATTCCTTCAGACGAATTTGTCCCTTTTCACCAACTTGAGGAAGCATCAGATGTCGCATATAACGATCTCTCTCTGCATCCGATAACTTGGCCGACATGGTTCTACGAGGAACCATCTCCCTCATGGCTACTTCGGATGTATTTTCTCAATTTTGTTCTTCTAACCACTTTTCAGCATCCATTGCTGCTTGGCATCCCATGCCAGCAGCAGTAACCGCTTGGCGGTATCTGGTATCGACTACATCGCCGGCTGCAAAAACGCCTGGGACATTTGTCATCGTATGTTTTGAATGCAAGATATATCCTTCTTCATCAATATTGATTTGACCATCTAAGAATGCAGTAATCGGTTTATGTCCTATCGCGATGAATGCACCGGTGACTGTTATTTCTGTTTCAGAACCATCTCTTGGATCTTCTAGAATCGCTCCAGTTAAGCCATTTTCGTCTGAAAGCCAACTTTTTAGTTGGCGGTGAGGAATAATCTCAATCTTTGGATTTGCAACTGCACGGTCATACATCACCTTTGATGCGCGGAATACATCTCTTCTATTGATAATAGTCACTTTGTTAGCAAATCGAGTCAAGAAAGTTGCTTCCTCCATTGCTGAATCCCCTCCGCCGATTACCATGACTTCCTCGTCTCGGAAAAAGGCACCATCACATGTTGCGCAAACTGAAATCCCTCTGCCTTTCTGTGCTTCTTCTCCTTCGGCACCTAGCCATATCGCCTCTGCACCCGTGCTGATTATGACTGATTTTGCTAAGAATTCCTCACCTTCAACGTATATTTTGAAAGGACGTTCTGAAAAATCAACGCGTTCGACGTTTTTGTCTTCAACTGTAAGACCGAATCTTTCTGCTTGTTCTCTCAATTGAATCATCATTTCAGGACCACCAACTCCTTCAGGATAACCAGGATAATTTTCTACATCAGTGGTGAGCATTAATTGGCCACCGGACATATATCCACCGAACATCAAAGGTTCTAACATCGCTCGGGCAGCGTACAGACCAGCAGTATACCCAGCAGGTCCGGAACCAATGATGATGATTTCTTGGATGTCTTCACTCACAGTTGACCGAACAGAGAGCATCCTTCTTGAATACTACGATTCAAGGGTTTAGCAAACTTGCTACACTTTCCTTTTTACACTAATGTATATTTGTCGTCGATTCTCCATCATGTTTGAGGCGCTTGGGCCCCATGGCCAGAAATGTTTGAAATTTCTAGACCAAATTTCTGGCGTCTTAAAGAAAATCAGGTAAATTTCCCTTTGTCATTCACTTTGAAGGCAACTAGAGTATGATTACTCAAACATCTTTACGACTGCGCTGATGGTTGCTCGTGCATGTGGTTCGAGGCGTGACTCGATGTGCTCTGGTTCTGCTCCAGGACCGATTATTCCAAGCCCTATGGGCTTATTGTGTTTGATTTGTAAGTCGATAATTGCCTTAGTTACCGATTGCCCCATCACCAATCCGTGTTGAGTTTGGCCGCGCTCGATAATTCCCAAAGCGATGGCAGCATCGATATCATCACGTGGTAAAATACGTTCGAGCGCAAGAGGAACTTCCATCGAACCGGGTACCCAAATTATTTCGCTGATTTCACAATTTAATGATTTGGCCTCATCCTTTGCAAATTCAAGCATTCGGCAAATTTCATCTTTATGAAATGAGCCACAAACCGCAGCTATTCTCATTGTTCAACCTCCATTTGTCGGATTGTATCAACAACGGCTTGAGTGCGAGAGTCGATCTCAAGGTTCACATGGTGTCCGACCTGTTTCAATCCTATGGTGGTGACTCTCAATGTCTCAGGAATAATGTGTAATCCAAAGCTATTTTCGGTAATTTTACCAACGGTCAGTGACATACCATCAATTCCAATAAAGCCCTTTTCCAAGATGTATGGTCGAACTTTTGCTGGAATTTCAATCAGAAGGTCGATTCCTTCACCGCGCTCTAATGTTTCAAAAATTTGCGCGGTTAACATCACGTGACCTGAGAGAATATGGCCACCTAATTCGTCACCAAATTTTAGAGATCGCTCAACATTTACCCAGTCATCCTCTTTCAAATCGCCAAGTGTCGTGCGCATGAGAGTTTCAGGAATCACATCAAATCGAATTTTCGTGCCATTAAGAGAAACTACTGTCATACAAACGCCTTCCAAAGCGACGCTCGCTCCGATTTGAATACCCTCATCAAATCCGCTAAGATCGACGGTAATACTGCGAATTTCTTCATCGTCTTCAATCGCTACAATCTGACATTTTCCAGCGATAATTCCAGTGAACATTCTCAGTCCTCCTCATAAGGACCGCCGGTCTCTCCAGACCATATTTCGAGAATTTTTGAAATGATTTTACGAGTGCCATCTAAATCATCAGAAAGTCCTTCGACGCGAACTACTTTGATATTGTCGTAACCATTTTCATTCAAACCAGATTGTATCGCTTCCATAGAATGTTTCTGATCATAACCGAGAGCGATAATGTCGGGCTGTACTTGTTTTAGAATCTCAAAAATTGGCACATCTGGTGAATTTCCTACTATGGCGGAGTCAACTGGTTTTAGTCCAGCAACCATTCGGCAACGCAAGTTTTGATTTGTTACTGGTTCGTGTTTTCTTTTGCGAACAGTGTCATCGTGAGCGATGACGACAACCAACTCATCCCCAAGTGATTTTGCCTGTTCAACATAGTGTAAATGGCCAGCGTGAAGTAGATCAAAAACCCCTACTGCCATTACTCTAACCATTTTTAAAACCTTCAATTTTTTTCATCTAAACCGAGTGCTGTCAACAAATCAGCGCCTGTAATCATTGGGATATTATGCTTCTTTGCATAGGCACGAGCATCAGCAACAGAAAGTGCTCCATCACCATCCAATTCTAACATCTCTGCACCCATAGTTGCTGGAATTTGACCGGCCAATCTGGCAATTGTGACTGCGAGTTCGGTGTGCCCCTGTCGCGAAGATAGGCCACCTGGAGATTCTCTGCATACTGGAATGTGACCGGGAGTTCGAAACTCGGCGCCTAGAGCTTCGAATGCGGCGGCGCCGGAAATTCCTTGAGACAATAATTCGCCAGCTAATTCTCCAAATCTACTGGTGGTGAGAGAACGGTCTCGATCTGTGATTCCTGTGTAGGTGTCACGGTGGTTAATTGAGAGTGTGAAGGCGGAGCGTGAATCATATTGCAAATCGTTTGTTACAAGGTGCGCAAGGACTGGATTTTCACTGACTAAATCAGAATTAGTATGAAGATCTTGTAACCAAGGCAGATCAAACATTTGTCCAATTTCATCACCGATTGCTAGAAAAAGCAGTCCTCCACAATCTTGGCGAAGACGGCGCATGACTGCAGGTGTGGCTGCGGTAGCTGGCCACAGAAGATCGGTTTCTCTTTCACGGAAATCAGAGTCGAAAACCATCACTGGTTCGCCCGCTGAGAAAGCGGCAATCGCATCTTCCACCGTGTCTGCCATGGCTATCGGACTGGGTGCTTATACACCTTATTTTCTATCCAATCAACTCAAATTTTTGTTGAATTGCTGACCGAATCATTCTCATGAGTTGGGCAATTCGGCTATTTTCATGGTGGGGCGCATAGAGGTAATTTCCCCGGTGAGGGTTGATCTTGCAGGTGGGTGGACTGATCTTGCGCCCTTTACTTTTGATCATGGTGGTGAAGTCGTTAATTTCACAATCAATCGTTATATTCGTGCGGTGAGAGAATCTGTTGATTCGGAGGTGGTAATTTCCTCCGATGCACCATTTAGATCTGGCTTAGGCACCAGTGGCTCTGTGAATGTTTGTAAATCTGCTATTATGTCCGGTGGCGATGTTGATGATTTAGAGAGAATTGCTGAAAATGCCTACCAATTAGAGATTTCAGAAGGCAATCGATGTGGTAGGCAAGATCAATGGGCAGCTGCTTTTGGTGGATTTAATCGATTTGTTTTTATTCGTGATAAGGTGGAAATAATGCCATTTGAAGCTATGAATTCCTCGAAAAATTTCTTACGTAAGCACTTGTTATTGGTCGATAGTGGAATCAAACATAATTCTGGCTCGATTCAGGATGGTGTTTGGAGTCGATATGATGATGGCGATTCAGAGGTTCATGAGGGTTTACAAATTATCAGATTAGCATCTCGGAAAATGGTAGATGGTATTCAAAGAGATCAGCGTCATCTAGTTGTTGAATCATTGATTGAAACTTGCCGAGGAGTGGATTTGATTAATACAGAAATTCATGATCCTTTCAGAGAAGTAATCAAGCCATTATTGGCTGAAAAATCCGTTATGGGATGGAAGGCATTAGGGGCAGGAGCGGGTGGAATTGCAGCGCTATTATGTTCTCCTATTGGTATCAAATCAGCCCGTGATGCAATGAATTCTGCCGATTGGGAAATTCTTGAATGGGACTTTGAAGAAAACGGCGTTCAAGTCCTTTGAATCGAATTGAATAGAACAAAACCTCAAACCCCAGAGTCAATCCGTCCTACCTATGGTAGGACGTCGAGCCTTGATTGCTTCAGCAATCATTCTATTGTTTTTGTTACCTGTCGCAACCTCGACGATAATCCCCAATGGTGAGCGGGGTGGCTACGATGCGGATGGGAGGTGGACACAGAGCCACGAACTTGAAATTCATACAAATTGGTGGCTTGATTGGTCTCGAGACAAAGATGGTGATTCGCTTGATGACCGACTTGAATGGATGCTCGACCAACCTGAAGAATTTCAACTCGATTGGTGGAGAAAAGCCGGTCCTGGATTTGCCAGAGTATTCGTAGATTATGACCACCATCCGAGTAATGCTGATGTGAGAGCAATTGAGGACTTAGGTGCGATAATAACTTCACGACCAATGTACCTTGACACATTATCAGTTACAGTTCCGTTTGAAATAATTCATAGTGAAAATGGAATACTTTCACTAATGGGAGTGGTGATGATAGAAGATATCGGCCTCGCCGAAACCCACATGAATGAAGCTGTCCCAAATATGGGCGTTGATTCTGTTTGGGCGGATTTCGGTTATATCGGAACAGGAGTGACAATCGCTGTTCTAGATACAGGAGTACGTGGTGATCACGAAGGTCTGAACGATATGGATGATGATCCGTTCACTTGTATTGACGATCCACCAGATCCTTTAGATCCTAATCCCGGACCGATTCCAGCAGATTGTGACCCTAAGGTCAAAGCATTCTATGATGCAGTATATACTCATTCTGAACAGCCAGCTGAAGATTCGTTTGATTCAGGTACACACGGTACTCATGTTTCTGGAATTGCAGCTGGAACTGGTGGAGGGCAGACTGCAGCGGATGGTTCTCGATACATTGGTGCTGCCCCCGGTGCTTGGGTAATCAATATCCTCGCGTGTTGTGAAGGAGATATCGAAGATATCATCGAGGGTGCAGAATGGGCAATTGACAATAAAGATCGTCTAGAGATTGATATTCTCACTTCATCCCTTGGTGAACAACAATTTGAGGTTCATTTCGATAATGACGGCTCTAGCGCTTGGAGTCGTCAGATGGATGCTGTCGCAGATTCTGGAATTATCACAACTTTGTCTGCCGGAAATGAATTTGGCGGTGTGACTTTCGCTGGTTGTAATACAATCGATAGCCCGGGAGATGCTCAACTTCCTGTAACGGTAGCTTCACTAGATAAAAATCTTGAATTAGCGATCTATTCGAGTCGAGGATACACTTCGGACGGTCGAGTCAAGCCAGATGTTTCTACAATTGGCTCTAGCATAATGGCTCCAGATGCCGCGACTCAAGACGGTTATACCAGTAAATCAGGAACCAGTATGGCAACGCCACTGATGGCAGGTATTGCGGCTTTGATGGTCGAGGCAAACCCTGATTTGACTCATGCTGAATTCAAAGAAATTATTTCTGTTCACTCGATAGAAAGAGATATTTCAATTGGTGGCGATCCTGGATTTAACGATTGCAGTTTACTTGAGAGCAGGCCAGACAATGAATTCGGTTATGGTCAAGCCGACCCGCTTGCATTTGTCGAAGCAGCAGGAAGTATCGATCGTTCACTCAATGTTAGTATGGATATTGAAACGATGGATGAAATTGGTAACGAATCGTACATTTCGGGAATAGCTTCCGGAGTGATTCCTGGTTCAGGACTCGTCGAGGTGCGTGTTGGCGGTGGGGAATGGAAGGATGCAGCTGATTTGTCTAAATCAGGAGATTGGTCAACATGGAGAGTCAAATTAGATCCTCATTTGCAATCTGGCAACACGACAATCTATGCTCGTTTAGTGTTTTCAGAAGATAGCATTTCACCTGTAGATGCTCGAAGAGTTATTTTGGTTGACGAAGTAGTGGCAGGAGGAATTTCAGGCGACTTAATTAGAATGAATTCCTTAGTATTCTTCATTCCATTCATTTTAATTTTAGGTGTATTAGGAAATACAGTTCGTAGAGAAAGATGGAATATTCCTTGGACTGCAGTAGATGTTTTCTCTGATCGCGATGGGGGAGAAATTGGATTATTCTATACTATTAGAAAATTACCATCGTCAGTAATTGCAGCATTAATTGCCGTTGTATCGTTCCCAAAATTTGCCATACCTGCATGGAGGAATGGTTCATCATTGATTGATAATCAGTTTAGAAGATACACATCCCTATCTATCTTATATTTTGCACAAGGAATTCCTGCGGGATTCACCAGTGTCACTTTCCTAGCATATCTATCGCTTAATGGAACCCCACCAGGTGAATTAGCTGCATTAATGGTTGCAATATCATTACCATGGACCTTCAAATGGATATGGGGTCCAGTAATTGATATGATTCAAATTCCTAAATATGGTCTTAGGAGACCATGGATATTGTTTGCCCAAACAGGTATGGCGGTATCTCTTGGTGGATTATTATTTGTTTCTGATATGAATTCCCAAATCTCCTTAGTTACAAAAATTCTCTTTGTCCATAACTTATTTTCATCACTTCAAGATGTAGGTGTAGATGCCCTTGCAGTAGATATTCTACAACCAGATGAGGTTGCCAAAGCAAATGGTTTCATGTTTGCTTCCAAGAGATTTGGAATTATATTTAGTGGAGCAATATTAGGTGCCACACTAATAAAATACTATTCAATAAAAGCAGTAGTAGTAGTCCAGTTGCCATTAATTTTGTTAATTATGGCTCTTCCATTATTCCTCAGAGAAAGGCCAGGGGATTCTTTATTCCCTTGGCATAAATCATCTCTAAATTCTGAAATGGAACAATATCTTGAATCAATAGATGAATTGATTGAGGACAAAGACTGGGACCTCGATCAAGAGTATCATGTTGCTAGTTGGGTTGGAAGTAATTTATATCAAAAACGTATAACAGTTGGAGCTTTATTATTATGGCTTGGTTTAACTACTGAGTTATTCTCTTTTGGTTGTTCCATATTACAAATTCTTTTAGAAAATCCTACTTTAGAATTTATTTCTGACCATACAGCAACATTAGGACATATACTTTTACTTGGAGCCATAATATTCTTAATTATTGAAAGATATTCTGAAAGTATTACAGTGTTTAATCCATTCTTTTTAATTCCTGAATCAGGCAGATCTAATTTTGCAGCAACTGGATATAATATCACTAAAGGTTTCTCTTTACGTTCATCCCTACTCCTCATAGTAGTTTGTCTTCTTTCTGAATTATATGTCTTTACGAGCCCTATTGTCATAGATATTTTTGTGAACGAAGCAGGTTGGTCTGTTTCTAAATATTCAGCTGTAATGGGGGGTATTGTACTAGGTTTCACTATCATAGGTCAGGTATTAGGCGGATTTCTGGGAGATAAATTTGGAGTTAGAGAAGTTGCAATGGTAGGGTTCACAATGTTGGGTCTTGCTAATGCATTCCTTGCTATCCTTTCTTCATTCTGGGAGAATACTCCATTGATGATATTCTATTTATGTTTCCAAGCCTTTATTTCGGGTATTGCGTGGATATGCATTATCTCGGTTTCTATGCGATTAACATACAGTAAAGCTGGAGGTTCACAATTTACTGCATATATGTCGATGTTTAATTTATCCGCAATTATTGCGTACAGTTTCACTCAGTATATGGTTGTAAGATATGAATATAACACTGCGATATATATTGGTGCGGCTTTAACTCTAATTACAGTTTTGATATTAGTGTTTATTGATGTAGATGAATGTGATAGGGTTCTTGAAGGGCGCTTTGACGATGATGATGAGGGTGGAGAAGGGCCGACCCTCGACGCTATTTTGGAGGTGGAAGACTTTGGAGAAACTGCATCAATTACTCAATGAAACTAAAACGGATTTTTTGGTATTTAGATCAACATTTTGCCCTTATTGCAGCATGGCAAAGGGGCAGCTAAAAGGAAAAAGAATGAGTTTCACTGAAATCAATTTCGACACCGACCCCGAATGGAGGTCGATTGTTGTTAACGAAACTGGCCATCGTACCGTTCCGGTAATTTTTGACCTGAGAGGAGATACGCCTGTTTTCGTAGGTGGTTCAGATCATTTGCAGCGTTATTTGAAATAAATCAAGTTGATTGGGTGATTTTTTCTATCGCATTACGCATCTCACCTAACTGGTTCAGATTAACCATGTGGCCTTTTTCATGTTCGAAGCGAGTAACCGGCCATTCTGCTGCCTCGAAAATTTTAGCGTGTTCAATCCCTTGTTCCAGAGGTATCAAGTCGTCGCGCCGGCCATGCATCCAAACGATTGGTCGCTTCTTCAGAAATGCCAATGATTCGGCCAATTGATTCGGCCTTCCCGATTTTGTCCCGAGCAAAACTAGACCTACAATCCTCTCTTGAATTTCATATTCTAACATCGCAGAAGCGACCGCACCGCCTTGGGAAAATCCACCGATAATCAAGGGACCATCGGGCAATTCAGAAATTACTCGCTCAACCGAAATCAATAGTTCACTTTGAGCGACATCATCGAGTGGCTCAACAGGATTTCTCCCTCGTAACCACCAAGCAAATCCCCCTTTCGTCGGATGTGGTACAATAGCCTGCGGACATAGGGTTTTCCAGCCACTGGGAACAATTTGGTCAGCCAACGGCTGTATCTTTGCAGATGTCCCTGTCATGCCATGAAGCATTACGAGGGTGCCGGACATCCTTAACTCACAGAGTCCATGAGTAGGTTATTCCACCAGCGAGCATCAGTCGTAGGTGAGTTGTTCCAGTGAATGTAAGAGTGAGTGTATATTCCTGAGTCGGATAAGAAATTGTACCGAGAGTGCCCATTTCTTCTGAACCCGGTCCCATCGCACGTTCGAGCAATGAAAGTGAAGAATGATCGCGTAAAGTCAGAGTTAGTGAGGACGAACCACCACCGCAAGATGCGTCGAGGAAGTAAATCATTTCATCCCATTCGCCATCTTTTGGATGCCCATTAACGAAAAACGTGTCGCGAATTTCTGCATCCGGTCCTGAATTATCCCAAGTGTTGGTGTATAAATCTCCACCACGGACGAAATACACATCTCCCGAGTATCCAATATCATGGTCAGCGAACATCATGCGTAATTGTACAATTCCTGCAGTGTCAGTCCAGACAAACGAAGAAAAGAATTTGATTTCAGAGTCATAGACATAGTCTAGACTCTGGCCATCACTTGACGTTGCTCTGATTGCGGCTGAATCGCTATCTGCTGAAACTACTACTGCGTTCCATTCAATTGAAAAAAGTGTAAATTCCCATACAGAGTTTTGCTTGAGAGGAAATTGTAGAACTTGCTGGGGTTCACCATTTTCGTAGGCGCTCAAATTTCCATGAGTAATTCTTCCAAGGAATGGATTATGGTTCAAAACGGCATGTCGTCGAGCTTCGGTGAGGCTTGAAATTCCGAGCATATAGGCTGTACCGCCATCTTCGTCGACTGTTGCAACAACAAGTCGAGCGATATCATCACTGTAGTCAGGGGTTGAAAATGTGTAGAGCCAATTCTCACCGATTTCCCACATTGGCACATTTAGGGATGAGTTTGCAGAATTGCCACCATTTCCTCCGGTGATGCCTGTGCATCCGGTCAATGTTGTTGTTAACAAGAGGGTGACCAAACCCAGCACGTATGCATTCCGCATGGCTTACCCTCTCGCTACACAGTCAAGAGTGTAACGCTCATGATTTTAAACAATTTTTCAACTTCAAAGTACATTTGTACCAGCAAGAACCACTGCGACAATTGACATCAACTTGATTAGAATGTTTAGAGATGGACCAGAGGTATCCTTGAATGGGTCACCGATTGTATCACCAATGATCGCTGCATCGTGAGAAGCATCGCCCTTCTTAGCACCTTCAATGTGTCCTTGCTCAATCGCTTTCTTTGCGTTATCCCAAGCACCACCAGCATTAGCCATGAATAAGGCCATTAGAACACCTGTGACAAGAGAACCTGCAAGAAGTCCACCGAGTGCTTCTGCACCGAGTACAACTCCAACAATTACTGGAGCAGCTATTGCTACGACACCAGGTCTGATCATCTCACGAAGAGCTGCCTTTGTTGAAATGTCAACACACTTTTGTGAATCTGGCTTGACTCCTTCTCGACCTTCTAACAATCCGTCAATCTCACGGAATTGTCTACGGATTTCTTCAACCATTTCTCCCGCAGCCTTTCCGACTGAGGTCATGGTCATTGCAGCAACTACGAATGGCAGAGAACCACCGATTAGAAGTCCGATTACAACCATTGGGTTAGTCAATTCTAGGGAGATGTCGCCAATAGCAGTAGTATATGCTGCGAAGAGTGCGAGTGCGGTTAGTGCCGCTGAACCAATAGCGAATCCCTTTCCGACTGCTGCAGTTGTGTTGCCGATTGAATCTAGTTCATCGGTAATTGCTCGGACGTCGTCACCAAGACTACACATCTCAGCAATTCCACCTGCATTATCTGCAACTGGGCCATATGCGTCGACTGTCATTGTCACACCGACAGTTGCCAGCATACCCATTGCAGCCATTGCGATTGAGTATAATCCATAGGTTGGTCCTCCGAAATGATTTGCACCATAGATACCTGCTGCGATTAATAGTACAGGGATGAATGTAGACATCATTCCAACTGAAAGTCCTGCTATAGCATTTGTTGCAGGTCCGGTTTGTGACATCTTACCAATGTGCTGAATAGCCTTTGGTTTGATGATTCCAAAGATTGGTTCAATACCAGTATAGTATTCTGTAACCAATCCGATTAAGATTCCTACAAGACTACCAAGAAGTACAGCATGCATTACGCCATATTCAACATCGATCAAACCCTGATTGATAGTGCCATAACCACCTGCAATGAATAGAATTGCTGCGATAAAGGTAGTATTACGAAGTGCTGCTGCTGGGTCGCTTCCATTCTTTAGAATAGTCATTGAGAATACACCAATAATGGACGCAAGATATCCGATTAGGCCAAGAAGAATTGGCAGAAGTATGTAATCTGCTTTGGTTGCCTCATCAAAAGTGGATGCGATAATCATTGCTGCAATAATTGAACCGACGAATGATTCAAAAATATCAGCACCCATTCCAGCGACGTCACCAACATTGTCTCCGACGTTATCTGCGATAACACCAGGATTACGAGGGTCGTCTTCTGGAATACCAGCCTCAACCTTGCCGACTAGGTCAGCACCAACATCAGCGGCCTTTGTGTAAATGCCACCACCAACACGAGCGAATAGAGCGATGGATGAAGCACCCATACCGAATCCTGCAGCCGAAGAAAGGTCTGCAGTTGCACTACCAGCGTCAAGCCAGTATGCAACTAAGGAAATACCTAGAAGTCCAAGTCCACCTACTGAAAGGCCCATGACTGCGCCACCATTGTATGAAACCTCTAATGCAGCAGATTGACCGCCATTCTTTGCAGCCATTGCAGTTCTTCCATTAGCGGAAGTTGCAGCGCGCATTCCTGAGAATCCTGCTAGAACTGAAGTGATTGCACCTGCAAAGAATGCAATTGCTGTTTCTGGGTTGTTATCATTGAGTGGTACTAATAACGCACCAACAACTGCTACGAAAATTGCTAAGACCTTGTACTCTGCAAAGAGGAAGGCCATTGCTCCGTTTTGAATTTCTTCTGTAATCTCGGCAACCTTAGGGTTGTCAATTTCAATGCTGTTAACTTTCTTGTATAGAATCGTAGCAATTAGTAGTCCGAAGAGACCTGCTCCTGCTGCAATCAGTGGTATATTGTCCATCATGGTATTCACCTATATCGTCCCGCCGACCCAAGGCCCCCTTATAATCGGAATGCAATTATCCCGCCCCTATGGGGCGTGTAGAATTGCTATTCCATTCCGTTCAAGATTATTGATTGAGAATGATTGAGGCGAATGAAGCCAAAATTCCAGCTCCATCATGTTCCCCTTTGAATGCCGAATGTTCCTCTGCTGTGATGTGTCCCCATTCGAAAGCGCGTTCGATGCGCGCTTTCGCTGCTTCAGGATGAAATTGAATACCCCAAGCAGGCAGGGCGTTACCTGAAGAATCGTTGACTCTGACCGCTGTGACCTTATTATGTGATGTCGTTGAGAGCAAGGTGCAGTTTTTTGGAACCGTGATTACATGGTCTTGGTGAGTAAATAGTCCAGAAATTGCAATATTATTGCAGCGATGACTAGTCAATAATTCGTCAGAATCTCCTTTTTCTGTCAAGTCAATCTTCCAAATTCCACTTGAAAGTGAATCAGCCCTTTCAATTGTCGAACCTAATGTGTGGCAGAGTAATTGATGGCCGAAGCATATTCCTAGAGTTGGAATCCCTGATTGGGCAGAACTCCGCATCAGCGTTCCAGCAGGTCCCATCCATTCTTCCCAGATGCTGACATTCCGACGTGAACCGGAACAGACGAGTGCATCTATTTTGATTTTCGACAGCCACGATTCCATTCTCTCTTGATCTTCGTGCATCGGCATCACGATTCGTCGAAAAGTCACTACTCTGCCTTCTAGTTCAACCTCAGTTGATTGCCAAAATGGATAATCATCATCCCAATCAGGTACATCCATTTCGGTTAAATTAACTTCTCCGGCATCTGATTGATTACTAGATTCAATAGATTGGTATTGAGGAGTGACAAGCAAAACTTCGACATCGCCAGCTGCTGCAAGAGGTCGAACAACTTCTTGATTTCCCCCATGTCCAAAAGTAGCACGCTCAGCTAATAAATCGATAAGAAGCACACGAATACAACCCGCCATAGCAACTTCATAGAGCCTCAGGTTCATTACCTCTCGTCTCCGACAGGGTATTACGGGGATGTCTTAGAATGGTCGACGCGCAGTTAATTTTGGATTCAGTAGGGCCTGTTCAGGCAATCCTCGATGCACATGACGGAATCGTCAATGTTGTCGATACTACGGATGGAATTATTATTATTTCACTCGAAGGTGGATGCACCGGTTGCAGTTCGACACCAATGACTGCAATGCAAATTTATTATTCTTTGATGAAACTAGATTTGGTCAACGACGTAATTTTCCAGAATGGTGAATTACCAGCCTATATGCGAGCATTTATCGATGACAAGCTCAATTCTGATTGATAATTATTCATACTAATTTTCTTTAAGATTTTCAGTTTCTGCTTCAGTCTCCGCAGCTCTTAATTTCATGATTTGATGGGGATTAGCCTCTCCTTGCACATCCTTTCCTTTGATATTTAACATGCCACTTATCGCGACGATAACTGCAATTAATGCCAGTGGTCGGGCAACATTTGTCGATCCCCACAATTCTCCACCAAGGCCATGGAGAGTGAATAGCATGATTGCAGAAATTATGCACAGCGCTGCGATTAGGCGTTGTGCGTAAATCTCGCCCGCCTCACTGCGGGCGAAGGTGCCGATAGCCATCCATAGAAGTGTGGCGATACCACATAAGGAAACCGAAGCACTTTCGAGAAAGGAGACGATATCCATGACCGTCGGGTAAGGTTGTTGTTTGTCTAGGTTGGGTAGTGAAATTATTGAACATGGCTATCGAGAAGTTCAAAACCCCCATCTCCCGTCTCGTATCGTGGTCAAGGTCGCAGGTTGGAGTTTGCCCAAGGCGAGGTTAAATGGCCCGCCTTTCGTTACCAAAACTCAACTCGTAAATGTTCTAGAACAAGTTGGAGTTCTTCTTGAATTAACAGGTGCAAATGGATTTCGAGTTCGTGCGTATCAAAATGGTAGTCGAACCTTGGCTTCGATGGAGGAAGATCTTTTTTCTGTAGTTTCAGAAAATCGAATTACCGAAGTCAAAGGAATTGGAAAAGGAATTGGTAGTCTGATTACCGAATCTGTGATGGAAGGCACTTGGGGTAATTTAGCTGAGTTATTTGACCGTGTACCTCCTGGCTTAATTGAAATCGTCGGGATTCCTGGTTTAGGGCCGAAACGCGCACGTGTTTTACACGAAGAATTAGGTATTGATTCGGTTGAATCATTGAAAATTGCTTGTGAGATGGGGCATGTTTCTCCTCTCGTAGGGTTCGGTGAGAAGAGCCAAGAAAAATATCTTACCGGAATCGAGTTACTACGGCGATACCAAGGTCGCAGCCGAATGGACGTAGGATTAGTATTTGGACAAGCACTTGAAGAACGAATTTCAGCAATCCCTGGGGTGATAAAAGCGGATTTGGCCGGTAGTGCTCGTCGTCGAAGGGAAACGATTGGCGATCTCGACATCGTAGTTGCAGCTAATACTGAAGATCATGAAGAAGTAATTGCTGCCATTCTTGCATTTCCAGGGATCGCTGAAGTCAAAGGATATGGAAATTCAAAGGTCAGTTTGATTCTTGAGCAAGATATGCTCGCTGCTGGAACAGGTAGTGGTAGCGTCGACGTTCAACTCGCTGAGACTCTCAAAGAGAGGAGTAGTGATGCTACTATCGACGCTCAAGTACGAATCGTCCCACCTGATACCTTTCCATTCACTCTTGCATATTTTACTGGTTCAAAAGAACACAACATTCGTATGCGTCAAACCGCGATAGACAAAGGACTTCGTTTGAATGAGTTTGGCCTGATACCTGAAAAATTAGCTGGTGAATTGATAGGGATGGACGCAGCTCAGCACACACTTTTATGCTCAGATGAGTCCGAAATATATGCACATTTAGGAATGAATTGGGTGACACCGGAAATGCGCGAAGATATGGGCGAAATTGAGGCAGCTCAAATTGGGGGGGAAGGTCTTCCTCATCTAATTGAGCCAAGTGATTTACGAGGCGCACTCCACAATCACACAATTGCATCAGACGGTGTCAATACCTTGGAAGAAATGGCCGCTGCTGCTCAATCATTAGGTTGGCAATATCTTGGTATTGCCGATCACTCTGAAGTGTTGAATATAGGTGGTCGGCAGATTGGAATCCCGCGAGAAGGGATTCCAGACCAGGCTGTAAAAATCTCTGCATTAAATGAAAATTGGCGTGACAATGGTATTGATTTCAGATTATTTCATGGCTCAGAATGTGATATTTTGACCGATGGTCGCCTCGATTATCCTAACGAAACTCGTCGCTCTCTCTCTCATGTCGTCGGAAGTGTTCACGCCCTAGGGAGTTGGCGCAACCGCGATGAAATTACGAATACTGAAGCGTTGATCAATGCAGTTGAAGATCCTACTTTCACGATACTTGGCCATCCAACTGGTAGAATATTACAAGGCAGAGAAGGTTTCCCTGTAGATATGCACGCTGTTTTGCGAAGGATGGGAGAGTTGAATTCAGAAGGTGAATTGAAAGCGGTGGAAATTAACGCATCTCCTTATCGACTTGACTTAGATTGGCGACTTTGTAAATATGCGAGGGATCAAGGTGTTCCGGTTTGTATTAATCCAGACGCCCATGATACTGATGGGTTGCAAGATGTTTGGTTTGGTGTCCAGATGGCCAGAAAAGGCTGGCTTGAAGCCAAAGATGTACTCAATACTCGGACAGGAGTAGAGATTGAAGAACTGTTCAATCGTTAAAAAAATTCAATTGGGTAATGCGAGAGGAAGAGTCATGGGAATTTTACGCGCGGTCATTTTTGGTATTGTTGCGGTTTTCCCAGCGCTTATTTTCGGATTAGTTTCATACTTACTCTTCGGTGGCCAAGCCGAATCTACAGATTGGGAAACATGGATGTATGGCCCATGTTATGGTATACCTTTTGCGACAATAACAATCGCATTCATAATCGGCTTGAAGGATGATGTGGGTGTTGAATAATGCGTCGTGCTGAAAAGGCCGACAAAATTGGTGAGCAACTCGACGAACTCTATCCAACTCTGCCAATTCCACTAGAACACACCGATCCTTACACCTTGCTTGTTGCAGTAATGCTCTCGGCTCAGACTACGGACAAAAAGGTAAATGAGGTTACTCCGGCGTTGTTTGCGAGAGCTGATACGCCGGAAAAAATGGCAGAACTTGAAGTTGAAGAGATTCGCAAAATTATTCGCGAGATCGGTCTCGCGCCGACGAAAGCTAAGAATTTGCGAAAAATGGCTGAACAAATTATAGAGGATGGGGGGGGTGTTCGGCCAGATTGGAATTTCCTTGAATCACTCGCGGGCGTTGGACATAAAACAGCTAGCGTTGTAATGTCACAGGCATATGGCATACCCGCATTCGCAGTTGATACACATATCCATAGATTAGCAGCTCGTTGGGGTCTGTCAAACGGAAAGAATGTGACCAAAACAGAAATAGATTTGAAAATGGTGTTCCCAATGGAAACATGGAATAGGAGACATTTGCAAATTATTTATTTTGGACGTGAATATTGCCCAGCACGCAATCATAATCTCGAACAATGCCCAATCTGTGGCTGGGCAGCTAGCAAGAAAAGAATCCGAGAAGAGAGAAATTAGCTCTTGAATATGATTAAACCGCCACTAATTGACATCAATCCACCGAAAATCAATAGTGGAGTTTGTAGGCTTATTACCATCTCTCTAGTGTTTCGACCATCTTGACACTGGCCTTCATCAATGCCTGTGATTTGGCCGAATTGTCCAGATGTACTATCACAATTTGCTTCTAGTTCGCTATCAATGTAATTTACAACCGCTCCAGTTGCCAAAAATCCAATGAATGCTAAAATTCCTAAGATTAGAAAAATTGCTCCACCAAAGGTACCAAACTTACTCATATCTCCAAGCGACGACTCATCTTTTTTGAATGCTAGTAGTGAGAGCATTCTTCATGCTTCAGTCCTTCGAGGGAATGTGAGTGATGATTGGGTGACATTGGAAGTGGGTGAGGTTGCACCAAATTTTGAGGCTGTATTAACTGATGGTACGACAATAAACCTCTCAGAAATCTTGGCAGATGGAAAAAAGGTAATTCTCTATTTTTATCCTAAGGATAGTACGCCTGGTTGCACCACTCAAGCGTGTGATTTCAGAGATAATTTTTCAGCGTTTCAAGATGAGGGTTTCCGTGTGTTCGGAGTTTCGAAGGATTCAGCAAAATCCCATGAAAAATTCATCGATAAATACGAATTACCATTCGAGTTAATCGTAGATTCAGATGTCATTCTGCACCGTCAATACGGCGTTTGGCGAGAAAAGATGAATTATGGCAAGACATATTTCGGTGTCTCACGCTCCTCCTTTGTTATCGATACAGATGGGACTCTCCTATATGCCAAATACAATGTTCGTGCAAAAGGACATATTGCACGTTTGATGAGCCAATTTGATATAGAGTGATGATATGGAAATCAAACAACGTCGTGAAATCGTAGAGAGATTTTTACGACGATGCATCAAATATTCTGATGCTTCAATCAAGCGACGAATCTCTCGAAATGATAGTGAGGATGAAATAACTCGTTGGCGAGCTTATCGTGAATTCACAGCATATTCTGCAGATGAAATTGCCTCTGGTTCTCTCGATACTTGGTTAGAAAATGGTGATGTCATTCTTGATGATGATAATCAGGGTCCGTCACTAGAGGATCAATTAATCGAGTTGAAGATAGAAGATATTGATCACGACACCCGAAGGCAATGGCTGGCACAATTATTGATGCCAAGACCTGTCGTAATCATTTCTACAATAGGCCAAGATGGGGTAGAGAATCTTTCTGCAATTTCTTCTTTGAACATTATTTCTAACAGCCCCCCTCTTCTATCGATGTCCCTCTCAATCGATAACAATGGAAGGTCTAGAGATACCATGGTGAATTTACAAAATCATGGGAAAGGTGCTCCAATTTCTGTTATGATTTTAAGGGCAGATCATAGGTCTGCCCTAAATTTGGATGCAGTTGCAAATCCAATACCTAATAGTGAATCAGAATGGGGTCTAATCGATGCTACACCAATCGAAAGCAAGCAACCTTATCCAGCTTTGATTTCGAATGCTATTGCTGCATTGGAGTGTAAATTGGTACAAATGATTGAATTGCCAGAGGGTGCAAAAGGATCCTTGGCAATCATGAGAGTTGAAAACATCGTTTTACCGGAAAAACTTTCAGATGAAATATTTCCGACAAAATTATTCCAAATTGATTTTGCTAATCTCGGTCCAGGGCCTGATCAGAACTCTTGGCGTTTTCCGATTTCAAATTGGATTCAGAATGTCGATTCAGATTCTGGTAATTGACTCCAAATTGCCATTCCTAATTTGTGTCGTTCAGTATCAACTCGCATCCTCGCACCTGGTACCATTAGTAACGAATCTGAATCATTTAAAGAAAATACGGGAATATCGAATCTTTCACCCAATTCCTGAACACGACGGCTACAGACATCTTTCTGTGAAGGTAATTGAGCTAAACCTCCAAGGTCAACCAATAACATATTTCCTTGCGCAAGCTCATGTTCCATTCCGTGAAGTTGGAGTCTGTGTAAATCATCAGGTTTTTGGTAAATGACATTTCTTTCAGCCGTGCGTGTTAGTTTTTCAGTTCGCTCAGACCAGATTTCTTCACCAAAATCATGGAAGCCAGCACCAGCTTGTGGCCCTGGGTCTACAGTTGTGGTATTCGTTCGTGGAGGCTTAGGTTGAGCTTTATTTGGATCAGGCAATCCTAGTAGTCGGAATAGGTTAACCATAGCCTCGGCTATTCCTCCTCATCCAAGAGTGCTTCGATATCTTCAGTGCTTAACACCTCATTTATCGATGCTACATTTGGTTCCGTTCCATCGGATTCAATCTGTTCTGCATCAATTTCTGTTAGATAATCTACCTTTATTTTCTCTTCCTCTTTGATTGGTTCAGAAATTGTTTTTTCAACCACACGGTTTGATTTGACTTTCCGCCGTTCTTTGTCTTCGCTGAAAGGATCAAATCCTTCATCATCGAACGCATCATCCATCGATATTTTTTGGAGTTGGCTCATCAGAGGTATATCGTAGACTTCTTTCTTCTTTTGAAGGAATAAAAATCCTCCGACTCCGACAATTATAGACACGATAAATATGATGAAAAATGGTGAAGATACCAGTCCAACAACGCTGAATGGTGCTTTTTGAACTTGAATTGTTAGAATCATCGAATCGGTCGCATCGCCATCATTCACAGTCAATTGAACTATGATCGTTCCCTCTTCATTGAATACAAGTTCTATGATACTGCCTTCAACATCGATGTCATTTGCTGGGTTACCGTCACCATCGGAATCTTTTGCAATATTAAGATCCCATTGATACCTCATATTTTGCATATCAAATACTGAATCGGCAGTCCCGTTTGCATTGACGATAAATGACTCTCCAGAAACTGGTTGATAGGTGCTGATCGTAGCCCTTGCAGTAGGTTTGACGTTCCTGATATCAATTGGGATTGAGACCCACGCTCTTCCTCCATCGTCATCAGTTGCGTGAAAGGTTATGTAGCCTGGAGCAGAATTTGAGTCGGGCCATGAATGTTTTAGGTGTAGTGATTCAACATCACAATCATCGGTTTTGTTTCCAGTGCTATCTGTATTTTCGTCAGGGTTAAGATCGAAACAGGATATCATTATCTGAAGATCATGAGAAGTATCTTCTACCATCATTGAAATCTCAATCTCATTATCTTCAGCGGCAGGTAAAGGCTCAGCGAATGGTCGAATTGAAGGCACAATATTATTCACTTTGAATGGAACTGTAAGAGTTTCCGCACTCTCTCCATCATCATCGATCACCTGTAAAGTCGCAAGGTGTTGCCCATCTGTTTCAAATATGTGTGTGATTAGGCTTACTCGCCCGATTTGTATAGATTGTAATTCAGGAAAATCTTCTGCATCGGGCGTCCAAATATGTTGTAATGAATCGATGTCATTTTCAGAATCATGAGCGATTCCTCGAATAGTCAGTTCATCTCCTTCATTCGTCGTAAACAATCCAAAACTATTCGGTAGAAGCCTATTTCCTTGGAAAGTGACTTCAACTTCGGAATTAAATGGTGCAATATTCATCACGTTTACAGTGTACGTTTCAGTTGTAATCGCACCATCATCATCCATCGCATCTACTTCGACTGTGTAAGTCCCTTCTTCTGTAGGTGTAACGGTACACTTCAGAGCGATAGCACCTTCTTCGCAAGGTGATTTCCATTGTATATCGACGGGAGCTTGCGGATTTTGTGTATCTAGATCAATTCGTTCGGTTAACTCAAATGTAACCGGAGAGAGTACTGGGACATTATCTGATTCTGTACTGATGGTTATTTCTGGGTACCGATTAAGAATTGTAACAGAAGATTCGGCATAATCTGTATCACTCTCATCATCGGTAACCAGTATAGTAACTAGGAATGTTCCATCATCATCCCAAGAATACTCATGGATACAATCTGGTTCTTCAGAACCAATCGTATCGCCGTTTAATTTCTCGATTGTAAAATAGCAAGAGATGCTTCCACCATCTGGATCCCAAGAGGATAATCCATTGAATACAATCTCATCTAGTGTTAGAGCTTCATTTGGAATTAGCAGAACAGCCTCTGGCAATCTGCCAATGAAAATTGTGAACGACCCTTGGTTATTTGAACGATTCCCATCATTTGTTATCACTTCACTGGGGTCGACTTCGAATAGAATCGATGCATAGCCTGAAAGTTGATTTGTAGGTACAATCCAGTCTATTTCTATTCTAGTTTCAGCTAGACTATCTAGACGTGGGACATTTACTGACGATGTGGCTCCATCTGTACCGGTCACTTCAAGAATCGTAGTTGGTGATTTGATCAAGCCTCGATTTATCACTGGAATACTAAATGTAAGAATATCTCCTGGAATTGCATTGAAACCAATGTCATCATTCAAGGACACGGTTCGAATGCCACGAGTTCTTTCTACGGTAACACCATCTGTATTAGCAATTAAATCGATTTCATGAATGTCAGGATCGATGGTAACCGTCGCTACCCCTATCAAATTTTCACTAGGAATCCAAGCGACGATTCCATGACTACCTAAATCATTGGTTGTAATAGAATCATCAGCCGCATGACCGGTATTGAAAATAACATGAGCGCTCCCATTCGCTGCTGTAGTCACGGTCTGAATATTGCCCCCAATTTCATATCGAAATTCAACGTTTTGATTTGATAGAGGATTGCCATCTTGGGACACATTTACCCATGCAGAGATGTCCATATCTATCGGGGAGAGGGGAAACTCTACCTCCACATCAATTTGCTTTGGTCTATTGACCGCGTTGTATGAACTCAGTGAATGAATTGCAGTGAATCCAATTCCTTCAATTGTTTCGGTTTTGATATCGCCACGAATCGCTGGGCAGAACCATTTGTATCCCGTGTCCTCGCCATCACTATTAGTGCTAGAAATATTGTAGGATGGAATACAACCTGAGTAGCCTACTCCCGAAAATCCTTGGCTCATAACCTCCCAATTTGAACTATTACTGCCCACCGTATCACTGGGGATAGTCACATAGTCACTCGAACCTGAATAACTGGTTTCTTGAGTAAAATCTTCATCCCAATTGTCACCAACATAAAGGGGGAAGTCATAGCTTTCTAATGGAGGGGAATACTCGTTTAGAACAATTAGTTCAGCAACATTTTGTCTAAGCCAAGTTCTGCAACTTCCGAATAACACTGGATCGAAGACGAGGTCAAACGTAGCTTCTTGTTCAATGGAAGCGAGATCTGAAGCTCGGACAATCTCTTCAGTATCCATTGTGACAAACAAACATCCATTCGTCCCTTCTAGACTGATGGCTCCGCCTGAATCGTATTCTCCATGTGATTGTATATTGTAAACCAATGTGGATTTATTGTCCACGGTCATCGTATAGATGTCTGTAACAGTTTTTTGTAATGTTCCTGACATCGATTGGAGGTTCGTGTTGACTCCTGAACTAGCGACGTAATTTACTAGATCCAGATTGCCATTATAATTCCAAATGTCGTTGATTTTCCATGATGGGACGTCGACTAAAGATGATGTTTTAGCTTCACCATTCCACTTTAGCGAATCATTTCTCAATTCGTCGGTGCCGATTTCAAAAAACAATCCTGAAAACGATGAAAATATAACAATCGAAGCGAGGAGAATACTTTTGCGAAAGGGAGTGTCCATATTCTTCTCGGAGGGCTTCCATCAAATGAATTTCACTATGAACCGTTCCCATGGTGACAAAGAGAATTTCATCAATCTGGCGTGAAAAATCTAGATATTACCACGTGGCAAATCTGAATTATTTCAAAGATTGTTCAAAGCAAGTCTGCTAACTCGTCTTGAATGAATTGCACTGCTTCAAGAATTTCATCCTTGTGGCGAGCACCAGTAATTACCATTTTTCCACTACCGAAAATCAAGCAGACAACCTTCGGGTAATCTATTCGATAAATCAAGCCAGGAAACTGTTCTGGTTCGTACTCAACCTTATCGAAAGGTAAGTGAAAAGTTAGATTATTCAGGTTAAGTTTTCGTGGAAGTGCTGCGAGTGGTTCACCTTCACGGATACCGCGAATTCTATCATCTTCTTCCTCAACCTCTTCATCGGTTGCAGCACGAATGCCACCTCCTTCCAGATCAATGACTCGAGTGTTATTGTCATCCATTCTTGCCATTCCACCATAATCTTCTGGGTAGAATAATGAATAGGTTGCGACCATGTTTTGAACTTCAATTTCGATTTTTGAAGGATCCCATGTTTCGATGCCAGCCTTGTTCAGGTCAGCGGTCATGCGCTCGATGCCTGTGTGGATGTTTTGTTCGTTCTTACCACCGGTGCAAACAGCACGTCCAGAGCGGAACATTAGGATAGCTAGTTTTGGATCTACAACTCGATATACTACTCCTGGAAATTGTTCAGGTTCATATTCACAATTCAATTGAATTGCGATATCTGGCAGATCGAGTTCTTCTGCAACTCGGGTCGATGCGACCACATTCACTACTGTTAGGCGTTCTTCGTCACTAAGCATGGCGTTCGGACTTACATTTCCCTTATAAAGAATAGTTGAACTTTAATTGATAAAACAGCGCGACTTTACGTTTTTTTTAAGATTAATCGATTAATCGAACGCCTTCAGTTCCAAAGCGAGAGATCAATGGTTTTCCGCCAGCAATTTCGATAGCTTCAGCAACCCTTTTTGGATTATTTGTAAGAGCCACCATACATCCACCACCACCTGCTCCTGTTAGCTTTGCACCGAAGGAGTGCGGCCGGGCTGAGTTTACCAATAAATCAAGTGCAGGACTACTGACTTGAATATTCTGTAATCGTTTATGACAAGCATCCATGGCGATTCCAATCGCTGGTAAATTTCCTGCTGCGAGAGCGGCTAATCCTGCATTTGTAATATTGGCAATCGCCAACATGTCTTCTTTGTGAGCTGGTTCTTTTTCCAATAGGTCTGCTACTCCTGCCACCATTTTTCCAGTAGGCGAACCTTTTCCTGTGAATCCCAGTACCAACCATGCTTCGGCGAGATTTGGATGTAATTCAGCAGAATGTATTGACCAATTTCTCTCGCCCTCAGGGGTTATTAATTCAGCATCAAATCTATGATTAATTCCTTTAAGTCGTTCTCCAGACACGACTACCGAACCTCCTAATGCACTAGCAGCAGTATCTGTTGGACTAGCTCTTCCCTCTTGTGCAATCGCTTCTGCAGAATGACTTATTCTTGCTAATTTTATTGCATCAATATCACCACTAGGATCAATCAATTCTTGCAAAGCCGCGCCCATTGCATTGGATAATGCGGCACTTGATCCGAGGCCTGCTGCTGGAAATAATGTTGAATTAATATCTATTTTTAATGGAGAGCCATCATATTCGAAAACATTTGTTATTATATGTTTGATATGTGGATGACGTGATGGCTCGAAATTCATTCCATCAAGAACCCATCTTTCAGATTCTTCCAATCTAACCTCAACTCCTGCTTCGATGGCAACAGCAACAGCGGGATGGCCATAGACGACTGCATGTTCACCGAACAGGATGCATTTTCCGGGGGCGAAGGCACGGACCATGTCATCTGGTGGGGGTGATGAGGAAATGAGGGTTGGGGATTATGAGACTCTTTGGGAACTGTATCGGCGGTTGATTGAAGGGGTAGTTTCTCTTCGCTTAGTTTGACACGCTTAGTCGTCGGTGGAGTTTATCAAAATGGAACATCCTCTTTTGTTAGAATATGGTCCTTTTCCGGGTTGGCTAATCCTTCTAATTATAGGGGGGGGGTCGATTATATTCTTTCTCTATCAAGTCATTCTCGCAATTAGATTAGTAATGTTGGGAGCTCCCGATAACCGGTTCGATTCTTGGGGTGTGCGAATCAAGGAATTATTAGTAGGCTGGCTTGGTCAAAAGAAGGTTTTACGAGATCGAGTTGCAGGTGGAATGCACGTTCTCATGTTTTGGGGATTTTTGATGCTTTCGACTGATATGCTAGATTTAGCAACAGCGAATTTCTTCTCTCATAATATCCTCCCTGAAATCCTAAACAATCCATGGAATGGAATTGTCGAACTCGGTTATACGTCTGCACTAATCGGTGCCTCGGCCGCACTCATCCGTCGTACCATCTTCACTCCTGAGAAGTTGAAAAAGGAATCTCAGTTGGAAGGCAATTTCATTCTTTTCTTGATTTTGACGATTACGACGACTTCTTTCATAGTTGAATCAGTCGAATCACCTTCAGCAACCTGGGAGCCTATTGGAAATTGGGTTGCTGGAACTTCGTTGACAAATTTTGCCATCATTGCTTATTGGGCTCACATGTTAGCAATTTGTAGTTTTTTGATTCTAATTCCAATGTCAAAACACATGCATTTAGTCATGGCAGTTCCTAATGTCTTCTTTCATGATACCGAACCGATGGCTAAAATGCGGCCGCTTGCAATCGATGATGAAGGTAAGGCAATTCCATTGGATGAATTAGATATCGATGCTTTTGGAGTTAGCACTTTCGATCAATATACTTGGAGGCAAATCATCGATGGATGGTCCTGTACTTCTTGCGCACGTTGCCAGGATGTTTGTCCTGCATATATTTCAGGGAAAGGGCTGAATCCGATGCAAATTGTCAAAGATGTGCGTGATTATGCCAATGATTACGCGCCCATCCTGCTGAAAGGTGATCAACCCGAAGAAACGATGCTCGCACGAATAACAGAAGAAGCGGTTTGGGCTTGTACTACTTGCCATGCTTGTGTCGATGTTTGTCCACTTTACATCGAACATGTCCCTAAACTCACCGATCTCCGCCGTAATGCAATGATGGAGACGATGGAATACCCTGAAGAATTGAATGTGGCGATGGGTAATTTGGAGGCGGCTTCAAATCCATATGGATTTGGTGAACATGAGCGTGGTGATTGGGCTAAGGATCTCGATGTGAAAGTAGGCGAACCTGCTGAGTATATCTATTTCGTTGGTTGCGCAGCGAGCTTTGACGAGCGAAATCAAAAGGTTGCTCGTGCAACTATCGGTTTGCTGAAAGAAGCCGGACTGGATGTTGGAATCCTCGGGATGAGAGAAGGATGTTCTGGTGATCCTGCTCGACGGTCTGGTAACGAATATCTATTCCAAATGCTTGCAGAAACAAATATTGCAACATTTGAGGAACTCGGTGTGAAGAGAATAATTACTGCTTGTCCACATTGTTTCCATACAATTGGAAAAGAATATGGTGATTATGGGGCAGATGATTTAGAAATCTTCCATCACACAGAAATAATGGCAAAATTACAATCGGAAGGTAAGTTGCCAGAACTTGATAAAAAAGGTAAGAGCATAACATTCCATGACCCTTGTTACCTCGGGCGAATAGGCGATGTTGTCGATGAACCACGAGCAGTTCTTGGTGGAGTAGACGTCGAAGTTGAGCGTCACGGAAAAGATTCTTTCTGTTGTGGCGCTGGTGGCGCTCAGATGTGGATGGAAGAAGACGCCGACAAACGAGTCAATAAAATTCGAGCAGAGGAAATTGCAGCAACCGGCTGCGATACAGTAGCGATTGGTTGCCCATTCTGCTCGGTTATGGTTAAGGATGGTTTGGATACTGTTGGCGCCGAAATGGATGTAAAAGATATTGCAGAACTATTGTGGGAACAAATCGTTGAGAGAGATAAGGAGATTCATGCAGCTGAATCTACTTCAATTGAATCGTGAGCGTCAAATACTAGCTGGTTCTAGCCTATGTTATGACAGACCTAACCAAAGTAATTCGTCCAATCGCTGGAACAATATTTGCACTTACCTTATTTCAAGGTGCTATTGGTTGGGAATTACTCAGTGGGACTGATATGGGACATTCCCATACTGCGTATCTGATTACTGTTCTTGCAATCATACTTCCAGTTATTGTTATTCAATCTGGAATTGAAAATAAATCTGTAAAAGGCAATGCTTTCGCGGTGGCAGGCCTATCGGTGATTCAACTCTGTGTTGGAATATTTATGATGCCAGATTTCGGCTGGCTCCACATACCACTGGCAATGATGCTAGCAGCGCACACATTCGCAGTGCTCATCTCAATGAAACATGCTTGATGATTGGAGATGATTCAATTGATTCCATTAATCGGTATAACCACATCGATTAATTCGATTCAATATGAGGTTGGAAATCAATCAGTTGTCATGTTGCCAGCCAATTATCCTAATGCAGTTCGCAAGGCTGGTGGAATTGCATTATTATTGGTCGAGGGGGATGAGCCTGAGGAAGTTCTCGATATTTTGGATGGAATCATTTTTTCAGGAGGCCGAGATATTGATCCTATCCTCTACGGGCAAGAGGGTGTTGACCAAACGAAGGATGTTCGGGGAACTCAAGATGAGTGGGAAATCAATTTGATGCGAGGCGCAATTGAGCGCGACTTGCCAATATTATGCACTTGCAGAGGTCATCAATTACTCTGCATTGAAAGAGGTGGAGAACTCCATCAACATCTGCCAGAAACCAAGGGATTCGAAAATCATGGTGCAACAGGAGGAAAATGGTCAAATCATCGAGTTTACTTAGAAAAAGGCTCGATCCTCGAGGGATTATTAGGCGCAGAAATCTTAGTTAATTCTGGTCATCACCAAGGTGTTTTTACTGCGGGCGACCTAACCGTGGTCGGTAGAACTGACGATGGTCTAATTGAGGCGGTTGAACTCGATGGAATGACTTTTTTGATTTCTACTCAATGGCATCCTGAGATGACTAGTCAAGATGAAATATTTACAGCATTAATAGCTGCTGCAGGAAACTGAATTAAGGTTTATTTAATTTAGTTATACGTTTACGCATTTGTATGACTAACCCTGATCGATGCCCAATCGTAGGAATTACAACTCCTGCACGTCAAACAAAATGGGCGAATTGGGATTTAAATGCAATCGTTTTACCGACAACGTATCCCAAAATAATCAGAAAATGTGGTGGTAATCCATTATTGATACCTCCTGGGGGTGATGCGAGCATTCTCGATTGCCTCGATGCATTGGTAGTGGCCGGGGGACCGGATATTGATCCAGAATTGTACGGACAGGTTGCAGGTGAATTTACAGATGAAATCTATCCTGAACAGGATGATTCAGAAATCGCTTTAATCAAAGGAGCGATTGAGAGAGACATTCCACTTTTGGGCGTTTGTCGAGGATTCCAAATGATGTGTATTCTCGCAGGCGGAAGTCTGTATCAACACTTACCTGAAACTCAAGGATTTGAAGATCATGGTGGCTGGAATGGAGTAGTGAGTGAACACAGTGTAAATTTACTAGCAGCCTCTCATCTTTGTAAAATTCTTGGAAAAAGTGTGACGGCGAACTCTACTCACCACCAAGGTGTGAGTGATGCTGGAAGTTTGACGATTTCTGGATACTCTTCGCATGATGGCCTAATCGAAGCTGTGGAAATGCCAGATCGAAAATTTTGCATCGGAGTTCAATGGCATCCAGAACGGATAGGCCATCAAGAATTGTATACAGCCCTCATTGATGCAGCGCGAAGTTCATGATGGGCACGCTATGAGAAACGATTGAGAATATGGCGCTGAGAGTCTACGACACGCGTTCGCGCTCTAAGCGTGAGTTTAATCCGATAGTACATGGAAAGGTTAGTCTCTATGTTTGTGGCATCACTCCATACTCTCCATCTCACCTTGGTCACGCCCGCCAAGCCATTGCTTTCGATATCATTACACGCTGGCTCCGTCATTCGGGATATGACGTGAATTACGTGACTAATTTTACCGACATTGATGACAAAATCATCAATGTTGCGAACGCCGAAGGTGTTGATTTCTCTATCGTCTCTGAAAGAAATATCGCAGATTACTACGAAGTTATGGATGCGATGAATGTTCTACGTGCCGATGATTACCCTCGAGTGACCGGCACAATTCCAGAAATCATCGAAATGGTAGAGCAGCTTGTTGAAAAAGGCCATGCTTATGTTGGAGATGATGGAGTTTACTTCGAGATTGATACCGCGCCAGAAAAGTTTGGGCAATTAACTGGCCAGACTCTAGACATGGTTCGAGCCGGTGCTGGTGGACGAGTTACCGAAACTGGCTCGAGCAAGCGAGATCATCGAGATTTTGCTTTGTGGAAATTAGCGAAATCCGGTGAGCCATCTTGGGAGAGTCCTTGGGGAGAGGGTAGGCCTGGTTGGCACATCGAGTGTTCAGCGATGTCACTCAAGCATCTCGGCGAGACTTTTGATATTCATGGCGGCGGTTCTGATCTTCTTTTCCCTCATCATGAAGCGGAGATTTTCCAATCGGAATGCTGCCTTGGATTCGAGCCGGTTGTCAAGTATTGGATTCATAATGGTATGATAAATGTCGACGGAGAAAAAATGTCGAAATCACTTGGAAACTTCTGGACTATTCGTGATACATTTGAACACGTCAGTCCGCTTGAATTGAGGTATTCTCTTCTCAATGCCCCTTATCGCCAACCTGTCGAATTCAATATGGCAATGCTTGAGGAATCCCAGAAACATCACCAGCGGATGATAGCAATTTTTGGCAAAGCGCTGGTCGCTACAGGAAGTGGAGATTGGAACGGTTACAGCACACTTGAGTCTGCAGCAAAAAACTTCACTGCAGGGATGAATGATGATTTCAATACTCGAACCGCAATGGTTGAAGTTCAATCAATTGTTCGAGAGTTACAATCTTTGTTTGCAGATAATAATGATAATAATTTCATCGCTGCATGCGTGGGTTGGTTAACTGAATTTGCCGGTGGAATCTTAGGTTTACTTCCCGATGAAGAAACAACCCGCTCAATGGTCTCTGAAGATAATACGGCGCGAACTGAATTAGAAATGATTGTTGAGCCGTTGCTTGTGGAGCGAAGTTTGGCTCGGGATTCAAAAAATTGGGCTCGAGCTGATGAAATTAGAAACGAATTAAGCGCTCTTGGTGTGATTGTAAAAGATGGACCTGATGGGCCAGTTTGGGAATTAAAATAATCACTAAAAATATCCTGAGATTGCAAAACTCCATTTTGCGAGAATCATCGACGCACCAATCACAGCGATGGCTCCAGGTATGAGGTAGTCGTATTGACTTCTGGCGTTGCTTAATACTCCTAGTTCCGAGCCTCGCTCAAGGTAATTTCTGAATCCAGGGGAGTCTCGACCCTTCACTTGTAGAGCTGCAGATTTACGTGTTAAGTCCTTGTAAGGTTCGATATTTTCATGCTGTAATTCTTTATTATCTCGGTTGCTGACTTCCCCTGTTAGATAGATAGGGTCACCAATTTTCAAACCAAATAGAGTCCAACGATGTTTACGTACATCTCCACTAGTCATTAGATTGAGGATTAATCCTCTATAACTCAGATCATGATTACATTCCCACTGAATGAGGTGTTGGCCGAGTTCGATTCTTCCACTTCCCCAGGACCCGGGGCGTACTACAATTCCGCCGGTTCCATCATTCAGAACAAAATTCCGCACATCTTTTTTTTCCCGTATCAATTCCCAATTACATACTTCCTTAGTTCCGCCATCCCCATCCGGAACCCGTCGACAAATGTAGACCTCATATGTCCAATGTGACATATAGAGGTCGTCGACAACCTTGGAAGGATCATTGTCAACAGTTATGATCATTGGGTCGGCAAGATGCTTTCTAACCTGACCCACTAATTCTGCATTACCTATAGCGACTGAACGAACTAATGATGTAGGTGCACCAATTATCGTATTAACTCGTTTCCATCGTGTAATACCATAGCCGAGCCAAACTATTGAGATTAAACCAAGTCCGTAAGTAATGAGAGGATTAGCAGGGAAATATCCTTCCAATTCTGGAGAACTGGCCCATGAAGGTGTGTCTAATCCCGAATCACTCATATCTTTACAATGCGATAATGGATTTCCGTCGTCATCCTCTCCTCCGACTAAAAGGATTGGAATGATTTCTCCATTCTGGCACTCCCAACCATTTGTGCTAAAATCAGCAATAGCATAACCTGCCATTATCAGCATTATCGATACGAGGGTTAAACTAATTCCATAGGTAGAAATGGTTGCGGGTTTAGGTGTTCCAATTTTTGTCGGATGTTCAGCAATAATACCTTCCTCATCTTTTGAGTAAGGATTTTCATTGTACCAATGTTCTTCGCTTGGAGATTCGAAAACCCATCCTCTATCGTCGGTAGATGGGATATTTATCGTCGCCAAATTCCAAAAATTCTCTAACTCTATTCCACCGGATTCTTGTCGTCGGATAAAATCTCTAGGAGGTGCGTTTTTTCTGATATTATGTAATTGAACTGATAATATTGTTGGCGATATTAAGGTAAGGATTATACCACAAATGATGCATATAGATGCAGGTATCAAAAAAATAATCCAGCGATTAGTACCTATTAAGTCAAATGCCCCGCATGAAAATAGAAATCCAATAATCATCCCTAGCCATGCGATGCTCCATGCAAAAATTCTGATTATAGAAAAAAAGGTCTGTTGAAAACCATTTCTTTTGAAGGGGGGGAATGAAATGTCGAGAAAGCCAGCATCCAATTCAAGAGTTGGCGAATCCTGCCCAAGCATGAGGTTGACTGATTGGTCATCATGATGAACTTTAGGACGAATCTCATTCTTCTCGATTCAAATTGTTGTAAATGATTGTCAACGAACCGATTATCATCATCCCTGCAACTAAGAAGGTAACATAATAGAAAGGTCTCCCCATCAATGATGAAGGTTCAGGTTCAGGTTCAGGTTCAGGTTTGGGTTCTACATCATCGATATCGTTGAAAGACCATGCTGCTTTACAGGTTACCTGAATTGGAAAAGTTCCAGCATCATCACAGAGGTGGGATGGGACTGCAAGCGCATCACCGACATCTAAGTTACAGTAGGAACCTCCTGAATCTATACATTCTTCAGTCGGCTGCATTACTACCAAAATTGAGCCACAGAGAAGTTCCTTTCCATTCGGAACAAGAGGTACATCATTGTCGGAAAGAATCTGTCTGTCAGTATCACATATTTCGAAGTGAATTCCATCTTCAATTGTGGTTGGATGTGGGAGGGTGCCTCCTCTTGGACCATAGGTCTCCCAGATAATCGGTAAAACTGGTGGTTCGGGGACCGTCCCTGTGCCTTCACCAGTTCCAGGATCAATTGGTTCAGCGCCACTTACCGAACCACCAATACGATGGCCATCATCATTGAGTTGGATATCATAATAATCTCCAAAGAGATCGATTGTTCGTCCTTGTTGGAAAGTTGCTGAGCGATTTAGAACATCAAAATAGCGGTCATCACCGAGGGTGTACCATTTTTCCATAACCGCAGGTGTTGCTAAGTTTGACATGCAGTTTTCAATATTCGAAATCATGCTAGCGAGAGTCTTTTCGCCTCCTTCAATTCCAGCGTAAGTGACATCTACAGCCTTTGTATAGCCAGGTGCTTGAACAATTTCAGCATCCCCTATTAGAGCTTGCATTACATCAACATCTCCCCAAATTGGCATGCCACCGACGACCACCAAACGTACATCTGAATCTACCGCATTAAGCAGATTTCTATATGGGTCCACCTCGAATGAGTCGAGAATGAGAAGGTCGGCAGCTAGACCTGGTTGAATCCTACCGACTTGAGCAGTCCAATTTACTTCATCAACAGGATTTGTCGTAATCATTTGAACCATTTCGAAATCGGTGAAAATATTTCCGAGAACATTTGTGTCCCACCAATCAGCAACCTTAATTTCATGCAAGACGTTTTTTGCACCCGACGGTGACCAATCTGGTGCAACGGATATGCTGACTCCAGCTTCCTTTGCTGCTGCGATGTCTGCAGTATCTCCGTAAAGGAGTAAATTTGACATTGGTGACCAAACCAAAGAAGCTCCAACGTTAGCCATTATTTCAAACTCATTTGAATTAAGGGCAGTGCCGTGAATGATAACTAACTCATCGATTACTAGGTCGTTATTTACTAGAGCGTCAAATTCTGCTCGAGATGGCTCATCAATACCTTCAGCAAGATGAACCAACCAAGCATCGAGGTCACCATCTGCTAGGGCAGATTTGATGTGAGAACCCGTATAATCTGCCGGGAACCAACTTCCTCCAACACGAGTTTCGATTCGATCTTTACCGAAATTATACTGTTCGAGATTTCGAGCTAGAATTGAATCGAATGTAGCAGTGTCCTGTGAAGTTGAACCTTGAATAGCAGTTGTGCCACCAGATATCGAGCGGACTTCAGCGAATTTCATAGCTTCAGATATCAGGTCACAACCATCATCTCCACCGTCGTTAACACCATTTTCGACTTTAGTAATTGACTCTTTGTAGTACTCTTCAGTTCGCCATTCATAGCGATTATCCCAACCATTTGTACCATGATCCCAGAGTGGTATGAAGTTGTAATGAGGATGATTATGAGTGTCGATTAATCCCGGATAAATCACACCACTAGTTTCAATAATAACTTCAACTCCTTCAGCGATATCAGGAGTTAAATCGTTTGAACTCCAAACCGCTTCAATGATTCCATTAGTAACCAAGACTTGACCATTCTCAATAACTGAATTTTCATCAACCATAGTTACAATCTTGCCCTGTAAAATGTATGATCCTGAATGTATGTGATCTCTGACTGGATAACATGTTCCCTGTAAGTGATTAATTCCAACCCATGGCTGGTCGTTAGCACCACCTGGAGTTGGACCGTCTGTGATTTTCCCCCATAATCCATTTGCATCATATCCGTAAGGTACCCCATAATCGGAATCTTCTCCTGGATATGTAACCGAATCGAGAACACTCATGCTGCCATCGTAAATTGTAATAGAGTCACCACCCCAAAAATCGAAATCAATTTGTGTGTTTGATCTGAAAAATGTTACATAAGCACCTGGCTGAATAATAGTATCCCAACCAATTGAACAGGCCGGAGAACCAGCATTTGCTACATCGTCAATCCAAAATCCTCCAAGATCAATCGCAGCCGATGTCGGATTGAAAATTTCGACAAATTGATTCGAATATCTGCCAATCTGCCCATCACCATTCCAATCGATTCCACCATATTCTTCACTACTAGGTGATACATAAATTTCATTGATAATCACAGATGTTGGATTTCCTTCCTCTGCTTGAATTACCTGTAAAGGTGAAAATATTGAGATTAACATAAGGAGTATTATCGAGGCGGCTAGTAAGCGCATTAAGGTGGCGGTATAGTGGAAGCATATTGAATCTATCAGGTTCAATGTTGAATGACAACGGTGCGAAGCACCGATAAGTCGCCATTACACGGGGTTAATCGTGACGGGCTATCAACCTCGCCAGACGGTCCTAGCGGCAATGATGATTCTCAGCATGTCCTTGGCAGGATGTTTCGGCGGAGATGAGACTAGTCTTCATTCAGATTTTATTTGGGATGAGGACATGAATTATGTCGATGATCCATTGACGCATGAAGATTCTAGAGTGTTTATCATCGGTGACCCGATGAATAATATGACTTGGGGAAATGCATCTTGGGCTGTTTTCGGAAATGAAGAAGGCGGCAATTGCTGTGAGCACTATTTGGCAGGAACCAAAGAGGGTTGGATACTGAATTTTGGGGGAGAGTATCCAACTTGGTCAGAAGATCGAGGGCATACATGGAATGAATACCTCCCGAGTATTTTTTCACAAATTGGTTGTAGAGAACCTAAGCCAACCGTGCCAGGACAAGAAGGATTAGGAGAGGGTAGTATTGTTCAGGCGACAAATGGCGATTTGATTTCTATGGGTTGGTTCCCATATCCAAGCACCAGTGGTGCAGACCAATTCTACGCATTCTTTTACGATGCAGAAGATCAAGCTTGGTCTTGGTGTTTTAATCGAACACCTGAACCATTTTACGATCGTTCATGGCAGGTTGAAGTAATTGGACCAATCAATGGTGGAATTTATGGAAATGGGCCATGGGCAAGCATTGTCATCTCGAATTTTTGGCATCAAGTTCAGAATATTGGTGGACAAATTTCGACTGACGGATTGAATTACGATTTCTTTTCTTTTCCAGATCGCGATGCGAATTTAGATGTGATCGAAGTGGATTTGACAGCAATTGATTTAGGGCCTGAATGGGATTTTACAAAACCACACAAGGAAATGAGATCATTCCCTGTGCCTTCGGGTGGACTGTACTTCCCAAATTACTTCCTTGACGGCACCGATGCATTCCTTGACACTTCACTAAATTGGTGGGGTGCAACTACATTGAATGGTTCTACTCTACCTTCTGAATATTGTTCACTTGATTCTTCAACGGCACTTCACTGCTTTGAGTCAATGCCTAGTGGTGTTGGAATAACGCATTACGTTTCATGGGATGGTGGCGAGACTTGGGATTGGCAAGATTATAATTTGACAGATTCTGCAACGGAACTTGAAGAATGGGAATGGCATTCAAGCGGAGTTCATGATTTGATGGTATTGAATATTCGATATCAGAGTTCAGAAGGTCCAGATGTTGATTTGTCTTACCATATTCGTGAATTTTCTGAATCTTTAATTCCAGATCAAAAAACATACATCGGACTTGGAGATTTAGATTCAACATCTGGTGCGGGTGCAGACATCAGATTCGATTTCGCCAGCATGGGTATATTACCAGATGGTGGTGCATTCATTGCCTACCATGATTCTTCGGATCCAGATCCGTTATTTGCAGTCGAACTACTCCTTCCAACTAAATATAGTTTGGAATCAATTTGAGGGAGGTGGATGGAATGAAAGAGGATACAATCGACCAAAATACATCAATGGGATGGCGAGATAAGGTTCACGAAGTTATTTTTGAAGCGGATACAAAATCTGGGAAATATTTTGATATTGCGCTGTTAATTTCAATTCTTTCTTCTGTCCTTGCGGTGTCGCTTGAAAGTGTAGATTCAATCGATGCCAAATATCATTTGGAATTGGTTTGGATTGAGTGGTTCTTTACGATTCTATTCACAATAGAATATATTTTACGAATAATCTCTGTTCGAAAACCATCTAAGTACGTGACTTCATTTTTTGGAATAATCGACTTACTCGCTATCTCACCAACCTACCTGAGCATTATTTTCCCGGGCACTCAAAGTTTGCTGGTAATTCGAGCGTTCAGATTGCTACGAATTTTCAGAATTTTCAAACTTTCTCGTTACATCGGTGAAGCAGCAGTTCTCCAAAAAGCATTCATGCAATCGAGAACACGAATCATCGTCTTCTTGTCAACTGTTTTCGTTCTTTGTGCAATTTCAGGTGCAGGAATGTACACGGTTGAAGGATCGGGGAGTGGATTCACTTCGATTCCACAATCGGTTTATTGGGCAATTGTGACATTAACGAGTACCGGATATGGTGACATAGTTCCTATCACGACTTTTGGAAAGATGATTGCAGTTTTCATTATGATAATGGGATATTCTCTAATTATCGTCCCGACTGGAATAATGACTACCGAATTGGTTCGTATTGGGCCGGTTAGTACACAAGCATGCAAATCTTGTTCGAAAGAAGGGCATGATGTCGATGCTAAATATTGTAAATTTTGTGGTTCGGAACTCTGAATTACTCAACAATAAACTGTACGTCGATGCCATCTACTGAAAATGCGGATGCAGCTTTCGGAGATTCTCCATCATTCATCGAGCCTATCGCTGCTCTCGTTTCGCTCTGAACTCTCAACCAATCAGATTCAGCTAGTTCCTGACCATCAATCCAAATCGACAAAGAAATTGTCGCTTCGACATCTAAATCGAGGTCTTTTCGCTTTGCTTGAACTCGACGAATAATATCGCGACCGAGGCCTTTTGAGAGGAGGGCCTGGTCTAGGCTGAGGTCGAGAACCAATGAAACATCTCCGACATCTTCATCTGAAATTGTTGAAGCAGCATAGCCATCCTGTTCGACTCGACGAATTTCAATGTCTTCTATGGTAATTTCATATCCGGCGAAGAAGCAAATCCCCGAATCAATTTCGAGCAAGACCGTATCTGAGTCTGCCTCTGCAAACAATGCTAGAACGGACGGTAAATCCTGTCGGCATTTCTTCCCAAGAGTTTTGCGATTTGGTAGAACTTCAATACGCTGAAATCGATCCAAATCATTCTCGGTCGTAAGAGACTCAACGTTCAATTCCTCTGCTAGGATGTCGTGGAATTCAGAGATATCTGGACCTCCAACTATCCATCCTGATTTACATGGAAGGCGTTGTCGTCGACTTGATTCAACGCGAATTCGCCGTCCGGTTTCAGCTAAGGTGCGAACTAAAGCCATCTCTTGCTCAAGTCCGTAATTCATCGGTGGGAGGGTGCTTTCAACAAGGTCTGAACCAACTGGCCAGTCCGTCAAATGAACCGAAAATCCAGTCAAATCTCGATGAATTTTGTCAACCATGAATGGTGCAACAGGTGCCATCAATTTACAGACGGTGATTAGAACTTCATGAAGAGTAAATTGACAAGCACGTTTATCGGTTGAATCATCATCATCCCAAAGTCGTCGGCGACTTCGGCGAACATACCAGTTCGACAAATCATTTACAACAAAATCTTCCAAATCTCTTCCAGCTTTGTGGAAATCCCAGGAAACGAATTGCTCATGATATGATTGCGCGACGGTGTGTAAGCGAGATAGAATCCATCTGTCCAAACCACTTCGTTGAGAAATAGGGATGAATGTACTTTCATCCTCTGAATCGAAGCCATCGAGAGCGGCATAATCTGAATGGAACTTGTGTACATTCCATAATGTCAAAAACATCTTTGCATAAGTTTCGCGAACTCCATTCGAATCAAAATTCGTTGAATTCCAAGGTGCGCTTTGTGTCATCATGTACCAGCGTACTGCATCGGCACCTTCACGATTGAAATGGTCCCAAGGATCGATGGTATTACCACGAGTCTTACTCATTTTCTTTCCTTCTTTATCCATTATTAGGCCAAGAGAAAGGCAACGTTTGTAAGCTAAATTATCGAAAACAGTTGTTGAAACTGCAAGTTGAGAATAGAACCAACCACGGGTTTGGTCAACTCCCTCACAGATGTAGTCAACAGGGAATGAGTTGGAAAACTTATCTTCATTTTCGAATGGATAATGCCATTGGGCAAAACTAGCACAACCCGAATCGAACCAACAATCCATAACATATGGTTCACGGATCATTTCACCTGAACACCCTTTACTCGGGCAATGCAGTTTGACTTCGTCAACATATGGTCTGTGGAGCTCAGGCGGGGTTGGAGAATCTGCAGTTTTCATATCCAGCATTTCTTGAATTGAACCAATGCAATGCTCTCCATTACAGTCTGGACAAATCCAAACCGGGAGTGGGGTCCCCCAATATCTCTCGCGACTAATTGCCCAATCCTTGATGTTACGTAACCATTCACCGAATCTACCGGTTCCTACCCATTCAGGGGCCCATTCAACCTTATCATTTAGTTCTAAAATTCGGTCTTTAACAGCAGTCATTTTTACAAACCAACTATCCATTGCATAGTAGAGTAGCGGATGTTCGGTTCGCCAGCAATGAGGGTAATCGTGAGTATAAATTTGCTCACGATAAAGTAGATTTTCTGCTGCGAGCAAGTCAATAATTTCAGAATCACAGTCTTTGACATATTTTCCATCCAATTCTGGGTGAACCCCAGAAACAAAGTTTCCATCCATGCCAACGGTATGCTGTGCCGGGAATCCTTTCTCCATACCGAGATTGTAATCATCTTCTCCATACATCACCGCGGTATGGACAACACCAGTTCCATCGGTCGTTGTTACGAAATCAGCACCGACGATGATCCATGCAGATTCAGAATCACCGACCTCAATCGCATTTGGGAACAGAGGTTCGTATGATTTACCAATTAATTCTGAACCCTTGAATTCTTCAACGACCTCAATGTGGTGACGTAATACGGAACCAAGTAAATCGGATGCTAGAATCAATTCTTCTCCGATTGCAGCACCGCCACGTCCATCCCACGAATCTGAAGGTGCTGCAGTGACACGGACTCGTGAGTATTTCACTTCAGGTCCAACTGCGAGTCCGACATTTCCTGGTAGTGTCCAAGGCGTGGTTGTCCAAGCGAGAACTGAAGCATCATCATCGAGCTTGAATTTGATAAAAACAGAGGGTTCAGCCACTTCTTTGTAACCTAATGCGACCTCGTGGCTGGAATAACTTGTCCCTGTTTGAGGGCAGTAAGGTAGTACTTTATGTCCGCGAAAAAGCAAGCCTTTGTCGAACATTTGTTTGAGTGACCACCATGTTGATTCAATGTAATTATCATGAAAAGTGACGTAAGGGTCTTCCATATCAATCCAGAATGCCATACGATCGCTCATCTCACGCCAAGCTTGCTCGTAAGTCCAAACGCTTTCCTTACACTTCTGGTTGAATGCCTCCATTCCATAGGCTTCAATCTCTTCATTGGACATCAGATTCAATTGTTTCTGCACTTCAATTTCAACTGGTAAACCATGGGTGTCCCAGCCTCCTTTTCGCTCGACGATATGCCCTTCCATAGTTTTCCATCGGCAAACCAAATCTTTGTATAATCGCGATAAAACATGATGGATTCCTGGCTTACCATTTGCAGTAGGTGGGCCTTCAAGGAAGGTAAACGGACTGGCGCCTACACGGCGCTTCTCAATGGACTGAGCGAAGGTTTTCTCATCGCTCCATTTGTCCATAAGATTCTTTTCGAGGGCAACCACATCGAGGTTGCCGACTGAATTAGGCACGGCCATGTAGGTTGCGAGCCGAGATTATGCCTTGAACTTGACCGGCTCGCCCAAAGGGCGCAGGATTTCTTTACAAGAATTAATAACACCCCGTTACCACTAATGACCATGGTGGATACGATAACATTCTCAGTTGGGGATGACCTGTGAAGGATGTTCGGAAAGGGTTCGAGATGGTCTACTATCGGTGAAAGGTGTTTTATCTGCTGAAGTATCTCACGAAACTGGAACTACTGTTGTTCAACATGATAACATTTCGAAAGATTTGTTGAGCGGTGCGGTAAAGGCGATTGGATACACAGTCGATGGTAAAGGTGATGAATATCATTGGAAAGATGGTAGCGTCTGGCGTCAATCTGCAAGCAATACCAAATGGTGTCTGATTGGATGTTCAATCGGTGACTTTGGAACAATCGCATTCTTTCAATTTGTCTTGACCGATGTAAGTTGGCCGACGATGAACATCATGCTGCTTGCTATGTTCAATGGGCTGATGACATCAATCGCGCTTGAAACCGTAATTTTGTCGAAGCAATTGGCACTGGTCGAGGCCTTCAAAACTGCGTGCGGAATGTCTTTGATTTCCATGATTTCCATGGAAGCAGCGATGAATGTTGTGGACATACTGATGACTGGAGGAGCCATGCTCACATGGTATACCATTCCACCCATGCTCATCATTGGATTCTTGACTCCATGGCCATACAATTATTGGCGTTTGAAGAAGTACGGTGTGGCTTGCCACTAGTTACACTTGGTAAGGTTCAATGCTAATCTTGAGTTCCATACCACATGGGCGAGGTCATGGTGGAAGATTGGCATGAACTAGAACGTCGTATTGTAGATTGGCTTAGAGAATACGCCAACAATAATCAAATCACTAGTCTAGTGGTTGGAGTTTCGGGGGGTATCGATTCAGCAGTAACCTCTGCCTTATGCGCTAAAACAGGATTGAATACAATAGTCCTAAGTATGCCAATTCATCAAGAAAAATCACAATCTAATCTTGCTGATATGCAAATTGAATGGTTGAAATCAAAGTGGGATAATGTTGAAAGTCATTTGATAGATCTTAGTGGAACTTATGATACATACAGTCAATATGATTTATCCAATCAAAATCTATCTGATTTATCTTTAGCAAATACAAGAGCTAGGATAAGGATGACTACTTTGTATGCCATTGCGGGTTCTAACAATGGTATAGTCGTTGGGACAGGAAATAAAGTTGAGGACTTTGGAGTAGGTTTCTTCACTAAGTATGGTGATGGAGGTGTTGATATTTCCCCTATTGCCGATTTGTATAAATCAGAGGTCTACTCGTTAGCAGAGTCATTAGGTGTGATTCCTGAAATTCAGGATGCATCTCCTACTGACGGCCTGTGGGATGATGGTAGAACCGATGAAGATCAAATAGGTGCTACATATGAAGAATTGGAGTGGGTAATGGAAGAAATTTCAAAACCATCTAATGCAAAACTCACTAAAAGACAATCGGAAGTTATGGAAATATATCTGAAACTTAACATAATGAATTCTCATAAAATGCACCCTATCCCTATTTTTAAAAATACAAAACGATAATTTCAATAATCAATCAAACAACACCTTCAGTAGACTCAAATGATGTTCTTGTCGAGATTAGAGATTTACTAAAGAGTATAGATTCTAGATTTGAGTAAGACGCTCATTGGTGATGAATTGTTTAATTTCATATTACAAAATACCAATACTGGTTACTTCTCGCAATATACATGGCTGAAGACCTCGAGGAGCCAAAATACGACTTAGTTTGTAATTTTGGATCTTTTGAGACTCGTCTTTATCATGATACAATACAAGCTCGTGTTAATACAAATGATGATGGTCGAGATAATATTTCTAATGGCTTCAGAACTATAGCAGGATACATATTCGGAAGTAATAATTCAGGTGAAAAAATAGCGATGACTACTCCAGTTCATATGTGGAGCGAACAGGGGATGATGAAAATGGCTTTTACAATGCCTTCTGAGCATGACTTATCCGATTTACCAGTGCCCAATAATTCCTCTATTGAGTTTGTCGAAGTTACAGGAAGATTGACCGCTGTGATGAAATTTTCTGGTTTTACAGGCCGGAGGAAGGTTCGTAAATTAAGTAATAATCTTTTAAAATTAATTTCGCAAAATAAATTGGAACCTATATCCTCTCACATATTGGCGATTTATGACAATCCCTGGACTACATTGCCTTTTCTGAGAAGAAATGAAATATTAATCACAATAAAAGATAATTCTTAGTTTCATATGATATAGTTTGAAGGTGCGAGATATGAATATGCAGAGGTGTGGTGAAGATGAAGTCCTTGCAGCTATTGAGGATGATGAAAAAATCAGCCTTATTTTAGTTAAGAGAGATACTACATCAATTAAACTTACAAAAATTATTTCTTATGCTGAAAAATCTGATATTAAAATCATTCATGGGTCTGAAAATGATCTCTGGCGTATGTCACGTGATAATAGTAATGGTATTCCAAATATACTTGCTTTAGTCGGTCGTAATCCCGATTCATCTTTGGAAGATGTATTTTCCAGTGGTGGGCTTGTTTGGCTTCTTGCAGGGGCTGCTTATCCAGTGAATATCGGTTTCTGTATCCGTACTGCTGAAGTTTCTGGAGCAAATGCAGTCATAATCGATGCTCAACTAAATAATCAGGAAAGAAGTGCTGCAAAACGTGCTTCAATGAAAGCTCATCGATTTATTCCAGTACATTGGGTCGATGGTATCGAAGCAATCAATGAAGCAAAAGAAGCTGGTTTTCGTATAATTGCGGTGGAAGATGTTGGTAAATCTACTCCCTGGGAGGTAGATATGAAAGGAGATGTAATTTTGATTGTAGGTGGTGAAAAATATGGAATTTCAGATGAAATTATCCGATTAGCCGATGAATGTGTTCGAATTCCAATGACTGGATTTGTTCCATCTTTCAATTTACAAGCGCCACTCAGTGCGATCGCGATAGAAGCTCAGCGCCAACGAAATCAGTGAAGACCGATATCGCCTGCAGCGAGAATGATGCCACACATTATCGCCGCACCAAGGAGCACATTGACCAGTGCAGAGCGACCCGTTTCAGGATTATGCACATCGGGTAGAACATCAACGGTCGCAACATAGAGGAAGGTTCCACCACTGAATAACATCATCAAACCAAGAATGAATACTTCGACATCTTGCATCATTGTAAAGGCTATAATAATCATTAATGGGGTTGCTAACGAGAAAATTAACACATCCCGGAAAGCCAATTTTCTGTCACCTCTTTCATGTAGGCTGAATGCCCCAACACTAAATGAAGTTGGGAATTTATGGGATAAAACAGCGATTAATACCAACATCGTAACTTCGTTACTGGCGCTCGATGCCGCCGCCCCGATAACCAAACCATCGGTTGCGGCGTGAATTGTCAAACCGATTATTACAAGTACAGGATTTTCAGGATGATGGATGTGTTCATGGCCGTGTGAATGGGTGTGGTCGTGATGTTCTTCATGAACCGCGTGGCCTATACCAGTCCCTTCTAAAATCAACATAAACAAGAATCCAGCGAGGACTGCACCACCAGTAGTAATGCCAACCCCAACCTCTTGTCCTGCAATATGAAATCCTTCTGGAATAACGATAAGTAGTGCTGATGCGATTAAAATTCCTGAAGCGATTCCTGTAGCTCTTTGTAAATTTATGAAATTTTCAGTGAATTTTCTCTGAAGTGGAATAATTCCAGCAATTAGAGAAATTATCAAAGTTAGTGCCGCTAAATCGTAGGGAGTTGGCACCATCATATCCGTTCCGTGAACAACTCCCTTTCTCAACTTAACGAATTTAGTGGTAGAGTATTGCGTTGAATTGAAGGGGGGCGGTCACGCCGAGCATAATGTGAACATCCCAACAGAGTTACAATTGATGCTTGCTGGGGGGAATGGACCAACCAAGCAGAAGGCGGCTAGATTAGTTGTTGATCTCGCATCGACTGCTGGGGCTGATGAATTCATTCGATGTGAGCATGCTCACGTGTCCGGGGTGAGTGTAATCACCGGTGGACACGGTTTACGGAAGTTTTTGGCAGATATTTCTGGTGATTCAGAGGGGCTAGTCTCGATTCCAACGACTTTGAATTCTGCAGGATGTGACCAACATAGAATGGATGAGATGGGAATTGATTATCCTGATTTTTTAGAGCATCAATTCGAAATAATTCACGCCTATTCAGAACTTGGTATTGAAGCAACTCTTTCTTGCACCCCTTATGATAGTGAATTAGACTTGGTAGAGGGAATCGGTTCGTGGGCCGAATCAAATGCAGTATGTTTTTCCAATTCCTACACATCTTTGATTACAAACCGAGAATCTGGGCTGTCAGCCCTTGCTACAGCATTAACTGGATGGACACCTTATTGGGGATTACATATTGATTCCAATCGAATGCCAAATATCCTCGTTGACGTTGAATGTCCTATGGATGATTTGACTGATTGGAGTATTCTTGGTGATTGGATTGGTAAGCAAATTCTCCCGAATTGGAATCTACCTTGGGGAATGATGCCACGGATTCGTGGATTGCCTGAATTCGCAAGTTTTGAGATGCGGAAAGCATTAGCAGCTGCGGCTGCGAATTATGGTTGCCCCTTATTGTGGGCAGATGGTCAAACAGTCAAAGCGCCTGCAGTTGAATCATATGAGGGGGATTTGACATTTTCGGATGATGATCTTCGTGGTAGATATCGGGACTTAGCGCCAACAGGAATTGTTGACCTAGTAGTCATCGGTTGCCCCCAAGCCAGTGTTGGTGAGGTTCGAGCTACTGCAGCAGCAGTCAGAGCAAGAATGGAATTAGGTGAAAAAATTTCAGATCACCGTTTGTGGATATTCACCAGTGGGCATAATTATAAATTGCTTGAAGCGGATGGAACGATAGATATTCTCGAAGAAGCCGGGGCTTTGGTATTGCGTGATACATGCCCAGAGGTAACTCCTTACAACCGGGAAAAATATAACCACATCTTGACCAATTCTCTCAAAGCAGAACATTATTTGACATCTGGTTTGAATAGAATGCCGACTAGTGTTGCACCCATTTACGAATGCGTAGCACACGCTTTTGATTCTACACTGATTGAATCTATACGACCAGTTTTGAAAACCAAAGCCTCGGTGCCAATGCATTCCAACAAAACATACCAGAGTGGAGATTGTGAAATGATTGGCTCGAGTTTACCGAGTCAATCTGAATGGCAGATACAAGGAAAGGCTTTGGTCAGCGATGTTCCTATCACCTATCTTGGATATGTGAATCGTGACACTGGTGTAATTGAAGATCCAGGGCATCCTCTTGATGGAGTTGCGATTGAAGATACGATTTTTATCTATCCGAAGGGTTCTGGTTCGACCGTTGCACCTTTCGTATTGATGGGATTAATCTATACAGGTAAAGGCCCTAAAGGGATAATCAACAGAGATGTTTGCCCATTGACTCTACCCGCAGCTTCACTTCTCAGCGTGCCATATGCTCATGGGTTTGAGGGAGATCCGACCCTCGCAATTAACTCTGGCGATGAGATCTGTGTCGAACTTGTGAATGATAAAGTCAAGTTGAATGTTATTTCTCGCTCAAGCGAGGATTGATGACTAATTGTCCTCGCAATGCCTTTGTGAGTAGCAGACCAGACCCGAATCCATGTAGGCCTCAAGACCTCGGAAAGTTCGAAATTGTCAAGGCAGATGGTGCTGCGCGTTTAGGTAAACTTCACACAAAACACGGCGTTCTAAACACACCAATGCTTTTACCCGTCGTCAATCCTAACATTCGGACGATTGAACCCCGTGAAATGTGGGATCGATATGGTATTGAAGGATTGATTACAAATTCATATGTTATATGGAAACATGAGCGATTGCACAAACCTGGGTTGAAAGATGGTGTTCACGCCTTGTTAGATTTCCCTGGAGTAATCGTGACCGATTCAGGTACATTCCAATCCTATGTATATGGAGATGTGGAGGTTGGCGTTGAAGAAATTGTCGAATTTCAAAAGAATCTTGGCGTAGATATCGGTACGATGTTGGACGTTTTTGGTAGACCTGACATGACACGTGAGCAAATCGAGCACGCAGTAGAAGAAACAATTTCGCGTGCTCCGATCTCATTGAAATTAGCAGGAGAAAAATTATTGCTTAACGGGCCAATTCAGGGTGGATTATACCCCGATTTACGAGCAATTGCAGGTGAGCAGATGGGGCAGGTTACAGGGGATGTGCGTGGTTTTACAGTGCATCCAATCGGAGGGATAGTTCCATTGATGGAGCGGCAGAGATACCGAGAATTATTCGAAATATTACTAGCAGCGAGGTCAACGATTCCACCAAATCGACCCATCCATCTATTCGGCTGCGGCCATCCTCTGTTATTCCCATTGGCTATCGCCCTCGGCACGGATTTATTTGATTCAGCCGCGTATGCACTTTTTGCTAGGGATAATCGGTTGATGACGCCAACAGGAACTCTAAAATTAGCTAATTTAACTGAGTGGCCAATTTCATCATTAGCATTATTTGGGAAAACTCCTGCTGAAGTTAGAGCCATGGGAGATAAAGAACGGAATGTTCTAATCGCTCATCACAATCTCGAGATTACACAAGCGGAATTGGCACGTTGTAGAGAGGCTGTTCGAAATGGAAAAATTTGGCAACTAGCTGAGCAGAGAAGCCATGCTTCTCCTCAATTACGTGAAGCTTTTCTCTGGGTGATCGATCAAATGATATCACCGGATGAGGGTCCGATTGGAATCAGTTCACTGCGAGGTATTGCATCAACAAATCCGATTCGAGATGGCGGTGAAAATCTATCCGGAGATATTGAATTTAGGCCCCATATTTTACATCTAAAATCATTGTTAGCGACTAGATGGCGTTTACCTGGAAGTTGGTGGGATTCATCTACAGGTGAGCCAAAGCGAGTGGTGATAATTGAGGGTGTTTCCCCCCCTTGGCGAGAAACTGCATTACACACAGTAATATCATCTTTAATCGAAGATCCCAAGTCCGTAATTCTTCTCTCAACACCTATTGGATTACTGCCATATTCTCTAGAAGATGTCTCACCATGGTGCCACATTGATTGTAGTGATGAGATCTGGACAGAATTCTCTGATGTCGATGACATCATCGATGATTTAGTCGAGTTGGGACTAGATGGATTGCCAGTTGAGAGGTTGATTCCTGAGCCTATTCCTGACTCCAATCCTGCCCAAACTATTGAAATTCGAAATTGGCTCGACCGATGTACGATTGTAGATAAATTATCGGTTCTGAATGGAATTTCTCCTCATGATGGTTGTAAAATTACTGAAGGTATGTTTAGTCGCCGTTCTAGAACCGATCGAATGATTAATGTTCATTCAAATGATGAACACATTATTTCTCCACGTTTGATGGATGGAGCAATTTCATTGACATTATTGGGAGCTAGACGTCTTAATTTGTTGACCCCCTCACCTCCTCTTGAATTTGGGGAGGAATTTGACGGTGAGGAGGTTGACCACCCTGGAATTGCTCGAGTTTTATTACGTGATGATGCGATTCCATTCGTCGGAGTTGGTCGGAATGTCATGCAAGGTTACGTTATTGGAGCCGACCCTCATCTAACTTCTGGCCAACCTTGTTTAGTCGTTGATTCTGAAGGTGATTTGGTCGCACATGGAATCGCTGTTACGGGAGCTAGGGAGATGGCCTTCCTCACTAAAGGCATCGCGGTACGTGTTCGTGATGGTGCTCTAAAGGATAATCAATAGATTTTTGACAGCCCCGCCGGGGATTAATTCAAGTGGTTTCAGTGTGAGCGCTACACGACTCCTTTAGGAGTCGGCGGACTAACCATGGTAACTTCATCTGAATCGAACCTTGTTATTGAGACAAGAAATCTCGTGAAAATGTACGGCCCGCACATGGCACTAGATGGTGTCAATTTAAAATTAAAAAGAGGAGCAACCGGTTTCCTTGGGCCAAATGGTGCTGGGAAATCGACATTTTTCAAATGCATTCTCGGTCTGATTAAGACGACTTCAGGGGATGGCCGAGTACTCGGCTATGACATTCAGACTCAAGGTGAAAAGATTCGCTCGAGAATCGGTTATATGCCCGAATATGATTCACTTGATCCGGATTTATACGCCATTGATCAAGTTCGATTTTCGGGTGAATTACTTGGCATGAATTCGAAACAAGCGACTCAAAGAGCTCATGAGGTTTTGGAATATGTTGGGTTAAAAGATCAACGGTATCGTAAAATCAGTACCTTCAGCACAGGAATGAAGCAGGCAACTAAATTAGCGTGTGCATTGATTCATGACCCTGAAATATTGATTTGTGACGAACCTACGAACGGGCTCGATTCGAGAGCTCGTAAATTCATGTTGGATACGTTGAGGAAAACCGTGACTGATGGGGGTCGATCGGTTTTGATGAGTGGACATGTAATGGACGATATTCAAGAGGTATGCGAAAATATTGTAATGATCCATCAAGGCAGAATTGTAGTTCATCGACAAATCGATGAATTAGCGAAACAGGTTGATGTTGAAATCGAGATTTCAGTTTGGGGCGGATCTTCAAAGATGCAAAATGCATTAGAAAAACAAGGAATGTCGGTTAGACGGCTTGGAAGGGTGATGAGGATCAAACAAGAATCTCCTGAAACAATCAATCTAATCTTATCTACTGCAGCAGATTGTAACGTTCAAGTACGTAAATTAAACGAATACAAACCTGATCTTGAAGATATTTTCCTATTAATCATGGAACGATTGGGACTAGAGGTTAAGGGTACGAAGGATTTGATGACTGGAGGGCATACTGGAGGTGATGAGTATTTCTGAAGACGAGGTCAATTTGGAAGGTGGCCTGACTAGGATGGAAGTGGCTTATGGCTCTGGGGATGGCGACGAAGAAGCTTCGGCTAAAGTCGCCTCTCATGAATCTTCAATGGGGGCAATTTTTGAACAAAAATACCGACCATGGGATGGTGAATTAGGGCCTCGATGGATTAGAAACTATGCGATATTCCGTCATCATGTCTACGGATTATTTACCTCAAAGGGTCATCGTCAGTATCATCCTTTTGTACGATTATCGATTGTTGTAATTTTCCTCGGTGCACTTACTCCAATCGCGATGTTATTCCTTTCCTCTCTATTCGGGGGTTCAGAAGATGAACTAGCTAGGTTGTGGGGTGTGAATCGTTATAATTTATGGGGGCAAGTATTGGGATATTTCCCTCGAAACTTATGTTTTTGGCCGCTTTTAACAGCGATGGTTGTAGGTGGTATGATCTCTGATGATCGAAAAAATGGTACTAGCGCGATCTATTTCTCAAGACCGGTAACTCGAACTGATTACACGATAATGAAATTCATCAGTGTCGCAGTAATATTAGGATTCGTCATCATCTTCTCTTATGTTGCATATTACACTGCTGCAATAGTTTTCCGAGGAGAAGGTTGGGCTTATCTCGTAGACACCCTGCCATTATTTTTCGCCGGATTACTTTGTGGAATTTTGTTAGTTTTAACCTATACTTCGATAGGATTAGCGCTATCTAGTATAAGTCAAAGTAGATTTTTCTCTGCTATTGCATTCTTGAGCGTAATCTACGGCACAAAACTCGTTGCACTATTGGTCGATGCTCAATTCGAGTCTTCAATTCTATATGTTTTGAGTCCGTACGATTGTCTAGCTCATATCGGCCAATATCTTCTCGGTATCGAATTGAATTATGATCACCCGTTGTCATTATCAATAGTTTCAATCTTATTGATGAACGCAATTTCTATCGGAATACTGACTACTCGAGTCAGTTCATTGGAGGTGACTAGGGAATGAGTGTTGATGCAGTAATTCCAACCGTATTGATGGAAAATACTTCGAAATGGTATGATCAAGTAATTGGATTAAATGATGTTTCTTTAGCAATAGATGGGGGGGTCACGGGAATTCTTGGGCTAAATGGTGCTGGCAAATCGACGTTGTTCAAACTTTTAATGGGTCGATTGAAACCGAGCCAAGGCAGCGTTCGCCTTTTCGGAATCGATCCATGGAAAGACACATCTCCATATCGCAGAATAGGTTATGTTAGTGAATCAGAAAGACTCTATGATTGGATGACAGCTCAAGATTTTGTATCAACTCTAGCAAGGCTTCATGGAATGACAAGGGAAGAAGCGAATGAACGTGCGGAGCATGTATTACGTTTCGTAGGATTACATGATGTTCGGCATAAGGAAATTGGAAAGTATAGCAAAGGCATGAGACAACGGGTAAAAATCGCACATGCATTGGTTCATGATCCGGATTTATTAATTCTAGATGAGCCATTGCATGGATGTGACCCTATAGCTAGAACCAGCATAATGAATGTAATCAGGGAACTTGGTTCTCAAGGCAAGACTGTTCTCGTCTCAAGCCATATTCTAGAAGAGATTGAAAGGATTACTGAACAAATCGTAATTCTTCACAATGGTCGATTACTTGCACTTGGAAATTTACATGCGATCCGTGGATTATTGGATAAACATCCTCACAGAATTATGTTGACTACGGATGAACCAAGAAAATTAGCTTCCGCATTCATCAGTGAGAAGCCAATTTACGGTGTTCGATTCCCTGATGACGGCAAGCTTGAAATCCAAACCAACAATCTTTCAGAGGCTCATTCGGTATTACCAAGAGTCATTGTTGAATCAAAGATTGCAGTAACTTCAATTGATAATCCCGATGACAATTTAGAATCTCTCCTCGGATATTTAGTTGGAGGTGATACCTGATGGATGAGAAAGGTAGAGCACTTTCTGAAACCGTGTGGACCAGGTTGGATCGTAAAGCCGGAGCAATCGTTGAACTGACTATTCGTCAACTACGACATAGGATATCTACTTGGGTTGTCTTCGGTGTTGGAATGCTTCTCATGGTGATGCTTCTAGCATTTTATATTGATTCAATTCGGGATGATTTCGATTCTATAGATAATGATGGTGATAGTGAAGATCCGGATGGAGATGGTTATCCAATTGGGCAAGAAAATAAGTATGGAACAGATAATTATAATAAATTTTCTTACCCCGGATATCCTCATTTTATCTTTGAAAATGATATTGATTGGAATGATCAACCGAGGACTCATACAGGGAATCATACATGGGTAAATGTAGTTGGATATTTTACACCAACTTGGATAAATTATGACCCTCCTATTTGGGATCAGTGGTCGGAAACTGTAGCTTGGAATGATGTTGAAGTTTGCTCTGACGAGAATTCAGATTTTGATTCGAACTTAAGATGGGGAACTGCTTGTAAATTTGATAATGGTACATATCAAATGTATGGCATTGGATTTATTGCTGAAGGGACTCTTGAAGTCCCAGATGGATATAGTGCTAGTTGGGGTCGATTGACAGACTATGTTGAAATTGATCCTGACCCAGCTTCAATGTATATTGACGAAGACGACATTGATTGGGATTTCAAATTGGGGACATCGAGTCAGGGATTCGATGACGATGGCGATTGTTTGAAGATTGGTTGGATAGATTCTCAAGGAAACCCAATTCAAGAGAATATGGATCAAAATCGTAACGGAATTCCTTGTGATGTCATCTGGACTGTGAATGATTTAGGTGAAATTATTTCAATAAGTGCAGATTCAAGTGTCGACGAAGATCCAGATGATTCTAAGTTTCTCGGCGAATCAAGTCACCGCACCTTCATTATTGGCACTGGCAAAATTGCATTTGTCATGATTCTTGGACTTTTTTTACCCTTGTTCCTTGCCCTAGGTTTAATCCGTGATGAAACAGAAAATGGCACTTTGCATTACCTCTTATCTAAACCAATTCATCGTGCGGAATTCATTCTTTATCGGTTATTAGGCTACTTGACTTTGGTAGGAACTTTTGTGTTTATCATGGTATTTATGATGTCTCTAGTCACTTCAGTCATAGGTCCAGGGGACGACCTTATTCGATTGGGAGATTTCCCAGTTTGGTTAGGAATTGCATTTGCTACAATTCTCGTTTTGGCCGCTTATGGTGCAGTGTTCAATACTTTAGGCTTAATCTCTCCAAAATATGGTGTCTACATCTGCATTATTTTCGGTGTGTGGGAATTTTTGATGGGATTATTTACGATTACAATACCAAATGCTACAATTCCCGTTCTCTCTGTTTCACATTGGGGGATACAGATGATTGATGCAGTAGTACTAATCGTTTGGCCAGATACATTACAGTACCAAGAAATGTCTTCAGCATTCAATCTAGAAACAGGAATTTCTTTCTTTTGGCATCCTCCTGTTCATACACTCCAAACTGGTAATCCAGTAGTTGCTTTGATTGTGAGTATCGTTCTACTGTTGGTAGTGACCATACTAATGATTGGTATGAGTCAGGCAGTTTTCAGAAACCAAGAAATCATGTGAGGCGGTTTTTTGAGAGAAAGATTGTCTAAGTTTGTCGGAGATTTTTCATCTTTATGGCGATTAGATGTCATGCCACCTCTTCGCCGTCTCTCTTGGTGGTGGTGGTGGGTAATCATCTTCATTCCGAATCCGGATGATCCTCAAAAATCGAAACAATTGATGGTTCTTTGGTCATCAAAAGATACCCCTATCATCCGGGTAAACGATTATTGGTGGCATCCCAAATATAGAATGAAAATTGATGAACATGGTGGTCAAATCATTCCTGGAATGATTTGTTCATGGTGGTATGATGGAGATAAAATGTACGAACCCATGCTAATGCGTGAATGTAAAATGGCTTCGATTGATGATAAGCATCCTTTATGGCCTGGTGAAGGAAGTGGCCTCGGTGCTGGAGCAGTTGTGCCGTTCACTGATGAAGATATTTCTATAGGGTTAGATGAAGGCGAGAAGAGGTTCTGGTTAAATTTGGTCAGTGATGAAAAATCTAGAAAAGAAGGTGCTCCTGCTACTTTTGAAGCAGAATTAACACCTACTTGGGGTCCACCTAGCACTCTTACGTATAGGAATAATATTTTCTTCGCTAACATGGGTTATGATATACTCCGTATCCAAGGTACAGAAGCAAAATTATTGGTGGATGGAGAGATGATGAATGGTACTGCCTATTTTCAGAAGGTCAGCGTTCAAGCTCCAAGTTTTCCCTGGTTTTGGGGTATGCTTCATTTTGATGATGGTTCCTATCTAGATTGGTTTATGCCCCATGTCTCGATGACTTGCTTCAACGTCGACGACAGACCGTGGAGGCTTCGTGATATTTTCCGTAATCCAAATGTTGGAACCGGAATTTTTCATGATGCTCGGAGGGATAGAACTGAGAATTTCAAACGATGTGAACTTGAATTAATTGAGCCGAAGAAAGGAGAAACCCCTCTACGCGATGAAGAAGGAAATTCATTACCCAGATTTAGAATTAGAATTTGGAATGGAAGAACTCAAATTTCTGTCGAAATCCGAGCTGTTTCTCGCGCACGATGGACATTTGATCAACCAACTCGAGCTGGAATGGTCAGCCACTTAACTTACAATGAATATCCCCTTGAAGTGGAGAGAATAGCGATTCTAGACGAACAGGGCCTTCGCACGATAAAAGATTATGAATGGATGGTTGGAAATGCCGAACACGCTTGGGGTTTACTCCATTAAATTATGACTATGAAATTAGTAAATATCTTTGAAAATAATGTTTTAATAAATGAGTGAGTACAATGATTCAAGATATAGCCGATGAAGCTAAATCTGAATTAGACGAGGAGATAATAAGAGGTAAATTTTCTAAGATCTCAGATGAAGAAGAAGTCATTTGGGCGGGGGTTCCATCAGCTTTTTCGATGTCAGAAAGATATTTTTTAGTGGGACTGATTTTTCTGATACATCTGTTATTCTTTTGGGTAGCAGAAGAAGTGAAATTTCAAGGACAGGGCTTGAATATTATACTAAGAATGCTACTGTTAGTTTTCGATAAAATCGATATGCTAAGTTTCGTTTTATTCATGTTGATATTTGCAAGAATAAATCATTTTTTGAATTTCTCAACATCTGGAAGGTGGACAACTACTTACTTGATAGTCATAGGTTTAATTCCATCAATTTGGGTTATTTCTCACTGGATTGAAGTAATTTTTGAATTATTTGGATATAATTTTTCAACCCCCTTTCCTTTATGGTTAGATCATTGGTTCCTAGTTTTAGGTGTAGTGACGAGCGGATTAATGTTGTTTGTAACTATTTTATACCAAATTTCATTTCAATACGTGGTGACTGATAAAATGATACATGTTCGTCGACAAATATTGTCCATGGGAGTTTATTCTCGAGTAATCCCTTACAATATAATTCTGAACGTTAAAACACAACAATCATTTATTGCGAAATTAATCGGTTTTGGCAATGTGATAATCCTGACTGAAGATGAAGATAATGTTGCGGCACACCATTCCGACGAAGATAGTAGTGAATTAATCAATTATGAGGAAGTAAGTACGACTAAGAAAATTTTCAAATTATTGAAAGTATTGTTGTTCGTTCAACGGGAACGAGTAGATTTGGTCCAGAGTCCAGCAAATAGTTTGTATGGTGTTAAAAACCCAATGCTTGTTTACAAAATAGTTAATGAAATGATGGATAGGAAGCAAGGAAGACCTGGACTTTTAGAGATGTCTCGGTCCAATGAATGAAGGTTTGATTCCGCACCGTTCATAACCGAATAGCGTTCGACCCGAGTTAAGAGGATTCGACATGTCTGAAGAGGATGTTATTACAATTGCAGCACAACACATCACCCAAGGCGACTTTATTGGGGCTATGGAAATTTTTGAATCACACATTGCGACTAACCCCAAAGACCCTGCTGGTTTCCATGGTTGGGCTGAAGCGGCAATGTTTGAAATTCAAGAAAATGGTAATATGGATGATTCTGGTAAGGATAAAATCAACGAAGGAAAAGTTCAATCATACTTGAGAAAGGCGACTGGATTAGATCCAGATAATGCAGATTATTTGGCAGCATATGCCAATGCTCTAATTGAATTCGATAGGGTTCCAATGGCTGTTCGAGAATTTCAAAAATTGAAGATACTTGGAGATTCACAAGACGATGTTGATGTTTCGTTCCATCTATATGAAGCGGCAAGAATGTTGATGGAATCTATCGATTTGAAAACCAACTTTGATCGAAGTCATCCTTTCGCGAAGCAATTTGTGGCAGTGGCGATCGAATTCGCATTGCTAGGCCTCGGATTCCCTTCAGCAGAAGAAGCAGTCGAGTACCTCTCTACCGAGGAATAATCGGGGGATTCATTTGCACCGCGGCCGAATCATGGTCGCCTTTGGATACCATGGTGAAGCGTTTCATGGCTCCCAAATTCAACCTAATGTTTCTACTGTTCAAGGGGAAATTGAATATGCACTTCGCAAGATTACTTGGTGGGAGGATGGATGTTTAGAAATGTCAAGCAGGACGGACGCAGGTGTGAATGTCAGAATGAATTTAGCCTGCATCGATATTCCACAAAAAGTATATGAGAATGTCCCCAAATCAACGATAATTAGAGTTTTGAATAATAAATTGTCTCCCTCAATGTCGGTTTGGGATTTACGTTTTGTCAATTCAACGGTTAGGAGCCGGGGTGCGATTAGCAGAACATATCTATTTCGAACTGAAATGAGTGAAGAATGGCCTGAAATTGTTGATGAAGATTTGTTTAGGGATGTTTGTGATTTATTTGTTGGCAACCATAATTTCACAAATTTTTGCCGTCTTGAGAAGGATATTAACCCGAATAGAACCATAGATAATTGCGAACCATGGTATAGTGAAGAGGGTCGGCTTGTTGGTTTTTCCATTAAATCTGAAGCGTTTTTGTGGAATCAAGTTAGACGAATCGCTTCAGCTCTCACTGGAGTAGTTTCAGGCAGAATAAATATTGAGGAGGTTAAATCTGCTCTGAATTCTCCCGAAATATCTTCCGATCTCGGAAGGAATCGATCACATGGACTCATACTTTGGAAAATTGAACACAAAGATTCTGATGGTATGGGATTAGATTCAATTGCACAAACATCCTCATTTACAGTCCAACCTCAAGATAAAACTCGATACAAAAGGTGGCTATCGATGGCAAAACTCGAAATGGGGTTACTTTTGGAACGAGAATGGTTAATTTCTCTCAATTCAATCTAATTTGAACTTCATCGCCATCGGAACAAGGAAGGCTTTCGCGAAGAAAAGATCCTGAGATAATCTCTGCAATTTTTGTGTGTCGGGTCAGATCAGGAATTAATATGGCACATGAAATCCAATTTTCCCTGTCGATCGAAATTTCACCTCTGAATGCAGTCGCACCCCCGAATGATTTTCCATCTCTCTCAAATCCTTGTATCCTCAAAGGTTTTCGGCCTAAATCTGCCTTTCCTTCATCTAAACCTGCAATTATTCTCAATTTTTTGTAAAATTCTAGGTTTTCTCCTTCTAAATCTAAATTCAAAGTACCCGGCCAAGCCCCTGCGTTGAGAACTTTCTTGAATTGATTTTGATAATGAGGCTGAGCCATGAAAATATGAGCTCTGCCTAGCCCACTTGCGACATTGCCTCTCATATCCATGGGTTGCGGTTTAGTCATCTGTTCATGAGCATTTCTCGACGCTAATTATCAGAGTTTGATAACATCTCCTCTTCGGCCAATGCCCCAACCCTTCGATTTGATCTGCTGCCACTCTTCACTTCTGTCATCACATACTGGGTTCGTATGGTTGAAGTGGATAAATTTCACATTAATATCATTACATTCTTTTTTTTGTAATCTCATCAAACTCTCCTCGATAGTTGGATGAGGAATTTTTGACATATCACGATTGGATAATTCCTCCCCATTCCAAAAAGTTCCGTCAATCCAAGCTTCATTAATTTGTAATTTTTCAAAAAATTCTCTTATGTTTCTTGAATTAGTTGCGATAAGAGTTTCTTCCCAAGTATCGTGATCGGGTAGAAAGAGGAGGGCGTTTTTTGGTCCTCGGATAATGATTCCAGCCGTATCTCCATTTTCATTTCGATGTGGAATTTCAATCAATTCTATAGTAAACCCACATTCTTTAGTCGGTTTGAAAGGTTGTTCAAAATCTATCCCAACTGGGTTGAAATTACCATCGTCCACCATTAGTTTGAAATCGATCCGTTTCCCCAAATAGTCGATATTTTTCCGTGTAGAATAAATTGGTACGTCCTTCATCGCCATAGCGGGTTTTCCAAATTGGCCTAAACCTTCTATGTGCCCCAGGTGAAGGTGAGTGAATGTTACAGAATCGGGTGTTATTGGTATTTTCTCGCCGAGTGATGATGCCCATTCTGAAAGTTGTGCAGGCAATCTTCTTGTGACTTCGATGAGATGATTCGAATCATCTAGGCCTCGAATTCCTAAAGATACTGGGAATCGAATTTTTGATGAATCAACATGAGCAAGACTACATCTTTCACAACCACAACCAGCTTGTGGGAGTCCAGCATCTTGGGCTGTTCCAAGCAATGTGAGAGTGACAAAATGGCTCATCTTAGAGGTCGGTTACTCAGGTACATGATAAAATCTTAGTGGAGTTAGAAATCAGACTATTGACCAGCGAAGAACCAATGAACTGTAGTGTTGTCAGATGTTCATGCCCGGCGACACATCTTGGATGTCTGAGAAATTTGCTAACCTTCAGCGAGAAGGATTGGATTGGAATCCTCCAACTCTCGAAACTGCGAATGAGCCCAGATGTATCATGAATGGTCGGCCAACAATAATGTTGTCTGCTAATAATTATCTTAATTTGACAAATCATCCAAGGGTTGTTTCGGCGATGATTGAAGCCACTCAAAAATACGGTGCAGGAAGTGGCTCAGTCCGGGCAATCGCTGGTACTATGGACATCCATCTTGATGCGGAAAAGAAAGTTGCAGAATTTAAAGGCGTAGAATCCGCTCTGATATATTCATCAGGCTATACTGCCAATGTAGGTTTAATTCCATCACTTGTCCAAGGGCCACAAGATGTAATTATCAGTGATGAATTAAACCATGGATCTATCATTGATGGTGTACGTCTAACTAAAGCAACTAGAGGAGTATATTCTCACAACGATATGGGAGCCCTAGAGGCGGTTCTAAAGTCTCATGAGGATTCCGATCGTAAATTGATTATCACTGATGGAGTTTTCTCCATGGATGGTGACATCGCACCGTTAGATGAAATTACTACATTAGCGGAAGAATATGGTGCGATGGTCTTTGTTGACGATTGTCATGGAGAAGGTGTCCTAGGAAAAGGAGGTGCTGGAATTGTCGATCATTTCAAACTTCAAGGTAAGGTTGATTTTGAAATCGGTTCATTTTCTAAAGCACTTGGTGTTCAAGGTGGAATAGTTGCAGGTTCAGAAGAAGTGCGTAATTATGCATTGAATCATTCTCGTTCTTGGCTCCTATCTGGTAGTCAACCACCTGGTGTAGCCGCTGCACAAAAAGCATCAATAGAGGTCTTGATGAGCGAGCCAGAACATCATGCAAAATTATGGGAGAATACCATTTATTTTAGAAATGAACTTCAATCTATGGGCTTCGATACTGGGTTATCTGAGACCCCAATAATACCGGTAATGTGTGGCGATTCAATCGTAGCAAAGAATTTTTCTCAACGATTAGGTGAGGAAGGGGTAATGGCTGGTGCGATAGTTTTCCCAATGGTTGCGAGGGATCAGGCGAGGGTTCGAACACAGATGTCTGCTGGCTTGAGTCAAGATGATCTCAATGAAGTGTTAAGATTGTTCGAAAAGGTAGGACCTGAATTAAGATTAATCTGATTCACGAGTTTATAATTCAGATACAACTTCTTCAACTTCGCAATCAGATTGGATTCCTATGTTGATAGTTTCGATTTTATCAATAGTTCTAGACATTCCCTCGAATGGGTCAAGTTCTCTATCAATTCGGTCAAGCATTCTCCATCTTGGCGCGTAAGATAGGTGAATGTATAATGGTCCTGGAATAATTAATAAAATTAATCCCAATGAGTTAATCCAGCTTTCGAGGTCATAGAATGTTGTTAAAGTAATAATAATCATACCGATGAATGGAAATGGAAATAGATATCTTCTTCGATTTTCTAAGCGAATTGGAGGCCTTTTGAATATTGACGAAGCGAGGCTAGAGAATCCACCGAGAAATGAGCACATTGCAATTATGCTAATCGTCAATAATATCCATTCTAATAATAATTCATTGAGGGTTTTCTCTATGGAGTATGCCTCATAACCCAGTGGTAATATCAAAGGAAGGCTGATTAATAATCCATAGAGAATGCCTACAAAAACGGGATGGCAAACAGTCAATGGATAACGAAGAAATAACTGGCTGAGAGAGCCACCTTCGAACATGTGCCGATGTTCTTCATCGAACTCAGAGAGTCGGTTACGCCACCCATCCACAGTAAATCGTGAGTGGTGCCAATTATTACCATTGTGCCCTTAATTTTAGTAAAAATCGGTGTTATCAGAAAAATATTACAACCAGTCAATCAATTTTTCGAATTGTTATTATCGGAGGGATTATGATTGATTCCTCGCATGGTCAATCGAGAGGGATGGCAATATGGTAGATGGTGAAGATTTGTTCACAGTGACAGACAAGCATCTTGATACAGGATTAAGAGGAATTCCAGTAGGTACTTGTCAGACCTCTTACGTCGATCCCTTTGAGGGGATTCATTACGTCGGATATCCTGTAGAGGACCTAGTGGATTTGGAAGAAGAAGATGTTATTTTTCTTCTGATGTACAAGAGATTACCATCTGACCATGAATCGAAAGAATTCCGTGCAGAACTAGCACAACGTGGTAAAAACATTCCAACTGGTGCATTGAGAGTATTGGAATCATTAACACCAGGCTCGGGCCATCCGATGGACTGGTTATCGATTGGAATAATGGCTCTTGGTACTGCGGAGACGACAGGTGACACTCGAGCTGATGCGATGAATTTAATTGCTAGAATGCCTGAATTAATGGCGAGAATTTTCAGATTGAGAAATGGAGTTAAAGACAAACTTAAGCCTCGTAAACCAGAACTTGGTCTTGTTGAAAATTTTGTTCACATGATGGGTTATGAAGGTGAAAGAGCAGAGAAAGTCACACATGTTCTCAGGTTCTTCTTCATTTTACATATGGATCATGGGGGTGGCAATCTTTCGACCTTTTCAGGGAAGGCAGTCGCATCTGGATGGGCTAGTATTTACTCATCACTTTCAAGTGCAATGAATGCACTTTCAGGACCATTACATGGTCGTGCAAACCAATCTTGTTTGGAGTTTGTTCAACGAATTGGGACATCAAATCATGAAGATATTGAAAAATTTGTTCGTGAAGAATTAGCAAATCGGCGGCCAATTTATGGATTCGGTCACGGTGTTCTCCGAGCTGAAGATCCTCGGGCGAGACTACTCATCGAACTCGGAGAAGAAATATGTCCAGATGACGATAATTTTCAAATTGTCAAGGCACTGAGAGAAGTAGTTCCACCAATCTTATCTGAAATCCCAAAAATTAGTAATCCATACCCCAATGTTGATATCGCAAGTGGAAGTTTATTAAATTCGGTTGGATTTAGGATGCCAGAATACTATACGACTTTCTTCGGGTGGGCTCGTGTAGCCGGAATAAGTGCCCAAATTCTTGATGAACGAAATGCTCGTGGTGGCCGAGGAACGCCAATTTATCGACCAAAATATATTCCAAAAAACCAACCTCATCGAAGATTGGAATAATTAGGGCGAGTATTTTTTCCCGGCTCCTCGATGACCTACCATTCGAACCACTTCCCATGGTAATTTGTTAGAATCAGTGATATCAAACAACTCGTCGAGGCTTTTTTCCCAATGCCAATTCTTTCTCCAGACCGATAGGTGCGCACGCCTTTGTGATGACGACAATTCATGCCAAGGGGTGACATTTGTCCTCAATTCATCAATCAATTCTTTGTGCATCTCAATGGGTGCTAATTCCAATTCGATTTTTTGTTCAGGAGACAACGGTTGTGTCGCAGGCTTTACCCATCTTGCATCTCCTCCTGGAAGCGTGTAGAGGTTCGGATCCAGATTGTCGGTTATAGTTGTAATTCCTGATTTTTGTAATGTGTGTTCGATTTTGAGATATGCCGGCCAAACATAAATTGGATAGCCCTTTCTTGTTTGATTCAATCTCTCAATCGATGCAGGAGTCAAACTAATTGTTCTTCCAAGAGTAAGATGGCGACGAAGGCCGAAAAGATATGTGGAAGCGCATGGTAGGAGGGGTGAGCCTTTTGCTCGATGTCGTTCAACTAGGCGAGGTAGTGAATGAGAGATGAATGAAGGTGTCCCCATCATTCGTTGAACTGTAGTCGTCCCCCATTGTCGGAGATGTGGCATTAATTGTGCAAAATCATGTTCATCTCCAAAGGCTCGAGCAGCTTTCATTGTGAGGGGTTCAAATGAGTAAATTACTTTGCTCGTTTTTGGGATGTCAAACGCAGATATATTTTCATTTACTAATTGAATCATATCCTTCATATGGTTCATACATGCTTCATTTCCGAACCAGCCCCCCCCAACTCTTGATTTCGGATGGGGTGCCTTTAATTCGATGCAAGAGATTTTTGCTTGATCTATCCAAGGATCGACAAATTCTGATTTTTCTAATAACTCATCAAAATAAATTAGTCTATTGTCGAGTTCGTCTGATTCATATTCCTCTAGATAACGATTATCTGAATCGCGTGGATCGTGATGGAGAATTAGTCGTTTGTCTTTGGTTAAGCGTAAATCAAACTCAACCCCATCGCTATATTTCATTCCATGTAGAATGGCATCCAAGGAGTTTTCAACAGGTTGAACCCATAAATTGTCCTCTGCCACGTATACTGCGCAGGCATTCTTCATTTAGAACAAGACCTATTCTATACTCTCCTAAGCCCCAATGCTAATACCCTTAGATGAATACCGACCGTTAGGTATTACCATGTCAGAGACAACTCAACTAGACCGCTCATCAGACCCTAAAGAAGTTCGAGGTTATGCATTTTACGACTGGGGGAAGTCCTCATTCGAGACTTCGGTAACCTCTGCGGTCGGACCTGCCTGGTTCGGATATCTATTCTTGAAAGCGAATGGTTTGGACACCGTTATTCTCGGTCAATCCATGACTGGGGATGCGGTTTGGTCCCTCGGGGTCACAGCCGCAGCCTTGCTTGTGGCTTTGGTCAGCCCGTCTCTTGGTGTCATTGCCGACCGGCGGACAATCAAGATGTGGTGGTTACGAGTTTTCACGATAATTGGAGCAGGTTCGACCTTTTTACTCGCTTTTAGTCCTATGTTTGACGTATCGAGACAATGGGTTTGGTTAGTCATAATGTTCGTCATCGCTAATATCGGACTGAATGGTGCAGGCGTTTTTTACAATGCTTTACTACCTCATATGGGCACTGACGATGAGATGGATAGAATTTCCAATTTAGCTTATGCCTACGGATATATTGGCGGTGGTCTGCTGCTTTTATTCCACTTCATTCTCTTCGGCCTCGTTGAAGGTGATTGGGTAATTCCATTCATTATGGCCACCTCCGGTGTTTGGTGGATGGGATTCGCCATGGTGACGTTCAAGTATGTGCCAGAACCTCCCATCGAGAATGAAATGGAGAAGTTGGGCGTCATCGCTTCTGCCAAGATGGCGACAGGTGAAGTGATTAAGACAATCAAGTCAATGAGTTCATTCCGAACTCTTTTCATCTATATGTTGGCATTCTTCTTCTTCATCGATGGAATCAATAGCGTCACGGCTTTGGCCGGAATTTACGGAATCGTCGTATTGGGATTGACAGCTGGGACGCTGATGTTGACGATTCTCATTATCCAGTTCGTTGCTGCTCCATGCGCTATAGGATTTACGAAATTAGCCGAAAAGACGAGTACCAAGAATGCCTTAACCATCTCTTTGGTTGGTTGGGTCATCGTCATCGTTGGCGCAATGTCTTTCGCTCCTCTCACCCTCACCGACCACGTTGAACATGATATCCAATTTGATTGGGATTCTGATGGCGATGGAATAGCAGATACATACGATGACAATATAGATGGAGATTGGTATAGTAATGAAGTGGAAATTGCCGCTGGAACCGATCCATACGACCCTTCGAGCCATCCGGATGGGCTTTCCACTACTTGGGTAGAGCAGAGAATTGAGGGGGCTGGTCAATACGTTATCACGATTGGCGGAACCGCCTACGACCTTGGGATTGCGGTTGAGGGTGGTGAACAGGATTGGGCTAACGAATGGAACGATATGATGGCTTTTCATGAGAATGAGTATTACACCGAGCGAGTCGTTTATTCCTTCAATGATCCATTGGATTCTTCAATGATAGTTTCCACTTCAGATGTTGACCGAATGACGGATTTCTTCGCCACTTTCGATGCTAAGAATCGTTTCAGTTACTCTGTCAGTAATGGCCCACTCGATGCAGAAAGAGGCATGGGAGATAGTCATCCGACCAGCATTGGCGATGGGCCGGTTGACATCATTCCTGAGAAGGTCAGAGCATCTGTTTGGGAGCCTATGGGTATAGGAGTCAATATACAATTCCTCCTCCTCGGCTGTATGGCCGGTGCCCTCCTCGGTGGCTCACAAGGCCTCGCACGCTCTCTATTCGGTCAGATGGTCCCAGAAACTCGCAGCGCCGAATTCTTTGGCTTCTTCGGCTTCTTCGGCAAAGTCGCCGCTTTGATGGGTCCTGCTATGTACACTTACCTAACTATCACATACGATAGCAGAGTTGGTGTTGCTAGTTTCTGCGTCCTCATCATTATCGGAACCGTATTGATGCGAAGTGTCGATGTTGATGCTGGCCGCGCGGATGCACAAGCAGAAGATGCCCGCAACCGTGGTATCAAAGTCGAATGAGACTGGTTATGTTTGGAAATATTTTTCCGACAATAACGCAAGTTCGATAAGAATCAAAATTGGACCACCGACAAGGAATAGCGAGAGCGGATCTGGCGGTGAGAGCATAGCGCCAAGAAAAAGTGCACTGAACCAAAACAGTCCTCTATTCTCAACAATCGTTTGATGCTCAATCAAGCCGGCACGCAGAAGGAGTATGACAAGAATTGGAACTTGAAATCCGATTATTGATCCAAAAAATAACCCTGCGATAAATCCTATCCAGGATTGTAATTGCCAAGTATTTGACAATCCTGATGAGGCAGCATCCGCAGCCAAATAATCTAGTAACATCGGAATTAAAATTTCTTTCGCATACAGTGCCCCGAGTAATCCAAGAATGAAGATTGCGATTAATACCTTAATGAGTGGCTTAAATCGAGTAATTTTCACATCGCTGACATTTCTTCGCGCCTTAGCTAATATCGATCTTCCATTCCACCCTAAATCGCAAATGATTGTAAAAAATACGAGAGAAAAACCAATCTGAGTCGCGATTCTCAGTTGCAATAGAACTATTTCCATCGGTTGCAAGATGATGACTTGAACTCCATCTGGAAGAAAACCATCTGCTTGTAATAACCAAGTTATTGCCTCGCCAGCCCCAGGGTAACCACCGATGAATCCGATAAAAAACATTAACAAAATCAATTTTGCCCTTGACTGAAAATGTCCGATTAAGCCAACGATGTCGGCTTGAGAAAAGAACTCGCCGCCATCATTGTCCACGAGTCTCGGAACACTTACCATTCCTCAATACATCGTAAGGGTAAATCTGTGAATATTACCTTCTAAGGATTATCGAAAGAATGTCCTCATCTTTCAATAGGTGGTCTAAACCCACCCGTTGCCAATCGAATTTTGCACTAGGTCCCTTGACCCGAGCATAACGATATTTTCTAACAAAATCTCTGTGTAATTTCGCACAAACATCGCGTACAGTGGATGTATCTTTGACAATAAGAGGTTCAATCAAATCTGCTTCTTGACCTTGAGGTTTGAGATATATTGACATGAAGTGTAAATTTTCGAAAATGAAATTTTTCATGTCGTCTATTCCTTGCCCCGTTTTTGCGGATACTTCAAGAATTGGCCAATCGAGAGGTATCATATCTCTAATTTTTTGCAAATCTTCTTCGTTGGCTAAATCGACTTTGTTAATGACGATTACAGCGTTGTTATAGATTCGATTACCAGCCAATGTGTCGACGATATGGTCATCGGTGACATTGGTACGCAATGTGACAGTTGCCGAAACGATGCCGAAGGTTCGTACGATTAATTGAATTTCTTCAGTTGTTAAATTGGTTTGCTCAACCGTGCTACGAACTACAATTCCTCCCCGGCTAGTTCTGGTGATGAAAACTTGAGGCTTGGGTTGGTTCAATCTTAACCCAGACTTCCATAATTCATGGTCGAGGATATCATAGTGGGACCCTTGGAATGGATCTAGAACGTAGAGAACCATGTCTGATCCACGTATGACATTGAGAATTTCTCGTCCTCTTCCTTTGCCGTCAGAAGCGCCTTTGATTAGTCCGGGCAAGTCTAGAATCTGAATTTTCGCACCGCGATGTTCCATTAATCCCGGTATGCATGTTAGTGTAGTAAAGGCGAAATCACCTGTTTCTGATTTCACATCGGTCAATTGAGAAATCAGGCTAGATTTTCCAACACTCGGAAACCCAACCAGTGCGACCGAAGCATCGCCAGATTTTTTGACCTCAAATCCATGACCTCCACCACTAGCTTTTGCGTGGGCGTTGGCTTTCTCCTTACGTTCGCGGAGAGCTGCAATTTTCGCCTTAATCTTACCCAGATGACCTTGTGTTGCTTTATTGGATTTTGTTTTGGTAATCTCTTCCTCAAGGACTTTGATTTGCTCCTCGATTGTTGCCATTCAAGTTCCACCCACATCGGTTGTTATTGATTGCAGCGCCGAGCCCCCAGTTCTTCAATCCGATGTAACTTCAGACACTGAACCGTGGGAAGCATTCTATCCAATACACTCTCTCGAACGAGATATGGATTGGATCAAGAATCCCGCATTACTCCCACTATGGGAGGTGCTGAAGAAAATCGCGAAGGAATTGGAAGGTTCCAATGTCTCACTCTATCTGACTCCGCTTTACAGAAATCAGCACCTTGTTTTAACGATGCCACAACCAATGCTGAGACATAAAACTGGAAAGTGCACTTTGCGCTTCTTCTCTGAAGACGATACAGCCATCGAACATTTACCAAAATTATTACAAGATTGCCTATATACTTGGGTTGATGCAGGGATAATCAGTTAGTTAATCGAGGTCGGTTTACTAGAGGTAGTCAAGGGGGAGCAGACATGGTGGATATTTTGCTCTACTTGGTAGAAAGAAAATCGTATTTTCTCCTTTGTCACAAACCTCTTATGGAAATATTTGAAGGAATGAAAACACGAAGTTTGAGGGACATTCGCCCAATTATTGATGAAAATTTTCATCGGGAATTTGATGTCGATTTAGAGGGTGAAATTCTCGAATGGTTCGACTCAAATCTAGAAATAGTTCTAGATATTTCTTTAGTTGATCAGGCGATGAATGTTGAGCGAAAATCCGAGTTGGCAATTTTATTTGCTAGATGGTGTTCATACAGTGAATGGCGTTGTTGGGATGCTAGATTATTTTTGTATGTCGAGCCAATAATCGGGCGAAAAATCGAAGATGTTGATGAATTTTTGGAATATTCAATTTGGTCTGAATTTGCTTTAGAATTGATGAATTTAGTCTCCACCGAGTATTCCGAATCAGTAATTAGCGATTGGATGGGTCGAAGGGAAAAGTTAGGTGAGACGATGGAACCTTCTGAAGATCCGAGGATTTTACCAACTATGGCTGCACATCGTCTCGCCACAGAATCCTTACAAGAATTTTTGAAATCAGTCCAGAATGAGGGAAATTCTCTTTTGATAGGCCGAGAATTCTTGAATTCTCAGTTATGGAAATTCGACAAACTTTCTATGGCAGAACAGGTGGGGGTGAATCGTTGACGGAGTTGCCATTAATCCCAGTGCCGCCAGCGCGAGAAAAGGAACCCGGAGTAGTAGTCTTAGGTCGATTTCAGCCATTTCACTGCGGACATGCACTTATGGTTGAGGCGGCTGAGAATTGGCGGCGCCAAAATTTACCTTCTAGCAAATTAATAATCGCGATTGGTTCTTCGAATCGATCTCAAAGTATGACAAATCCATGGTCATGGGAAGAGCGGGCAGAGATGATTCAGATTTGGCTTAGTTCGGCGGGAATTGATTCAGCTGTTATTATTGCAATCCCCGATATCGATGATCCACCAAATTGGGTTGAACACGCATCGCAATATCATGGTAAGGCAGGAGTCTTTTTCACCAGTGACGTGGCTAGTGCGAATTTATATGAAACTGCTGGATGGCAAGTCGAATTGACTGCTTTAGAAGCAAGAGAACAATACGAAGGTTGGAGGGTTCGAGGTACTGCGATGATGATGTCAACGGTAACTGATCCTGATGCTATATTGATGGTTTTATCGCCATCGATACCGATACCTGTTGTGAGACATTTAATCGAAATTGATGGTCTCAGGCGCCTTGCATTCTTGGGAGAGGGTGGGGAACCAGTTGGTTAATCTAATCAACAATTTGTACAATGAACATCTTCGATATTTTCACCGTTTACAAAAGCGGTAAACCAATCTACGAACAGAACTCCTTCGACTTCTAGGGTATAGAACCTATCAGAACCCAATATCGTGTGATCTGGCCCTGGTGCGATAAATCCAGATACATCGATTCCTGCTTCCTCAATCTTTTGCTCGCTAGCAAATACTTGGCTTGAGTAAGTGATCCTGATGTCATTTCCGAGTAATGCATTGAAGTATTTCATTGTGTCATCTTCGGTATTATCATATCTTCCAAACCTAATCAAATTATCATGGTTCCAAGATTGAATAACCATATCCGCACTGTCAAAGAAATTGAAATCCTGAAATTCATCTAAGAACTCACCCATCGTTTCATTCAAATTCCAATTGCTGACTATGTCGTAAGTCCCATTTGTGTACACACCGCCACTTCCATCGTTGAAAACAGTGATTTCGGCATCTGGGTAAGAATTTGATGCGAGGATACCATAGAATGGAGCAGGGAATGAACCAGCACTAGAGCCTGTTACGAAAATTTCACTCGCATCAGTGAAGTGTGAGGTCAAAAAATTGTACGCTGCCTGGGAGTTCTTGTGGCCACTATGGTTAACTTCCGCATATGCATATTCAGTGACTGCATTACCTAAGTGGATATCACCTGTGCAATACGGGACGTATACCATTGACCAATCTGCGAAGGGATTGGCAGGGTTTCTGAAGTTAGATATCCCACCTAAATCCGAGTTGAAGACTGAACCAACAGCAGGACCATCAGAAGAAATTGATGTTTTGAAAGTACCACCTTGGTATTTGCAACCTTGGTCCTCAAAGCAAGCGCCACCACCTTCAAAATACAGTAAAACTTTGCTTGGATTAGCATCTCTAGACCAAAAGAACCACTCTGTCCCATCTGCACATTCACAATCCCCCCCGGGGAATTGCTGTACCCAATTGACGCCATATTCCGATTCCCATGGAATTAGGCAAGCCCCGTCATCATCAGTTGCGAGGGAGTCGAAATTTGTCGCTTCAGAATCCATGCATCCGAGAATTTCATCGACATCTCTAATCCCATCATTATCAGAATCCGCGTATTCACAAGAGTTGGATATCTCAACTGTCGCATCAGGATCATAATTTATCGCTTGATTATCCATACAACCGACGATGTCTTCTGTTTCGTCGATTTTTTCACCAGTGCATCCAGCCAGCAGCATTGAAAATACCATTAAGACAGTTATAATATGGGTTGAAGTCGATGCCATTATTTAACTCGGGTATAGTTGAATTTATAAATTCCTGTTTTTATGTCTAAATATAATTCAACTTTCAGAAACAATTACTTTGACTGGTCGAATAACTCTGTCTTGTAGAGTATATCCTTCCTCTATTACTTCGATAACTGTGCCTGGTTCGGTACCTTTTGGTGCCGGGATGGTGGCGATAGCTTCCATGGTCGAAGGATTGAATATCTCACCTTGGGCTTCAACCTTGACAACACCTTCTGATTTTAATGCTGATTTTAGAAAATTTAGGGTCATTCTGACTCCTTCGTTTAATGATTCTGATTCGCCATTAGATGAATTAAGAGCTTTTTCTAGCCCATCGAGAACTGGGAGAATTTTTGTAGCAAGATTCACGCTTCGAAATTTGAGAATCTCAGATCTCTCACGTGCCCCCCGCTGCCGAACATTGGAAATTTCAGCAGCGCTATATTGTAATTCTTTTTCCAAATTTGCAATTTGTTCTTCGAGGGCTACGATAGGGTCGATAATTTCATTTTCTTCGAGATTAATGTCTTCATCCAGTTCTTCTGACTTAGGTTCGGGCTCTGAATGGGCCTCATCCCCGGTATCTGACACGGTGTTTCGTCGAAAGCCTCATTCAAGAATCCGATGGTTGTTCTCATTCGGCGTAGAAGTATTCACCAGCTGATTTTTGTTCACGATCTTTGCGACTATTTTGTTTATTAATTCGGGGGCGGTGTGATTCATGATCTCGTCTGAAAGTTACATCTACTTCGCTGAGGAATTTATTCATTCCCTTTCGTAGAGATAGAGGGCCGACGGCATTGCCGTGTTTTCCACCTATGCCGTCGAAGACAAGAAGAGAATCACTGACAATATCAATAAAATAAATATCGTGGTCGATTACCATCGCGGCTTTTTCATTACTTTCCATAGTTCTTCGAATCGCTTTAGCGGCTTCCATACGCGCATTAGCATCGAGATGAGCACTTGGTTCATCTAACAAGTAAAGATCTGCATCTCTACCTAGGCAAATCGCAATACTCACAGCTTGCAATTCCCCTCCAGATAGTTTCTTAGCTCTGTGTTCGAGTATTTTGTCAACCTGCAAGGGTCGAATCACTTGCGTTCGAAATTCTCCACTCGTCCACCTGGTGCCGATTTCAGCCATCAGCCATTCTTCGACTGTTCCATCGAAATCGGTAGCAACATGCTGTGGTTTGTAAGATACTTTAGCATCCATTGTACACCATCCTTGATCTGGCTCAAACTCACCTGCGATCATTTTCACCATCGTGGATTTTCCCGTTGCATTCGGTCCGACAACGCCAACAACCTCTGCACTCCTTACCATACCTTGTCCTGTTTTGAGATAGAACTCTCCAAGTGTTTTCTCCATATCTCCCCATTCAAGAATTGGTTGACCTATTCCTTCACCTCGGACTCTACCTCTTAAAAACTGGATTGGTTTATCTCTGATTCTGACGTTTTCTTCGACCAAAAACCCATCTAAATAAGCATTGATTGCTGTTCTTGTCGATCTGGCAGGCGTGAAAATTCCATAGGCGGCTCGTTCACCATAAACGATGTGAAGTAAATCACACATTACATCGAGAATAGCTAAGTCATGCTCGACAACAAGGATTCGTTTACCCTTTTGAGCTAATTCTTGGATGATGCGAACCATTCTCATTCTTTCATGGATATCGAGGTATGAGGATGGTTCGTCGAAGAAATATACATCTGCTTCTTTCAACATTGTCGCACATATGGCGACCCGTTGTAATTCTCCACCTGATAGTTGGCTGATTTTACGCTTGAGAATATGGTCGATACCTAATAACTCGGCATATTCTTGTAATTCCCCTCGGTCATCTACCTTTTCGAGTAATTCTCTAGCATTTCCATCGAATATTTTCGGTAATTTGTCGATATACTGAGGTTTCACAGCGATTGTAACACCTTCTTCAGCTACCAACTGAAGGTAATCTCGTAATTCTCCGCGAGGAAATGATTCAATGATATCAACCCAATCAGCTGAATTAACTGTCCAGTCACCAAGATTGGGTTGAATCGTCCCGGATAGCAGGTTGATTGCAGTTGATTTTCCCATTCCATTTGGACCAAGAATCCCAACGACTTGTTCTTCACGAGGAGTTGGTAATCTGAATAAGCGGAAACCATTTTCTCCATATCGATGAGTCATTTCTCCTTCCAGTTCTTCAGGTAAATTTGTAATGATTAACGCATCGAAAGGGCATTTTGTGACACAAATCCCGCAACCTATGCAAAGTGGTTCAGAAATCAATGGTTTACCACTTGAATCATCTAGAATGATACACTCGATACCGTTACGGACGGGTGGGCAAAATGCCCAACATTCATCATTACATTTCTTGGGTTGACAACGCTCTTCCAAAAGAACTGCAACCCTCATACCATCACCTCCATCGTCTCTGATTCAATATCTCTTCTATTCAATTTACCAATGCATATAGATTTCTATCAGAGACCGAAAAATCGGTGTCGGATGTAAATATAGGCTGCTAAACCGATTTTCTCGGTCTTTGACAATTGGGTTCGCTCACTGAAGACATCCCCCTTATTTTTGTTGATTTTATTCATTATTGATTGATAGAAAATGGTCATCGCAGCGGGCGAATACCTACTTGATTTGTCAAGTAGAGGGAATAATTTTATCGCTCGCTCGCGGTATTTCTCAGCGCGAGCGATATACTCAGAAACAAATGGTATCCAACCTGGATGTTTGAGGATTTCTTTGCCACTACGCAAATCATCTTCGGAAATTCCGAAGCGGGCAAGATCTTCTATTGGCAAGTAAATGCGATTCCGCTCAAGATCCTCAGCAACGTCTCTAATAATATTGGTTAATTGCATATAAATCCCCCAAGATTCAGCAAATTCACGGGCTAGAGGATCATCATAACCGTATATTTCGATACATACAAGGCCGACGGTCGAGGCAACTTTGTAGCAATAGGTGTAGAGGTCTTCGAAGGTGTCGTAGCGATTTCTATGGAAGTCTTCTTCCATCCCGCTAATCATATCATCGAGTAATTGCCGTGGGATGCCAAATGTATCGACAGTATCTTTCAAAGCAATGAAAATTGGGTCAGTAGAAGTAACTTCCCCATAGGCAGTCGACAATTTTTTTCTGAAGTAAAATAATTGTGACATTTTGTCATTATAAGATGAGCGCTCCACAACTGGTGAACTATCTATTAATCTCTCAATCTTAGTCCGATAATTGATGGATTCTGACTGTTCACTCGATCCACCTGGAAAATAATCGATATAATCTCCATCGGCGATGTCGTCTGCGCGTCGGCAGAATGCGTAGTATGCCATTATAGAGCGTCGTTCTAGATCAGGAAGATACTTGAAGGAATGATAGAAGTTTCCTGCTTCTCTTCGGGTTAATTCTTCACAGAAATCATAAGCAGCGTCAATCATATTTTCGGGCAAGTCATTTTCTGACCAAATCGCTGCATCAATATGTGAAAATGGATTGACTAACTCCCCTCGGGAACCAATAACTCCCATGAAAACCGCTCCTTCACGAATTGTTTCTAGAGCGGTGATACTGATTGCATGAACAGCTTCTTTTGTTAGATTCACTGCCGATCGAACACGCTCGATTTGTATCGATTCAACATCGGTATCGATGAGACTAATCCTCTTGCCGAGATCATATTCGACCTCCGGTTCGGAATCACTCAACTGACGCTCAGACATACTATCACCAGTCGGAGCCCTCAATGTCAGCATTTGAATCTCACCCCCGTGCGCGCGATGATCGCTTCATTCCAGATTACACTTTTTGTTTCTATGTGCCGCCTTCCATGCGCGTTTAGCTCTGAATAACAACTTCAATTGTTTAAATTTAGACACAGTAGGGCGTTTTTTCCATGTATTATAATTCGATTTCCGAATCGATTCTAACACGGCTTGACCACCCCAACTGAACATCATCAAGTCGACGGCTAATCTTGGATCACAATGTTGCCATAATTCTACACCTGCATCAAACCATTCCTGGGCTCGATCTACTTCTTCTTTCATCAGTGCGCGCCATCGCTCATCGGCTACTCGTGCATGATAATCATCGTAAGTATATCCGTGTTTTATCATCGTTTCTTCGGGTAAATATATTCTGTCTTGATCCAAATCCCGGGCAATATCTTGCCAATGATTTGCTAATTGTAATGCGGTGCAGGTCCGGTCAGATAATTCTCTCAACTTCTCGTCATCATGACCATAAACGTAGAGGAATAAATGACCAACCGGGTCTGCTGAAAAGTAGCAATATTCTCGTAATTCGTCAAAATTTGCAAATCTAGTCTTTATTTGATCCATTTTGAAGGCTTGAATTAATTTCCAAAACGGCTCAAGAGGAATTTTGCACTCACGAGCGGTAATTTGAACAGCGATTAGAATCGGATGTTTTGGGCTACCGTTCCAGTCATCTCTAGCTGCTTCAGACAGGTCATGTTCCCATGTATCGAGTAATTTCCATCGTGTTTCATTATCGAAAGGTGCATCATCACCTAAATCATCACCATATCGAGAAAATGCGTAGATATTTTGTATATGCTGAACGTACTCTGGAGGGGTGAATTTGTTAACAACAACAAAATTTTCATAATGCGATTCAGTAATTTTTTTACAATATGCAAGTGCCGATTCCACGGACTGATGTGTTTCCCAGCCTGCTAATGAAACGACTTCTCCTTGCTCTACTAAATGTACTCCAAAATTGAATTTTTCGGCCACATTCACCACTCGGTCCAACCTTTTGAGCCACGGCGAGGTGGTTCGGGCCAATCTGGCCAATTCATATCGTGATGCCAATCATTCATCTGTTCATCACCACTAACAGCGAGTAAATGCGCGGCAGCAGATAGTCCTCCACGGACTGCCCCCTCCATTGTACTCGGCCAATCTGTGTCTAACCAATCCCCACCTAGGATAATGCCGCTTGATGCATCATCGGCGTTCGGTCTGAATCTTTGAGTCCCTGGCCGTAATGCCGAAGTTGCTCGTTTTGCTCTAACAACATGGAATTGAATTAATTCTGGAGAGTTGGGGAATGCTGTTTTTACGACACGCTCATATTCTGTTCGAATTTCGGTATCTTTCATTGAAAGATATGGGTCGGCGAAAGATACCGGCACAGAGATCCAGTGCCCTGGAAGTCCAGCTCTTTGAATTTCATCAAGTTCACCAGTCCTGTCGAAGAGCATCTGGATAAGTGGTTCTTCGATACATGTGACGAATTGGGTGTTTTCTGGTAAAACAGGCCCTTCGTGGAATGCATGTAAACCCATCAAAGTTGTATTTCCTATCGATTCTAGATTATCTGCAATCGAATTATTAATTTCGGATGAATTTCCTCCTCGTAACAGTCTGGTGGTTGGTTTTATCGGTGTGCAGAGGATGACCGTGTCAGCAGGAATTTTTTCATCACGAGTACTGACTCCCGAAATCATTCCATCTTTTGATAATATTTCCATAACTGGAGATGATGTTCGTAATTTTACACCGACTGAACTCAATGTCCTTCGGAGTGCAGGATCCAATACTCCTGATAAATCTCCGGTAAAAGATACAACATCAAAAGAATCTGTGTTGCTAAAAAGACCTTTTCTGAATAAAAATGCAGCGGAAGAACTACTCGCATTCGCTGAATCAATATTGAGTGCTGCCATGACAAGTGGGTCCCAAAATCTTTTGATTGCTCGCTCGGTTTGGCCATTTTCTTTCAGCCATGTCAAAAAATCGATATCATCTAGATTGCGGCGCTCTTTTTCGGTCATTTTTTGTAGAGCTTTAACAGCCTTCTGCATAGCTATTTTATCTTTTAAACTGAGGAATGGAGCGCGTAGTAAAGACATTGCCAGATGATTTGGTGGTGGTAATTTACCTGATTTCAAAGTTGATATCCTGCCTTTATCTACCTCGAGATAGGATAGTCTAGTTTGAGATTGTATTCGCAAAATTTCTCGAGCATCGCAGTGTCCTATCAATTGTAAAAAACGGTTGTAAACACGAAAAGCTGCGTGTTGGCAATTATCGATTTCCCTATCAATTCCTCTCAAACTAACCGATTGAACACGACCACCTAACGTCGCACCCGCTTCGACTAATGTGACATTGATTCCACGTCCAGCTAGTGCGATAGCGCAAGAACAACCAGCTAAACCAGCGCCGACGACTATGACCTTGCCGGCTTCAAACATGTTCCATCGGGATGCTTCTCCCGTCTTAGGCTCTCGCGCTTAGAGTTCGACTTAGAGAATCGATTCAGAGTAGGCCGGCTTCTTTCAATGCGACAGCTAAAACAGCACCGATTTCAGATGGATCGTTTGCGATATGGATTCCTGCTAATTTGAATGCTGCAAATTTTTCTGCAGCAGTGCCCTTTCCACCAGAAATTATCGCACCGGCATGTCCCATTCTTTTTCCAGGAGGTGCGGTTGCACCCGCGACGAAACCGACGATTGGTTTCGTAACGTTTTCAGCAGCCCAAGCAGCAGCATCTTCTTCAGCAGTCCCACCTATTTCGCCAATCATCACAATCGCTTCGGTTTGTAAATCAGCTTGGAAACCGGCGAGGCAATCGATAAACCCGGTGCCATTAACTGGATCTCCACCTATTCCGATACAGGTCGATTGACCTTCACCTATGCTCATTGTTTGAGCAACAGCTTCGTAGGTTAGAGTTCCTGATTTAGAAACGATCCCAATTCGTCCCTTCTTGTGTATGTGGCCGGGCATGATACCAATTTTACACCCCCCATCTTTTCCAGGGGTGATGATTCCAGGGCAGTTTGGTCCGATGAGTCTAATGCCCGGTCTTTGGTCGACATAAGCGACCGCCTTTACCATGTCTAGAGTAGGGATTCCTTCTGTAATACAGACAACAACTCCCTCACCTTTGATTTGGTCAAATGCATCCGCAGCTTCCATAATTGCTTCTGCTGCGAATGGTGGTGGGACATAGATTACTGATGCATCAGCATCGGTTTCTTGTATCGCTTCGAACATGCTATCGTAAACCGATACTGACTTTTCAGCCATGTCGAGTAACAATCCTCCTTTTCCAGGGGTAACCCCGCCGACAATATCTGTCCCATATTCTATCATTTTAGTCGCATGAAAAGTTCCTTGTGAGCCTGTGATTCCTTGAACGAGAACTTTGCTATGTTCGTTAATCCAAATAGGCATCATTGCTCACCTCCTATAAGTCCGACAATTTTTTTTGCTCCTTCTGCAAGAGTCTTTGCCGAGTAAGTTTGTAAGTCGGATGCGTCAATAATCGCTCGTCCTTCTTTGTAATTTGTTCCTGAAAGTCGAATGACAAGTGGCACTTCGAGCCCCATTTTCTCAACCGATGCGAGGATTCCTTTTGCAACAATATCACATCGTTGAATTCCGCCAAATATATTGACAAGAATTCCTTTCACATTAGGGTCTTCAAGAATAATTTCGAATGCGGCGTTGACTGTGTCTTCTCCAGCTCCACCGCCGATGTCGAGGAAATTCGCCGGTTCGCCACCGTATAATTGGATGACATCCATGGTTGCCATCGCGAGTCCGGCTCCATTCACTAAACAGCCGATGTCGCCATCGAGTTTGACATATGATAACCCTAATTCTTTGGCCCGAACTTCAGCATCATCCTCTTCACCTAAATCTCTGATATCTTCCCACTCTTTGTGCCGGAACGAGGCATTCTCATCGAAACTAACCTTCGCATCGAGTGCGATGATTTCATCATCTTCTGAACGGACTAACGGATTAATCTCAATCATTGCACAATCATTCATAACGAAGACATCATACAATTTCCCTAGAATGCCAAAAAAAGATTTGAGGGCAGCGCCTGATAATCCGAGATCCATACCTAAATTTCTCTTCTGAAAGCCCAACAGTCCTGCTGCGGGATCCACCCAAACTTTGTGAAGAGCTTCAGGAGTATTTTCAGCAACCTCTTCGATATCCATTCCACCTTCTGTGGAAGCCATAATCAAAACCGCCTTAGCCTCTCGATCAACTAAAATCGCCAAATAATATTCGTGAGCTATCGCACAACCGGCTTCGACATAGAGATTGTTGACAATTTTGCCGTCTTCCCCTGTTTGAATTGTGACTAATTTATTTCCGAGAATGTTTCGTGAATACAATTCAACATCCTCGCGAGAATGCGCAATTTTCACGCCGCCCACCATCACTTTTTCACCGGATTCAGGAGAGTATAATGTGCCCTTTCCGCGACCACCTGCGTGGATTTGTGACTTCACTGCAACTACTTTTGAGCCGAGGGAATCGTATGCAGAGAGTGCATCTTCAATGCTTGTGCAGTGAACGCCATCGAGGACGTTAACTCCTGCTTCACGGAACATCGACTTACCTTGGTACTCATGAATATTCATCGCTATCGTGCGTGCGACTCGACCTCGCTCTTTCAACGATGCGCTTTGAGGAGTTCTAAGTCGTTGACGCGAAGTGCTGAAAATGGGTCCTGCTCCCGCTCGTCCATGGACGTAGTAGTTTTGGCCGGAGGGTTTGGTACAAGATTACGTCCTTGGACCGAAGGGAGGGCCAAACCTTTGCTTCCGCTTCTAGACAAGACTTTGCTCGAGCGTGTTGTAGAATGCGTCCCGCTCGAAATGATCGATCGTGTGGTTGTCGCTGCAGGCTATGGAATTGAGGAAATGCAGCGATTCTCCGACTCATCAGAATTGCCATATGAGGTGATTCTTTCTGTTGAAAATGAGGCTCTTGGCACGGGGGGGGCGGTCGCACTCGCCCGTAAACATTTGACGGGTAGTGGCCCAATTTTGATTTTAAATGGTGATTTGGTTTCAAGCGTAGATGTTGCAGCTCTTGCCAAACATCATTCATCTTCAGGAGCGGCCGCGACCCTTTCACTTTGGCCTGTTGATGATCCGAGTCGATTCGGTGTGTGTGAGTTGGATGATTCAGGTTTTATTCGCCGCTTTCAAGAAAAACCAGAGCGAGGAACAGAATTTTCGAATTTGATAAATGCAGGCTGTTATTTACTTGAGCGAGAAGTTCTAGATTCGCTCTCTCTTAATCACCACAGCATGGAGCGCGAAATTTTCCCCAGCATTGCTGAATCTGGACGAATGGCGGGTCTTGAGTTTGAAGGCTTCTTTGTCGATGCAGGAACTCCCTCTTCATTTCTTGAAGCGGCACAAGTTTGCATCAATAATGGCAGATTTTCTACAGGTGCAATTTTCGAAGATTCATGGTTTGCCGATACAGTCATTGATGGTGGGCAAGTCTCGGGTTCTGCGATTGGTTCTGAAGTGAAAATCGGAAAAGGTGCAAATTTGATCAACTGCGTTGTCCTTGATGGGGCAATAATCGGTGAGTCAGTTCATTTAGATCGATGTTTAATTGGTGAAGGTGCGACAATTTCGGGTGGATGTCGCCTCAATGATAAGGTCGTAGGTCACGGCGAGATAATCTGATTTATCCGTTAGCGTCAAAGAGGAATTGCTTCTCGCCGAATCATGGGTGGGCAATTAGTCGTAGTCAATTTCAAGACTTATGAAACCGCTCATGGCATCGCTGCAGAAGAATTAGCTAGAGCGATGGCTAGTATTGAAACGGATGCGAGGATGATTGCGGTAGTCTCCGCATTCGATCTTTCAGCGGTTGTTGATGCAGCCCCCAAACTCGAAGTTTGGACCCAACATCTCGACCCAATAGGTTTCGGATCAAATACTGGTTGGTTACATCCTGATACTGCTATTTCTCGAGGAGCTAGTGGGACAATTATCAATCACGCAGAACACAAAGTATCTCTCGAACATGTGGCGATGATTCTTGATTCCGTTCCAGAGGATTTCACAGTCTGCGCATGCGCAGCAAATATCGAGGAAGCCAGAGCATTGACAGCATTACAACCCGACTATGTCGCTGTCGAACCACCTGAATTGATTGGTGGAGATATCTCTGTGACAACCGCAGACCCTGATATTGTCATCAGTACTGCTGCAGCAATCTCAGAGATTAACGAAAATGTGGGGATTCTTTGCGGTGCTGGTGTGAAGAATGGAGCTGATGTAGCAATGGCAATTCAATTGGGCACATCTGGTGTTCTTCTGGCTTCAGGAGTCACAAAAGTTGCTGACCCCGTTTCTGCTTTGGCTGATTTAGTGTCGAAGATTTGAGCACTGCCCCAGGGCATTTTTGTTTGAAAGTACAATTCCTGCATCGCCATTTACTTCGAGATCGAGGTAATTCATCGATATCTCCTGAGAAAATCATCAGATGGGCCATCTGTTCAATATCCATCGCAATCATCGACCTGGATTCGGCCGCCCACTTAGAATCCGCTCTTTTCTGCCACTTAACCCATCGAGTTCCGAGCCAGCCAATGCGAATTACATCCATTTGCTCGACTGGGACGGTGATCAATGGATTTCTTTCAGCCCACAATATCATAGATCCTAATTCCAAGAATACAGCGGCTTTGGGAATACGAGAATTCATTTCCATCGTTATTCGTACCATAGTCAGTCTATCACCATTCCAAATCATTAGATCAGGTGCACCATATTGACGAGCACCATCGAGTAAAAGTGGTTGCAATCTATCAACTGCCTGCCAAAGTCCCGGATTGAGTCGTTGAAGTCGACCGATGACGGGTGCGTTTCTGATTAAGGAAAATCTGTGCATCATCATTTTGACCATCGAATCGACCCCGGAGTGAGGATTCGATTCTATGACTTGATTCGATACAATGGATGCTAAAATTGCCCGGTGAATAACCATTCGATATTCTTCAATATCTGGATCTTCGTTCACCGACCAAGATTCTAACATCGAAAAAAGTGCATCTCGCAAACCACGTCTAGCGTGGTCACCGAGTGGTCTTTTCTGACTTTTTTTCTTTATTTCAACTGAATTATGAGAGAGTACGTGCTCTAGCACGTATTTTCTAGTACATCCATCCAGTAATCTTCCTCGAGTAGGGCTCCACGATATTCTAGGACTATTCCACATGTCGTCAGACCTGAAAATTCAGAGTCTATGAGGTTATCCGAAAACTCACTGTTTCGCACGCTTGCGAGAAGCCTTTCGCCTTCGCAACTTCTTCTTGCGCCACTTCCAGCGTTGATTACCCTGCTTCTTCCAAGCACGTGAACCTCGCTTCATGCAGCCCGCCGACTTACTGCCCCTATATGAGTGGAACGCACCCACACTCGGAAATAGGCTTCAGCGTATGAGATAATTCTACTTCAATAAACTTATGTTAAATGGTGGGCGATACAGGATTCGAACCCGTGTTCTCGGATTAGAAATCCGAGGTGATATCCAGACTACACTAATCGCCCTTGAGCCACGGGCGCGGTCTCCCTTTCATGAACCCTGCACATCGAATTGACTCAGAATATTCATCATGATTCGTTCAAGGTATTGCTCTGATTTAATTTTCCATCGTCTTGGATATCATTCAGAATATCTTCTTCCGAACGTCCAGTTTTAATAGCCACACCCTTTAGTTTTTTTTTCAGTTGCCTTTTACCCCAAAAAAAGTTATATAACCCATTTATTGCCCTTAATATCACTTCAAGAATCGATAGAAGAATCAAACTATTCCACCAGGAATTTGCCAATTCTGGCCAACTTTCAATCAAAGAAATGATTGAATCTATGTGAACGGCCGTCGAGTCGACAAGGAATACACCGAGAACAGCAAATGGCAACATTTTCGCAACATCTCTAGAGAGTTCTTCTGTCCAATATGATAGAATTCTGATGGCTCCCACTACAGCTGTTGCAATCAATGCGTTTCGGGCATGATCGGGGTCACTTGCGAACAATGTCAAAATCATTGCTAAAATAAGAGTCCAAAATGCAATTAGTATTGGGATTAATACAATGTAAAGGCCGATATGGAAAACGATTCGAAAATATAACCGAAATTTTCCAGAATAATTTTTCTCAAATTTACTCAAGTCGAGTGTCAGAATGTCCTTTCGAGCTAAGAATCGATAAAACAAAAAGACAAATCCTGAATATAATGCAATAGCGATTACAGCCAGTATAATTGGATAGGTTTCTGCGATGAAGTTTTCAAAAATTGTTTGAAATTGATCTAGAGACCGGGGGACGTCCATGCCCTTGCACGAAAGAGAGGTGCAAGTTAATTTTCCTACTGTGAAGTGAATTTTGAGGCACATTTAGGGCATCTATTAGGTAAGCTAACTCTTTTGCGTTCCCAAGAATAACCACATTTAGAACAAATCCATTGTCTTTCGGGAAGATTTTCGAGAACTGCACTACGCATCTTTTGCAGGACTGGTGAATCAGCGAGTTTTGGAGGGGGGGCCATCTTTTTGACCAAATCTGCATGTGTTGTACCGTGGTCGAGAAGTCCAACTGCATGTAATAATTCGTGAACGAGAGTATGGCGGAAGAGGGTATCATCATTAGCGAGGATGGGGTTTAATCCGATAGTGACTGGGCCGGGCGAAACTTTCAATCTACGTCGCCTGAATAATTCGTGATGGTTACATTCGAAACGCGTCATACCTAATCTTGAATCAGATTCTTCCAACCAGATTGTGCTGAGATTTTTTTTTAGAAAACGTAGAAATGGTGCGTCAACTCTGGATAATTGTTGTTCTAGTTGGTCGAAAATATTGAGAGGAATCTGGGGTGGAATTGAAATATTGTTGCCACGGTTTTCCTCTTCATCGACTCCCGGCATGGCTGTGCCTACTCCATTTTCCTTAAATGGTCGTCGAAGGTCGCTTGTTCCCTGGGCGTGTGGCGCAGCTTGGAAGCGCGCTTCCTTGGCATGGAAGAGGCCCCGAGTTCAAATCTCGGCTCGTCCACCATCATTCTTAACGAGTATGAAATTTGTAAATTTAGTCTTGTAAATTGAATGGTAAATACTTTGTTAAAACAATCTTATTATTCTTCGCTTCTGTAAATAAAAAATAATGAATGTTATTTCTAATGAATTATCCAATCAGAAATGAGTACTGCAGGTCATTATGTTAGGCGAAATCAATTTCAAAAGGTATTGAATTCGGCAGATTTTGGACTCAACGGTTAAACAATCTCTATAACAGGTAGTGAACTGGGCAGGCTCTGGAGCGTGTAAACAAACATGACAGATAAGAAAATAATTGCAATAATGATGACACTTGGAATGCTCGCGGCTGCGTTCGCTGGTTGCCTAGGTGGAGAAGATGATCCGGAACCAGTTCCGGAAGACGTAATGGGTTGTATGGACGCGACAGCGAACAATTACAACGCAGATGCGACAGCGGATGACGGTTCGTGCACATATGATGCAACAACAACGACCCTGAAAGTCGGATTCATGAATCCGCTTACAGGACCAATCGCTGTTTTCGCACCGGCATTCACTGATTCAATGATGCTGGCAAAAGCAGATTTGAACGCAATGGCGCCTGCCGATGTAGTAATCGAGATAATTGAAGTTGACTCAGGTTGTGACGGTACAGTCGCAGCTGGCGCAACTCAATCCTTGGTTGACGCTGGTGTGGTCGTAATCGCAGGAGCTGTATGCTCCGGCGGAACAATGGCTTCAATCCCTGTAGCACAAGCTGCTGGTGTTCCAATGATTTCCTACGCAAGTACTTCGCCTGCAATTACTGGCCTCTCGGACGACGATTACCTCTTCCGAGTGGTTCCTTCTGACGGACAGCAAGTACAAGCCCTCTCTGCTGTAGCCAATGATAACGGTTTTTCCAACCCTGGTATTCTCTACATGACTAACGATTATGGTGCTGGACTCAAAGATGGTTTCGTAGCAAGTTTTGGTGATGTTTGCACAACAGTCGGATATGACCAAGATGCAACTGACTTCGCGGGATTAGTATCACAAATAGCTGACGGTGGTTGCGATTCAGTCGCACTATTCTCATATGCTGTTGATGGTGCTGCAATTCTAGAGGAAATGTCTGCACAGGATTTAGACATTCCAGTATTTGGAGCAGAAGGTGTTTCACCTGACGAGTTATCTGATGTTTCAGCAATCGATGGTATGATAGTAACTCAGCCACGTTCTGGTGGTCAATCAGATGCTGCTGATGCTTTCGATGCAGCTTATGCTGCAGCAAATGGTGCAGATGGTGGAATTTACCATCATGAAACATATGATGCAGTAATGATTGCTGGTAAGGCAGCATTGGCAGCTCACGCAGCTGGCAGTGATGACCTCCGCGCTCACGTCCGTGCAGTAGGTACAAACTACGTAGGGACTAGCGGAACACACACATTCGATGCAAATGGAGATGTCGCTGGTTCAGGATACTTAGTCTGTGAATTCACAGTTGATGCAGTCGCCGAACTTTATTGCTACGGGCAATGGATTCTAGGGGAAGGACTCTCAATGAACGCAGATGCTGGTGATGCACCAATTATGGATCAATACGAAGATGGTGAAATGACATACGCAGAAGCATGGACAGCTCTTGAAGGTGTTCGAGCATGCGTAGAAACTGGATCCAATAACCCATGTGAGATTGTCTCGATGGGCTACGGAGATGCAGCAACTCTAGATCCACACGATGCATACGATAGTGCATCTGGTGACATTATCGAAAATGTATATGATACATTGTACCGATATGAAGGAGATGGCGACGGAAACGCAATCATCGTCCCTCGTCTTGCAACTGGATACACAGTCAGTGATGACATGTTGACCTACACCTTCACTCTACGTGATGATGTACACTTCAGCAATGGTGACTCAATGACTGCAGAAGATGTAGTATATTCATGGACACGCGTAAATGAATACGGCGCACCTGAATCACACGTTGCTTGGATTACTCAGCAGAATTTCGAGACTTCTGGATTAACATACATCGATGACACGCACTTCTCAGTGACTCTAATGCAGCCATATGCTGGTTTCGTTTCGACAATCGCTTACACTGTAGGCGCTGTTGTCAACATGGATATGTGTGAAGCAAACCGTGTAGTTACCGCAGACGACCCAGCAACAACTGATGCTGATGAGAGTTCTGATGATTGGTGCCACGGCTGGATGGACGAAGCTCCACTCGGTGCAGGTACTGGTGCATATATTCTAGACACATGGTCCCGTGAGGACAAGATTATCCTTACTCCAAACTGGATGCACTGGGACGCAGGTAACTTCAACATCAACAAGTTTACTGAAATGACAAACGTCGACGAATCGAACACTCGCTTGCTCGCATTCACTGACGGTGAAGCTGATTTCGGTGCTCTAAACTTCGAGGATTTACCTAACTTCTGCTACATCGATGCAAACGGAAACGGAATGTTCGATGCTGGTGAAGATGATGCCCTCGATGATAAGCCGAACATCGCAAGCAAAGATGGATACATTTGCACTTACAGAGAATCATTCACGATTACTCTAGCTGCTTTGAATCTTGATCCAAACGATGCTAATGAAGACCCTATCCTAAACTATGATACAGATGGAGATGGTGTAGATGACGCTAACGTTATGGCTAATCCAAATGTCCGCACTGCAATTGCTTACGCGTTCGATTATGACACTGCTCGCAGAACTACATATGACAACAACTTGGCACCTGTGTACGGTCCAATTCCTAACGGATTCCTATATGACGAATCTCAGTACGAAGTTTTCACATATGATTTGACATATGCTGAATCTCTTCTAGAAGATGCAGGATTTACCCGCCAGTACGATTGCGCTGAATTGGCTAACAACAACACCGTTGTTGTGCCTGTAGCTGACCGTAATGGAGATGAATGCCGCTTACCATCGATTCTACGAATCATGGCTAACGAAGGAAACGATTACCGTATCGCTATGGCTGCACAAATCGCACAATCATTAGGTTCGATTGGTGTTGCAACAGATGGTGATGCAAAGCCATGGGCTGAATATCTCGACATGTACTACACTGGAACATTCGAGATCAGGTTCAGTGGTTGGGCTCCTGATTATCTAGATCCAGATAATTACTGGTCCCCATTCGCTGCAAGCTCAGAGGATGTTTACGGTACTGGATACAACAATGCAGCATTAGATGATCTGCTTCAACAAGCAAAGGTCTCAACCGATGACGCAGAACGTCTCTCTCTTTATTCACAGGCGTTCGACCTATGGGTAGAGGATCCGAACATGATCATTATCGGTCAAGGAAATGGTATTGGTGCAAAGCACAATGATATCTGTTCAGCACCTTGGGCTGCTATCGGCTCAGCACACTGGTTCGACTATGATAAGCTACCAATGGTAGACGGCGCACTTGTTGGAAGCTGTTCTTGAAAAATTTAGATAATTTCTGAATTACGTAAGGCCGGCGACCGTCGCAATTTGCGGCGGTCGTCGAGCTGTTTCATTTCTTTTTATAGCACCCAGAATTTCAATGTGAATTTTTTTTATTAACATCGACATCAGCAATCCGATGAACTGATAACTCAAATGCCTTGCCAAAAAATGGAGTTGGTGTAAGGTGAAGTTACACGAGTTTATCGCTCGAAGAGTAATCTTACTAATCCCTGTAATGATGGGAGTTTCAATCCTCACGTTTTCATTGCTAAGCCTTGTCCCTGGCGACGCTGCTGCATCTGCTTGTGGAGATAAATGTGGTGTAATTGTAGATATTGGCTGGTATGAAGTCGAAAATGAAACCACAGGAGAACTTGAAATTGTGAATGTGTCCATATCTGCTGTTGAATCAAATAGAATGAGGATGGGGACAGAGGAGAATATCGTTGAGAAATACATGAAGTACATCGGAGTAGATGGACCTTATCTGGGGAATGAATATTTAATATTACAATCCAATAATGAATTGAAACCTGTTCATGAAGTGGGAGATATCATTGAAAGGACGGGGCTCGTTGACGGATATTGGGGCGATTCAACATTATATCATCGCCCGGTAGCAGAAGTGGTCAAAGATGTCGCACCTGTGACCCTTGAGATGTCTTTTCTTGCTCTAGCAATTGCATATCCACTCGGTATTTCCCTAGGGATCTTGAGTGCGGTTTGGCAGGATAAAATTTTTGACCAACTATCCCGGTTGATGGCAATTGCCTTTGTTAGCTTACCGATATTTTGGTTGGCAATTTTATTTCAGAAATTATTTGCTACAAAAATTGGAATTTGTGATGATTTATTTGGAACCTCTGGAGGATGTTTCCCAATATTTGGACGCCACGACCCAAGTTTGGCATTTCCCTCGACTGGCTATGTAAATTATTATCCGTCAGAAGGAACAGGTTTCCATTTAATCGATAGTTGGTTTGTTTCTAGTGAAACTTTAGGTGGATTAGGATCTGATTATGACACCAGATGGAAATTATTTAAAGATACATTAATGCATCTGATGTTACCTTGTTTGACTCTAGGTATCGCAAGTGCAGGTAGTTTGTTACGGTACATGAGATCGAGTCTTCTCGAAGTGTTACGAGAAGATTATGTTCGTACCGCGAGAGCAAAGGGGCTATCTGGTTCGAGAGTAATTTTAGTTCATGCTTGCCGTAACGCTCTTGTTCCAATTGTAACTTTACTCGGTTTCTCTATCGGTGCAGCCATCGGTGGAGCGGTATTAACCGAAACGATATTTGCATTTACTGGTATGGGGAGAGTTGCTATTGAGGCAATTCAATATGATGACCAAATAGTGGTGATGGGAATTACCTTGATTACTTCTATTATTTTCCTTCTAGCAAATTTAATAGTTGATATTTCTTATGCGATCGTTGATCCAAGGGTGAGACTAGAATGATGTTAGATTATCTTTCTTCATTATCCCTATATGTGTTTCTGTCGTTCATATTTGCTATTGTTTTCGGCGCCACAATGAAGCCACGTGATACTGGAATTGCAGGCATTATTTCTATTCTATTTATTCCTATTTCTGATGTTTTCCTTGTTTTCAGCATTTGTACAATTATACTGAGTGGAATTAAATATTGCCTGTCCTATTTTGGATATTCATGGAATGAACAATATGCAAAGGGTAGAGATGATCGTAAGGAAAGTATCCGTTTAATCGTTGAAGGATTTGAACAGAAGAAATCAGATATGCGGAGAAGCATTCTGATTTTCACTAGATCTACATTAGCAGTTGTTGGGATATTATTAGTCATTACAGTCTCAATGTTGGCTGTTTTTGCTGAAGATATCGCTGTTGAACACCCAACTAGGGATTTACAGGACACAGAAGATGTATGGAGAATCGATTACGAACCACGGGCAGCTGAACCAGGTTCAGATGAATGCAGGGAACGTGAACAAAGAGTTTCTCTCACTGAATTGAGAAGATATGATACGAATATTACTCCGGCTGTATCGGCGGATAAAATCGACCCAGATACAAAGTCATTCTATACTGACCCAGTTGATGTCTTAAACATTATAAAAATTGTGGATACAAAAGGATACAATAATTCGAATGGCCTAAATTTTTCTGAGCACGTAACAATTTTCACCGATGAAAATGGAACCGACTTTCTTTTGGTTTCAGAAGAATTATTTGATATTCGTCAAATAACAACAATTTATGTCACCTATGAATTTGATAATAGTGAGATGGAAGTTTGGTGGATGCCGGAATCACATAATATCTGTATCCTCGGGACAAATTTCGAAGGTCACGATTTGTTCTCAAAAATTCTTTATGGGGCGAGAATTTCACTTAAAATAGGAATCACAGTTGCTTTCATGACAGTAACGCTCGGGACCATTATTGGCAGTATCAGTGGCTATTACGGCGGGCGTGTCGATGAATTTATCATGAGAATGACAGATGTGTTCTTTGCAGTTCCAGGACTTATCTTAGCAATGGCATTTGTTGCAGTTTTAACCGCAATCCCTAGACTCGCTCTACCAATGGAATTTGCAGTGCTAATCCCATTAATATTCTTAATTTTTCAATTCCAATCAAAAATTGATGAGTTAACGTCTGGTGAAGTGAGGGCACAATCCAATGAAGATAATTCATTATCACAACTGTTGAATGTAGTCGGACTCACGTCATTTGTTCTTGGATCTTTATACTTATTTTGGTCGTTTTGGCCTCAAATACCATTTGAGAATTCGTTAGAAGGTGCTACAAATGATGATGTTAATATGAGAACATTATTAATTTGTTCCACTTTCATCTTGGGTGTCATTGGAATATTATCTGTGACGATGGAACGTAGAGGGGTCAATCCCAAATCCGCTCTAAGTGGTCTATTTAATTCATTTTCATTTAATAATCCAGTTTCATATATCACGATGCGGACTATGTTATCTGCTCTAGCAATTTTCATTCTCATCAAATCTCTCTTCACAATTGAACCTAAATGGATAATTATTCAGGACTTCGATAGACTCTGGAAAATCCAGGTTGCATTAATTTTCACAGGTTGGCCGGGGTATGCTCGCTTAATTAGAGGTCAAGTACTCTATATCAGAGAAATGACTTTCGTTGAAGCTGCAAAAAGTGTTGGAGCCCCGTCATCTAGAATTATGTTTAGACACATTCTTCCCAATGCTTGGGCCCCTCTTCTAGTTGCATTTACACTAGATATAGGCGGAACCATACTCTCAGCAGCAGGTCTGTCGTTCATTGGTCTGGGGGCAGAGATGCATTCTGCTGAGTGGGGGAGAATGGTCTCAGATGGTAGGAAATGGTTCCTTAATGAGTGGTGGTTAGTTACTTTCCCTGGACTGGCAATCGCATTCACAACTTTAGGGTTCAATCTACTAGGTGACGGACTAAGAGATGTTGTGGATCCAAGGAATAGGAGGTGATTTGTTGAGTGACGAAGTATTACTAGATGTCAAAGGACTTAGAGTCCATTTTGATACTCTCGCGGGACCTATCGAGGCGCTACATAATATCGATCTCAAGGTGATGAAAGGTGAGATTCGTGGTGTGGTGGGTGAATCAGGATGTGGGAAATCAGTAACTTCTCTTACCGCAATAGGTCTGGCAACTTGTAAAGTTGATGAGGGTGAAATTTTGTATGATGGATACGATACTGTTTATCGTAGACAAGATAGGGAAAGATGGTTAATTCGACTTTCTACAATTATTTCTTACGTGGGAGCATTACTTATTATTTTCAACGTATTGAGAATTATTTTCGATACATCGGCCGTTTATGGTATCCTGCAAGGAGCTGCCATGATGCTCTTCGGTACCTTTGTTGGTTCAATCGGTAATTTATCGATGTATCGACATGAAAAGGAAATGAGGCGGATTCGAGGTAATGAAATTAGTATGATATTCCAAGAACCGATGACTGCATTGAATCCATTATATACAGTTGAAAAACAAATTTCTGAAGTAATGAAGGAACATAACCATCTTGTAGATAGAGAAACCTCGTATGTGAATAGAATAATTCGGGCATTATTGACTCCATCCACAACAATAATCTCAAAAACAAAGGAAAATCCAATTTCAACTTTAATTCCATTTGCAGTTTTATCCTTATATTTCTTGGTAATATCTAAGGGTGCATCAGATTCGTTTGAATCAATCTCATGGTACTCCTTGCCACTCATTGTACTAATTGGCATTTTCATCGATGTAAGGGATAATCATTCGAAAAATTGGAATTCGAATGATACAATAAATTCTCTTAAGGCAGGATTATTTATTCTGCCGAATGCCTTTGCCTTTGCTCTCATCCTATACATGATGTTCTGGATGCCAATCGCTGCAATCATGGTAATTTTAATTGGAACGTTTATCACGGCAATTACTGTAATGGTTCTGTCTGATTTACTAAAACTAGATTCGGCCCATTCCCGTCAAGTGGTCCAAATTATTGAAGATGTTCAAATTCCGAATCCCGGAACTGTAGCTACAATGTACCCCCATGAATTATCTGGGGGAATGAGACAAAGAGTGATGATCGCTATGATGATGTCTTGTGAACCGAATCTGTTGATTGCGGATGAACCTACAACTGCTTTGGATGTTACAATACAAGCACAAATTCTCAAACTAATGCGAGAAATGAGAGATAGGAAGGGTACATCGATCATGTTGATTACGCACGATTTGGGAGTAATTGCAGAGATGTGTGATACAGTTTCTGTGATGTATGCTGGAACTATTGTCGAATCGGGCTCTCTCGAAGATATTCTGACAAATCCAAGAATGCCGTATACAATCGGATTACTGCATAGTATCCCTCGTATCATCAAAGAATCCGAAGGTGATAGAAAAGACAGCCTACCAATAATTCCAGGCCAAGTCCCTAGTCCTAACGAGCACTTTGATGGCTGTAGATTCCATCCACGATGCCCATTTGCCGATGAAATTTGCATCTCAACAAAACCTGAAAATGTAATGATTAAATCTGGTCATTTTGCAGCTTGTCACCATGTTGATAAAACCAAAAATATTCTTGAGGTTGAATCTGCCTTTGAGAATCTTGCGAGTAAATTGATGGAGGTGAACTAATTGTCTGAACCTCCTCTGATAGAAATGAAAAATATTAAAAAATGGTTCCCGATAAAAGCCGGAATGCTTTCAGCTGTAAAATCACATGTCCGCGCAGTAGATGGAGTCAATTTATCTGTAATGAAGGGAGAAACTCTTGGCATCGTAGGGGAGTCTGGCTGTGGGAAAACTACACTTGGCCGTGTTTTATTGGGTTTGACTCCGATTACTGAGGGGTCAGTCGAATATAATGGGGTCGACATCAGAATGATGAAAAATCGTGAACTTCGGAAAAAGATGCAAATTGTCTTCCAAGACCCAGGTGGATCGATGAATCCACGAATGTCTGTAAGGTCAATCGTCGGAGAACCGTTAATCATCAATGGAATGGCAGATGGGGCTGAACTGACAAAAACTATTGGTGAATTATTAGAATCAGTCGGGTTAAGCAAAAATTTGATGACTCGTTTCCCTCATGAATTTTCAGGTGGCCAGAAGCAGCGAATTGCCATAGCACGCGCACTGGCTCTAAATCCTGAATTTATTCTCTTAGACGAGCCGACAAGCGCGCTCGACGTATCTGTCCAAGCACAGGTGTTGAATCTGTTAGAAGATATTCAGGGAGAAAAAGGCTTGACATTTGTATTCATTACTCATTCTCTTAACGTGGTTCATCATATTTCTGATAGAGTAGCTGTGATGTATCTCGGAAAGATAGTTGAATTATCTGATACCGTAGGATTGTTTGAAAACCCAGCCCACCCATACACTCACGCACTTCTTTCTGCAATCCCTGAAATTTCCATTGAGGACTCTGATGAAAGAATAATTCTTTCAGGAGATGTTCCAAGTCCAGCGAATCCACCCCCTGGCTGTGTATTCCACACAAGATGCCCGATAGCAAAAGAAGGAGTTTGTGATGTTGAAGTCCCTGAATTATCATCGATTTCTAGTGGACATTTAGTTGCATGCCATTTCCCAGTTGAACCAGGGAAATCACTTCCAATTGTCAATTAAGTTGGGAAGAAATCAAGACTAAGCTCATTTTCGTGAGTTCATGAAGGATGGACACGAAGATGATTTGTTCATCGATAATCGAAAGGACTCAGAGTCAGCATTTTGGAGAATTAAAAATGCGGCTGATGCACAGAGGGATGAGCGTGTCCATCGAATTCTAGCGCAAGAAGGTGAGAGCATCTGGCTAACTCTAGGCCGACCTCTCTACATATCAATCTGCATTTTATTTGATTTTCTAATATTATCTGAAATCATTTTTCTGTTCGAAAACTATTATGTCGGCCTAATTTTATTCGCACTAATTTTAGGATTTGTTATGACCGTTCAAAAAAGGTTCTACGATGACAAATTCAAATTGGATTCGGGACTGAATAATAAATAAAAAAATCATACATCGTTTTATTGAGGAGTTATTTCAGACAGATGGCTCAGATGGAATAATTGGAAATTGTTCTGTCGCAACTCTCTCAAAGCGTCGAAACGATGGAACGATTATTCCAATTATCGTCGAAGCAACCATAATCGAAACGGCGATGAATACTGTTGCAGTTAAACCAATTCCATCAATCAAATATCCCCCCATAATCGGAGCGAATGGAATAAATAAGAATGAACCGATAGCATCAATCGAATTGACTCTTCCTCGAAGATGTTGATCTACGCTATCACCAATCGTAGTATTCCATATCACTCCAAGGACTCCTATGATTAATCCTTGAACTAGTGCGATAAGTAAAATGCCGAAGAACCAAGGTGTCATTACATAGAGAATATCAAGCCAAGCAGCTATGCTAACTGTAACATAAAATATTGTTCCACGGATTGATTTCGGAATTGGTTTAGATCCTGCATACAATGCTCCGATAGCAGCGCCAATAGGAGTCGTAGCCCCCCATAATCCATAATGAATTGCATTCCAATCATTTTTTTGGACAATAAAAGGAATGCCGATGTCCATCACTGCACCTCCAATGTGGAATACCATGAAAGCTAAAATACCAACCAATAGCCATGGTTGACTTAGGACGAAATCTCCTGCTAACTTCATTTCAGTTTTGAAATCTCCACCGTCTCCATTTTCTTCTAGTTTTTTAATTGGTACCTCGTCAATCTGCATCAAAAACGCAGCGCTAATCAAAAAGGTTAGCAAATCGATCCAAAGGGCGAATTGAAGCCCAAAAAAATGAATTGCTAATCCACCGACTAATCCTCCAATAGACCAAGCAGCAGTACGGGAGGCATTGTGTAATCCAGTTGCTGCAGCCAAAGTTTCTTCATCAACTAAATCTGGGACGAGTGCCTGAATTGCGGGCATCGAAAAAGCAGTCGAAGCACCCATTATAATAGAGGCAAAAATCATTACTTTTACGATATCAATTCCGATAATTAGCATCATTATGAATACAAATGCAGAAACCGCTTGAATCAAATCCATGGCTAATGCGACTCTTTTTCTTGGCACTCGATCAACTAACATCCCCCCTACCATAATCAGAGGGAGATGTGCAAGAAAATATGCAGTCATTATCATGCCAAAGGCTTTCGGACCACCAATTTCTGCAACTTTCCAACCCACTGCTGTCATGAAAGTTGCCCGGCCGAATTTACTAGCGGTATCACCCAGCACAAATAGGCGGAAATCGCGAATTACCCATGCGTCACTCAAAGCCATGACTGTTCGCCCAACATTGGGCACTTGAATTAATGGGGATTTAATTATCCAATTAATAAGCAAAAACAAGTCATTTGAGAAGTTTCATCCTATTGGGGGACGGACTTTTGGGCAAATGTATAGTAAATCGACAAAACATTAGTCGAATGTATATTATTATCAATTATTAATGTTCGTTAGGTCAATAAATTGAGATTTTCATGTCTATTTGAGCCAATGATTATAGTCGAATTGACTCCGCGTTAGAAGTATAGGATGAATTCTATGTTGACATCGGAGAAAGCGAGTGGTTCAGTTATTTCAGAAGGTCGATTGTCTATGGAATCATTCGAGACAGAATCGGCACGTCGAGGGAGACAGATGGCTGATCTTTATCATCGCTATGGCATCGATACCGAAGAGATAGATGATGTACAATCTTTACCAATTCGATTCCTTGTCGAAGTCGGGAAGGTTGGCCTGGCAAAGTATATTTTCAAAGAAATAATTCACTACAAAGGAAACGCTGAGGTCATATTGTCTAGGCCTTGTACTTACGGTGTCTTCTCTGGGCCAGTCGGGGGTTTTTCCCCTCGTCCTCATCTTTGCGTAGGATGTTTACGATGCACAATCCAACACCCAGAATTTGTCAAAGTTTTGCCAAATCCTGAACGGCTTTCACTGGGTGATTCATACACCACACATGGGCACATTGCTGCGATTGATGAAGAGGCGAAGAAAGGCATGGTTCCAGTTCGTGGGCAGGGTTATCGGGGTAGATTTGGTGGCCCTGGATTTGATGGTATGTTAACTGATATGTCGGAGATTGTTCGACCGAGCAGAGATGGAATTCATGGGCGTGAATTAATTGGAACTTCGGTTGACATCGGCTCTAAACCAATGCACCTATCCTTTGATGAAAAAGGTGAAATAAAAGGAATACAACCTAAAATGTTCAGCATCCAAGTACCATTTATATTCGACCTTCCACCAGGTAATTTGGGCACTGAAAAATTGATTCGAGTAATCGATTTAACGAGTAAAGGGATTGATACTTTAGCATGTGTAAATAGTAGTGATGTTGAACGAATGGCAATTGATTCTGCAAATATTATTCCAGTTCTTTCAATTGATGAGGCCGAAAAGTCCTCGAATTACCCCAATGCTCGCCTTATTCAATTAGATGGATGGGATAGTTCAGCAGTAGATAAAGCACGTTCGGTTAGTGACGCTATGATAGGTGTAAGGATAAAATTCGAAGAAGGATGGCAACTTCGACTCGATTCTGCGGTAAATTATGGTGTTGAAGTGATTCACCTGCTAGCAGACCTACATGGTAGAGGTGAAGATGGCCAATTCGTCACCGAATTATTCAAAGAAGCTCATTTGAGATTAATCGAGCAAGGTCGTCGCGACCTTGTGACATTAATTGGTGCCGGCGGAATTGTTGGAGCCGACCACGTTCCTAAATCGATAATCAGTGGGCTTGATGCAGTTGCACTAGATCTTCCAGTTCTTTTCGCATTACAAGGTCGTTCAGATGGATCACTGGTTGAAAGAGCAGGAGTAATCGGTAATTTACCAAATAAAATGGATGAAGGATGGGCCGAACAACGATTGACCAACCTTTGTGGAAGTTGGCGAGATCAATTGCTCGAAATTCTCGGTGCGATGGGAATTAGAGAAGTGCGTCGACTCCGTGGTGAATTCGGGCGTTCGATGATAGTTGAACACCTTGAGGATGAAGCTTTTGAAGGAATAGCAGGTTATGTCGGAGGTGGTAATTAATGACGATTGTAAAACCTAGTGATATTCTAATTGAGAAGACGACAAATCTGCTACAAAATGGGATGAATGCACGAGCTTTTGGCGACTTTGGTGTCCCTGAAGCATTGGGTGATGCCCGTTGGACGGATGAGTTAATTCTCTCGACTTGGCACATGGCAGAAACAGGTAAAATTCCTGAAAAATTAAATTTCAAAACCGGAAATTCAGGTGGTGGATTTGACCGACTTAAATTCCAATTCCTCGATGAATCCGAATGGCTCGAGCATTCTGAAAAAATTTCAACGAAACTCGATTTGAATCGCCGCGGAGATGAGAAGAACAAGATTTCCATCGACATCCCATGGTATGGCGGCGGGATGTCATACGGGTCGGTCTCGGTTAACGTAATGATGTCACGAGCCCGAAATGCTCGGAGATGGAATTCCTTCATCTCGACCGGTGAAGGTGGTTATCCTACTGAATTAAGAGAGGTTGAAGAGAATGTTATCACCCAGGTTGCTACAGGATACTTCGGTGTCGAAGAGGATACGATTCAAGCTGCACCGATTATTGAATTCAAGTATGCACAGGGAGCAAAGCCAGGGCTTGGAGGACATTTATTGGCTGCAAAAGCCGGAGAGGAAGTCGCGAAATTACGGGGCAGTGTTCCTTTTGTTAGCCTATTCAGCCCCTTCCCATTCCATTCGACTTATTCTGTTGAAGATCACTCTAAACACTTGGACTGGATAGAGACAGTCAACCCAAAGGCCTTGCTTTCTGTCAAGGTGAGTACACCTCACGACGTCGATATGGTCGCTATCGGTTCATTCTATGCTGGCGCTCATATTATACATCTGGACGGCGGTTATGGTGGCACAGGTGCGGCCCCGGAAATTGCTAAGAAAAATATCGCAATGCCGATTGAGTTGGCTATTCCTAAAGTCCACAAATTCCTCGTTGCCGAGGGGGTTAGAGATAAGGTGACACTCATCGCTAGTGGAGGAATTCGAACGGCTGATGATATGGCAAAAGCGATCGCTCTAGGTGCAGATGGTTGTGTCCTCGGAACAACTGATTTGGTTGGCCTTGGTTGCACACGTTGTTCAAATTGTGAAGGTGGCCCCTCTGGCCGTGGATGCCCATGGGGATTAACCACAACCGATATCGAATTACAAGAATGGGTGCCTCAAGATTGGGCTGTTCAGCGACTTGATAATCTCTACGGCGCTATGCAGTGGCGAATGCGAGAAATCCTTCGTAAACTCGGTCTTGATGATGTAACTCAATTGCGTGGTCGAACTGATCTATTACAATATATTCCTGAGGAGGCGAGCGAATGATCGACCCGAACGTGATAATGGATGCTCGGCGTCGAATGACTGCTCGCCATCCAAAATTTGAGCGCCGTGATGAAGATGCTGCTGAAGGCGGTTGCGGAGTTGTCGGTCTAGCCTGCGAAATTCCGGTTGCCGGCCGACATCTTTTCGATTCTTTAGAACAGATGCGTAATCGCGGAAACGGCAAAGGAGGCGGTGTTGCAATGGTTGGGTTGAACCCCACTGATTTCGGTGTCAATCAAGAAATTCTTGACAATAATTATCTTTATGCAGTCGCATATCTTGACAGTAGTGTTCGCACTGCTGTTGAAGAAAAATTCATTAATGAAAATTTTGAATTAATCCATGTTCACGACATGCCAACTCTGTCATCTTGGGAGAACGATTTACTTGCCTTAGATGTTCGCCCACCTGATGTAGTGGTATATTTCGTTAAACCTCGGAAATATAAAGTCGATGAGTTTATTGAATCTAGATTAGATGCTATCATCGATGCTTCCGACCGGGAAGCGGTCGAACAAGAATTCGTCTTCCATGCAACTCATGAATTGAATGTGGAATTTTACGCAAAAGATGGCAGAACAGATGCCTTTGTTTTGAGTCATGGTAGAGACATGTTAATTCTGAAAATTGTCGGATATGCGGAAGACGTCATCAAGTATTATTGTCTTAATGATGTTACTTCTCACGTTTGGATTGGACATCACAGATATCCAACTCGAGGAAGGGTCACACATCCGGGGGGTGCACATCCGTTCGGGCAGGGGATCGATGCTGCACTCGTTCACAATGGTGATTTTTCTAATTATGTTTCAGTGAAGGATTACTTGGCACAAAGGGGAATGGAGCCACTTTTCTTCACTGATACTGAAGTTGCTGCACTGGCTTATGATTTACACCGTCGAGTCTATGGTTATTCTACTGAGCATGTGATAGAGAGTCTCGCACCAACTAGTGAACTCGATTTTATCATGCTTCCAGAAGAAAAGCAAGTTGTTTACGAGGCGATTCAGAAAACCCATATTCACGGCTCGCCAGATGGCCCATGGTTTTTCATCATCGCACAGTCAAGTGGTACCACCCACCAATTGCTTGGGATTACTGACACTTCGATGCTGCGCCCGCAGGTATTTGCATATCAGCGTGGTGAGGTTGGAATTGCATTCTGTGGTTCGGAGAAACAAGTCATCGATGCAGTTCTCGATAGTTTAGCTAGTGAAGATACACGATTTTGGCGCAGAGCCGATGAATATTGGAACGCCAGAGGTGGTTCATACACTGATGGCGGGGCCTTCGTTTTCGATGTAGTTCCAAAATCAGATGGCTCAAAGGAGTTGATAATGTCGGATAAATTTGGTAAGATAGTCAATACTCACCCTAATGGTGATTTCGAATTAACTTCCGCAACAGAGCAATCTGGAGTCGATATTTCTGGTGAGGGACAAGTAGTTTTCAATTCTGTTATCGAAGCATTACCTCATCTCGGTTGGGGCGAGGCTCGTGCTGTTTTGGATGAAATTGAAGCCAATGTGAAAACTGCTGGACGAATGTGGGGTTGGGATATATTGACGTTATTGTTGGATAGAAAATACGACACTGGCTCACTTCGTTCCAGTCGTTGGTTCGATTTCGTTGAATCAAAACTTGTCAGAATAATCGCTTCATCTTCATCTCACCCTTGTGAAAATTACGTTGGCCAGAAGACGATAGGTCATCGTCCGAAACCGACTCATTCGAGCCAATCATTCGTTATCGATGCTAGAGGATATCCAATCGAAGGGTTAAATTCCTTCGCCCGGGAACTAGTGTCTCTATACGAAATTGGCTGGATGAACTTCGTAATTCTTCATTGCCGTGGTCATCGCTTCATCGGTAATGGATTTGGGGCTAATACCGATGGTGTTCGAATCGATGTCTTCGGTGCTGTGGGGGATTATCTCGGCAGCGGTAATGATGGAATGATTATTCATATGCATGGAAATGGCCAAGATCAGATTGGCCAGATACATAAATCAGGAGAGTTGATCGTCCACGGAGATGTAGGTCAGTGCTACGGTTATGGTTCGAAGGGTGGGAAATTATTCATTCTTGGAAATGCTGCAGGACGCCCTATGATTAATAGTGTGGGAAGTCCTAAATTAGTCATCAATGGTACTGCTTTAGATTATCTTGCTGAGTCATTTATGGCTGGAGATCCTCTAGATGGTGGTGGATTTGTGATTGTGAATGGAATGCAATTTGACGAGAGAGGTGAACTAATTTCTCTCGAAACACCATACCCTGGTGGAAATCTATTCTCTCTTGCAAGCGGAGGCGCGATTTACATACGCGATCCGCGCCAAAGATTATCTGATTCACAACTAAATGGTGGTGCATTTACCGATATGACCGATGCTGATTGGGAAGTTGTTCAACCAATTCTCTATAGAAATCAGGAACATTTTGGCATATCATTACAGCGTTTGCTAACCGTTGAGGGAGAAATTCGAAGCCCGGCTGAAGTTTACAGAAAAATCATCCCTGTGAAATCGAAGATCCTGCATGCAGAAGCAGCATGGGCTGGACATGCTGTCAATTGATTTTCAGAATCGCTTCGCTGAGTAATAAGATAAATCAAAGTCTGAAGAAATCCCTTCTACCATGTCCGAAACTAACTTTCCAGTTTGTGGCGCCATCGACATTCCTTGCATGTTATGTCCGGCAGCGATGATTAGATTGTCATGCTTTGGAGAATAATCAATGATTGGCATTCCATCTGGCGTCATCGGTCTCCAACCATACCATTTATCCTGGATCAAACGCTCACCCGGTGCTCGTAAGTATCGTTTTGCTCCACGTTTTAAAGCTTCAATTCTTGAATGATTTATCTTCTTGTTGAGCCCAGAAAATTCCATAGTTCCACCTAGTCTTAATCCACTTTTCCAGGGAGTCACGGCCATACTTGATTCGCTTAGAATCAGTGGTGTATCAACACATCCTTCTGGTCTTTCTAAAGTGATACTATACCCTTTTCCGGGTTGAATTGGAATTTTTATCCCAAGTCTTTTCCCAAGTTTAGGGGTCCATGAGCCAGTTGCGAGGACATAGTTTTCAGAACTGTATTCTCCATTCGAAGTTTTCACTGATGTGATCTTGTTCTGTTTTGATTCGAATGACTCAACTTGACAATTTTCAAGAATTTCCACTCCTGAAGATTCCACATGATTTCGCATACCGATCATTATATTTTCTGGCCGCATTTGTGCGTCAATATCGTAAAACCATCCTCCGTACAAGCCAGATTTTAAACCCGGTTCGAGCTCTAAAAGTTCCTCTCCAATAAATTCTCTACCTACTAAATTAATATCATCTAACATTCGTTGGAGTGGTATAAATTTATTGAAATCGGATTTAGTTGCATGGACTTGAATACAGCCCTTTTCTTCAAACTCGATATCAAAACCGTCTATTTCAGCCCATTCATTCCACATCGGCCGGGATTCATCCAAGAGTTGTTGACGGCCGAGCATCGCTCGTTTCATGGAGGCATTATTACACTGGCCTGCGGTTTTTACAAACCAAGTCAGGGTAGCCCAATCCATAATTGGATTAATATAGAGCGGAGAGTCTTTTTTGACCATCATTTTCATTGCTTTCAAAATTAAACCAGGCTGAGGAAGTGGTAAAGCATGACTTGGTGAGATCAAACCACAATTTTCTCTAGATGAACCGTTGGCGATATTTCCTTGCTCAATAACTCTTACTGAATAGCCACTATTGCTCAGATAATAAGCACAGGAAAGGCCGATGATTCCTCCACCAATAATTGTGATATCTTTCGATTCTGAATCAAAAAGACAATCATCTCTCTCATTCATAGATTTGCGATTTGAATCAAGCATATCATCACATCGGTATGCGAAGAATTTTGAAGGTAAATCGTTCTGAGATATTTGTAGGTGGTTCGGGTGCCGAAGGTTAAGCGACCAAAGAAAGGATGGTTTCGCCCGACTAAAATGAAAAAGCGCCGCGGCCCTTTGGTTGCACCGAGTGAACGTGGTTTACCACCTTGCCCTGCATGTGGAGAGTGGAGTATGCAAAGGGATGCTAAGCGGAACGAGATGTTTTGTGGAAATTGCGGGGCAATCGTTTAATCGAGCAGATTCTAGCGAAATTCAATTTACTTGACCCCGACTTCAACATCTGTCGCAGTGATGAAGAACAGCACCGGGTGCCTTGGGCATCTCGAGTGATGGGCGATCTGAGCGGCAATATCCGGAATAATTATGGTCCGAATTATCACAAATAGAATGGGTCACAGTTATCGTGTATTAGAGCCCACTAAACTCTCTAAACCACCTGATGATTTGCAAATATCTCGGGCTCAAAAACCATGGAAGAGTTATTTTTCCCTACTAGGAAACACGATTTTGATGGCTCTAATTGTTCAATCATCAGCAACAATTCTAATTGGAATATTAGAATTTAATTCAGCGATTACTTTCGGTGGTGCGATTTGCACTTTACCATTACTTGCATTATTATTATCAATGCATAAACCAAAATTGATTGAAGTTCGTCTAGTCACAGTCAACGAAAATGGGCTGTGTGCACATGCTCTACCCGAAGGCGGCTCAATTATGACTCAAGAACCGAGTAATCTGCATCGATTTATTATTCGGGATGATTCAATATTGGACACCCCCCCATCTCGAAGAATTTGGCTTATTTTCACTACTCTCCTAATCCTCGCTGCAATTTTTTCAGTGTTCGAAAATATTGGAGGTACAATAGGTCTCGTCGCATCCTATGTAGTAGGAATCCCTTTGGTGTTTGCATTATTCTCGATTCCAGCATATGCATGGTTGGCTTCTTCTTCAAATTTAATTGGTATGCCAACTAGATTACGTGAGGCTGAATCGTGGCTTTTTGCTGGCATGGCTGCTGGTTTACCTGCTATTTTGATTAATAGTTGGTTGACTCCAACTCTCACACCATCTGGGTGGTCAACTTCAACCGGAGAAATTTTGACGATTGTGTTGAGTGCTCCGATAGGTGAAGAATTCTTTAAAGCCGTTGCAGTTGCCTGTTTCTTGCCAATGATGAGAGGCCCAAAACATGGTTTTCAAATTGGATTTACAGTAGGTTTAGGCTTTGCAATTTCAGAAAATTTACTCTATATTTCATCTGCTTTTGTGGCCGAAGGATTAGATGGATTATTGTTTACCTCGTTATTGCGTGGAATCGGTTCGATTCCTGGTCATGCGGTTTGGACTTCGATAAGTGGTACTGCGATAGGCTGGTGGGTGAGCGATTCTAAGAACCGGGCCCGTGTGTTGTTTTTCGTCAATCGGTTTTCATCAACTGCGATGGCCATAGTTGAGACGATGGGAATCGATGTAGATATGGATGGTGATTTTTCAGGTTATGATGGTCCTGAATATTCGATGATCGACGCTTTAGGTGAGGCAGAGGTGCCTATTTCTGAGTCGGATTGGACTATTTCTTCTGATGGAATCCCTTCAATTATTTCCTCATTAATTCCCAAATCAAATCAACACGCACGTCCAGAAGGTTCGGTTACATATGAGAAAATAACTCTTGATATCGAACATTATCGCTCCGGGCGACAAATCCAGATGCCTAAATCCATTCTCATTGGATTGTTATTTGCAATATTAGGACATATGTCTTGGAACGGATTGCTAATTTTCTCGACTTTATTATTAGAAAAATTGCATGCTTCTGAATTATTGATTGGGGTGGTTTCAATAATTTTATTGCTATGCATGTTAATCTTAGTATTATTAATTGCAAAATATACGATGCGTGGAATTCAATCGATTGCTTTTCATTGAATAGTTGCTAAAAACGAATAGAGGTCAATTCCAGAGGGAACCCTTCATCACCCGCGCTTCTCGCAGGATAGTTCAGTGTTCACTATAATTCTTGGCGAAGACCAATTTATTTCGCTGATTTTAGTTGCATCTCTACTCTTAGCCTCTCGTGTGAAGGATATGCTAGATATGAGCGGGCTAATCGCTGCTACGATAGTTGGCTTGGTGGTTTCCTTACTCGGCCACTGGACCTGGTTAGTCACTTTGATGTCTTTCCTAATCATAGGTTCTACCGCGACAAAATGGCGATATGAAGAGAAGTTGCAATTGTCCTTAAATGAGGCTAATGAAGGTATTCGCAGTTGGAAAAATGTCATGGCTAATGGTGGCGCCGTGACGCTTTTGGCAATATATAATGCATATTCTGGTGGTTATGATTGGATGTATTTAGCTGCCGTTTCGAGTATCGCAGTCGCTTCGTCCGATACACTCGCATCAGAAATAGGCTCACTCGATCACCGAACTAGGAGCATAACCACTCTAGAGGCAGTTCCCGCTGGAACCAATGGGGGGATGTCACCTACTGGGACAATAGCCGCAGCCGCAGGTGCCATTTTCATTGCGACAGTCGGCATTGCATTATTCCCATTCTCAAACCATGTTATTGCGATGCCTATTTTTTTCTTTTTCACCGCCTCGATTGGTTGGCTTGGCTGCCAAGTCGATTCTATCCTCGGTGCACTCCTTGAGAATCGAGGATACCTTGGAAAACATAGCGTAAACTTCCTTGCAACACTATCTGGTGTGGTTATGGCAGTCATTTTTTACAATAATTTACTATGAGCGTAGTTGCGAGGGGTTTGTGTACACTCGAATGAGGCAACCAAAATGATGGGGGACCGCGGAACTCAGTTTAGGGCGATTTCCTTCGCCCTCATTTTGGTTGGGTTGAGCCTAGCAAGTACTGTCATCGCTCAGCGAAACGCACCTGATGGACCCGGGGTGGAGTGGGAACTTCCGCAGAGTAATATGCTTTTTTTGAAGGGCGATTCCAGCTCACCTTTCTTAGATCGGAATTGGAGCGTCTTGACGGGTGAACCTTTGGGTGAAGCTCAATTTCAGAAAACTTTAGGCTATCAAAATTTAATCAATATTCAGTCTGCACCATTAGTCGAAGCGGCTCGATTCGAAGGAAATATTACAGTTCATCTCTTCGCTGCATTAGAGACATCAAATGATGGTTGTAGATTCACAAATCCGGTTCCCGGTTCTCCTCTAGGCGCGACGACAACATTCTCCGTGTCACTTACCTTGGGTGGAGTCCAAGTTCTGACAAATGCAGAAACAGAATCAGTTGTTATGACTGAATCATTTACCGTTGCTCATGAATTCACCGTTCGAGCCACAGATGTAAACGCCAGCTTAGGGCCTGGTGATTTGGTAGGGTTGAAAATTGATGTTAGTCATGATTGCCTTCAGAGTGGAGTTCTCTATTGGGACACTTACGATGCTCTGACTGGAATCGAGTTCGAAGGGAATCTTCTCGAACCCGAACTCGATAATGCAATAGATTCAAACGGCATGATTAGGATTGAATTCACTCCAATTTCTCCTTGGGGTGGTGATGATTATGTCTGGCAGGTTCTGGAAATTATTGGACCGATGGACTATGCTCAAATGATCCATGGGAACGCACCTGAAGATTTACGTCTCGATCATTTCGAATCTCCTCATGGAACTCGAATCGGAGATGCCAACAGAACGGTGTTAACTTGGTCTGCAGACAAACCATTGGCACCAGGGACCTACATGGTCGATGCTTGTTTTGCACTTTCCGACCATAATCCAAGTGAGCCTTGTGATGCTTATGCAGTGATGCGATTTGAGGTTCCTGAACCTCAATCAGCCTTACTAAATGGGTTATGGGCAGCAATTTTAATTCCACTAGCAATAATTGGGTGGATAGGCATTTCCATGCGGGATGCGATGTTACCATTACCTGCATACGGTGTAATTTTACTGTTAGCGATTGCAACATTAGGTCCAGCGCTTTACCTGCCAGATATTGAAATAGATTCTCCTCGAACCGATGGCGCGGCGCCGTCATTTGCACTTCTTTCACATGGTGAATCTGCTGAGATGATCACTCTTACCGATTTGATTAGCGATTCGGATGCAATCGTTGTTGGTTTATTCTCTCCGAGTTCACCAAATGCCGAACGCCAACGTAGTGATTTCCAAGCTGCATTGTTGATGATGGAAAGCAACATAAAATTTCTTCAAATCGCCACTGGTGAAGGCGTTCGCGCAGTTGATCTTGACAATTTAGCCGAAGCGGTCAACGAGAGTTGGCCAATATTGATGGATGAAGCGGATTCAAGCGTTGGAAAAGCCTTCCCTAGTGGTGCAAGTGATGCGGTAATCATCATCGACTCAGCGGGTTTTATCTCAGAATGGCGTCCTGGGACAATGTCAGCCCAAGAGATTCTTGACGCAGCGGATAACGCTGCGAAAGGCTCTGGAAATAATCCGATAAAACTCCTCTCCTTAATTACTACAACTGCATTTTTACCTCTTATAATTCTCTCGATGCCCCGAGAAAGAAAATTCGAAATCCCTACCGAACCTTTGATTCCCGGCTCTGGCAGTGCGTTGACAATTGCAGCTTCAGGTCTCGGTTTCGCATTCTGGGCATTACCAATATCTCTCCTTGCTGCTCTGGGGCTTGGCGCCTATTGGATTTGGATTGAAGTCATTCTCTCAATCATTCTAATTTACCACGGTGTGTCAATGTTAACACGAGGGTCGCTTAAGGAAATTGAGATAATTGGGGAATGGGCATATGGGAAAATACCCGAAAATTACCAAAATTGGCGTTCAAAATCGAGTTTTATCGATGATGTTCACCTCGGGCTTTGGGTCGCATGGCTTGTCTGGCTAAGAATTCCTAACTTGATTCCACAAGGGGTCGGCTCACTCGCACGTTCAGGATTAGTTGGTATTCCCCTATCATTGATTATGCTTGCCGGATTTGTTTTTGTCGCCGGTTTGTTAGTGGTTTTCTCGAGAATTATTGTACTTCTTCCTGGTAAGTTATCGAGACTTCTGGGGTCAGTCAGCGTTGGTCTAAGGCCTCGAGCATGGGGTTTAGCCTCATGCATTCTAGGTGCTTGGATTCTGATTAGCCTAATACTTGGGCCTATCCAAGGTTCGATGTAATTATTGTTTACCAACGGTGTCCATTCAACCGTGATGATGATAAGAAGAAGGTCTCTCGTCCAGCATACCCTTGGGGGTATAGTATAACTTGGTAGTACAGCGGGCTCCAGTTGCACGGGAATGACGACGAAATTGTGATCTGATAGGTTTTTGATGACCAACTGGAGCACTGACCCGTCGCGACCCGAGAGCGTGCCGAAACTAAGAACACGCTAGGCGGAAGATACCCGCTGATCTGGGTTCAAATCCCAGTGCCCCCACCATATTATTGAATCAGATTATATCTTTGAAATGGTTAATTGAATATGCTCCTGAATCGGTTGGGTTGAAGGACTAGATGTTTGCGGAATCAATTGATGAGCACGAAGTCGATCGCTGTTTTCCTCGTTGCGATTCTAGCAATTCCGCTGGTTGGAAGCTTAGGTTCTTCATCGGAACAGGGGATTTCGATTGATATCAGCCTTATTGCTGATGGGCAGACAACTCAAATTCCTAGTCAGGATGAGATATGGTGGGATCCTTCAATCGATTGGTGGGAAGTGACCACGCTGGATTCGGATCGAAATGGAATTCATGATTCTCTACAATCCGCGATTGGCAGAGTAAATGTTGTTCTTTCTTATACACGGGATGTCACGCAATTCGATATTGATGTTCTTGCCGCACTCGGTTATGATATTCATCAAGAACTGCCGAGTGTCGATGCGCTCCTGATAGGTGATATTGATGCATCGCAAATTTGGCAACTTGCTGAGATTGATGGAATCATCATGGTCGAGCGATACGGCTCGCTTGTTTTCTATGGCAATGTTCAAACTTTGACTGTGAAGGCAAGAAATTCTACTGAATATCCAGTTGGAGCTTGGAATTTAGGAGTTTCAGGGGCCGGTGTAAACATCGCGTTGACCGATACTGGTGTCGACAACGAGCATCCTGGTTTGTCGGGAAAATTCGTCGCAGGTTATGATGCTGTTTGTTACATCACTTCTGATCCAACATGCATCCTTGCCGGAGGCCGGCAGGACGATGGTTCATTCGACCCCGACGATGGTAATCAGCATGGGACAGCCTGCATGGGAATGGCAAGTGCTACCGGAATTGAAGCAGATGGTTCTCAATCTGAATTTTATGGAGCAGCACCGAACGCTTCTCTTATCGATGTCAGAATCGGTACTGATGTTGGCGCAGGACCGTTCGAAAATTATGTTCTTGAACAAGAATTTTATGAGTCCGCTCTGAACGGTTTGCAATGGGTTATTGATCACAAAGACGATGCTTGGCCAGGGGTTGGCGAGGAAAATTATGGAATTGACATTATTTCTCTTTCATGGGGAATTACAAGCCATGAGAACGGTGGTTCAGATGGTTCCGATGCACACAGCCGAATGCTCGATGCAGCGATGGATGCTGGTGTCACTGTCTCCAATGCTGCTGGAAATGATGGCGAGGATAATGATGGCCTTTCTGGAATGAGTTCCTCTTCACTTTCGATAACCGTGGCTGCAACTGATGACCAAAATACCGTCGACCGTTCCGATGATACGATTGCAGGTTATTCTTCACGCGGCCCTCGACGAGATAATGGCGATGGGAACCCATTGAATGAGTTGATTCCTGAGGTTAGCGCACCCGGATCGAATATCATTCAAGCAGAAGGATGCGTGACAAGTGGCGGCTGCAATAACAATATCCCGGGTCAAGATGCTTCTGGCAATACGTATACTGGCCGGGGTTCTGGTACTTCCTATGCGACACCTTCTGTCAGCGGAGTTATCGCACTGTTAATTGACGCGAATGCGAATTTGACACCGCTGCAAATTAAAGAAGTTCTGAAGCAAACAGCGGAGCGCCGCGGTGAAGCGAGCATACCTGATGTTGATCCATATTGGAACCGTGAATTCGGTTATGGTATGGTCGACGCCTATGAAGCGGTCCGACTAGCATTATTCCTCAGTGAAACCGATCAAACAACATCCATTGATCCAAATCTACAGAATCATTTGTTGAATGTTTCAACCAATGGTTCAATCGAAATCAGTGGTCATGCATGGGGTCAATCCGGTGATGTTGAGAGGGTAGAATATCGGATTGATAATGGAGAATGGCGACAAGCGTTTTACAATGAATCTCAGTTAACGGTAGGTGGACTCACTCCATTCGATTGGTTTGTTAATTTAGATGCAAGTAAACTCCTCTCGGGAAATCATTCTGTCGAAATTCGTGCCGCCTCGAGTGACATGCAATCTCTGCCGATTATCGTTCAAGTACAAGGAAAAGATTCCGGGCTGTCTAAAGTATCTATACCTCCCTTCGTTTTCGCTCTTGTGGCGCTAGTAGGAATTACTTGGATATCTGCTCTAGTCTTAATTAGAGTTCGTTCAGATGATGAAATTGATGAGATGATAACTAATTTGCGAAAAGATTCTGAAATCGATAATATTATCGAAGCCGAACTATTGGATTAATGTTGAATCAAATAGTCCATTTTCACCGTTTCTAATGAATTCGGTACATATATTTCATATCTTGTTGCAGATGTCAGCGAGATATGGTGCGTTTCTCTGACCGAGCGATTAGCATACGACCAACCGGTGTTCGTCGTATGTTTGACTTAGCTGGAGATGACTCAATTCAGTTTGGATTGGGTGAACCTGATTTTCAACCTCCGCCTGTTGCCATCGAAGCTTTTTCTAGGGCAATGAACGAAGGTCGTAACAAATATACGACTACTGCTGGTTTACCTCCTCTTCGCCAAAAAATAGCAGAAAACATGCATCATCTCGATCCAAATCTCGATAAATCGAATGTCTGCATCACTATGAGTGGCACCAATGGACTTCTCGACATTTTTCTCGCTTTGGTAAATCCAGGCGATAATGTCTTGCTACCTGAACCGTATTTCCCGTTATATCCAACCGATGTGGTGATATGTGGCGGAGAAGCTAACATGTATCCTTGCACTTTTGAGAATGATTTTGTTCCGACAATTTCCGATCTGGAATCAAGGGTTGACGAAAACACCGTGGCAATCCTCTATAATTTCCCTAGTAATCCTACGGGTGGCAATGTTACCGAAGTTCAACGTGATGAATTAGTAAGTTTTGCCCGTGATAATGATTTATGGTTAATCACCGATGAGGTCTATGACCGAATAGTCTACGATCAAGAACATGTTTCTTTCTTAGGTGCGGGCTATGATAAAGTCATTATGATTAATTCATTTTCTAAAACTTTTGCGATGACCGGCTGGAGAATTGGATACCTTCTTTCTCCTGATGATGAAGCGATGGCACAATTAACAAAAATGCAGTATTATGTCACAGCTTGTAGTAATGATGCGATGCAATACGCTGTGCTAGAAGCATTAGAACATGCTAGCGATTACCCAGCCAAAATGCGCGATGAATTCCAGGCGCGACGAGATTTAATCTGTGAGCGCCTAAACGCGATAGAAGGTGTATCTTGCCATGTTCCAACGGGGGCATTCTATGTATTTCCTAAATTCGACATTCCGGGAGTGACCAGTGAGGAATTGGCAATAGCTCTCCTTGAAGGTGGCGTACTATGCAGCCCTGGGACTGCTTTCGGACCTGCGGGAGAAGGTCACTTACGATTTGCATATACAACCGGTCGAGAAAATATTTCTCTTGGGATGGATCGTGTCGAGATTGTTCTGAACAAATTACGTGGAGACTGAGGAATTCGAATGACCCCTCTTTCCGCTTACACATTTGGGGGAATGGCATTATTTTCTTGCTGGTTTTTACTGAAGGACAAAGATATTCGGTACGCTCTGGGAATTCTCTTTCTATCGGGAATCGGTTTGTACATTTATGGCCCAAACTCAGTGCTATTCGGGACTTTTCTGAGTTCAGGTTGGATCGCTCTCAACCAAGTTGTTTTCAAGGTGGAAATCGTAAAACCTTTAATCATCGAATAGGTTAAATGGCATATCGATCATTCTTTGAGATTGATCATCTTCACTTGATTCCTCATCTACATCTTTGGACTCATTTTCAATTTGTTCTAAAGAATCCTCGAGCTGTGGGATATCGAAGAGGTCATCATCTTCATTTTTATCTTTTGGAGCAGGTAGAGAATGGCCAGATAAATTTTCCAATTCCTTGTCTTTTATTTTCATCCAAGGGGACAGGCCATTCGATCCACCAAGGACACTAATTGTAGTAAAAGTCGCCATAGGTAGCACAGAAATGGCAACGAGGAAATCAATGATTGCGGTTGGCGGAATTTCAGCTTCTGGTGCGACTAAATTGAGGATAATTCCCTCCAATTGAATATCGTGCCAGTGGTTTATGTCTATACTTAGCCAATTGAGAGATGCTGCGAGTACTAGACGAGCAATCCCCCAAAAAATTATCACAGGTAAAATCCAAGAAATTTTTGTTATTCGCCATAGAATTTTACGGAATAATGCTGCGATTCTAACCAAGCGGGTGGAAATAATTGGCTGAATTCTAAACGAAAGCCAAAGAGCGATGAGATATCCAATCATCCCAAGTTCAAATGCCGAATTTGGTTGTATGTATTCATTTGGAATTCCTTCCATAATCAATATAGGGATTGAGATGAGAATAACCTGAGAAGGTACTGCGAGCAATTGCAATCCTCCATGGACTGCGATAAGGTCATTATCATTTTTCCCAACATGCTCGTTGACCATTCTAGCCATTCTGCCATATGGGCTTGAATAGGCTGCCATACGAGAGATGTCAATCAATTCAGGGTCATATTTTCTCTGACTTAATCCAAGGGTTGCTGCCCATCCTCCTCTCTCTACAACTGAATTTGGTCGATAGCCGCCAATCACTAATGCGAGCAAGAGGGACACAGTTCCATACACCAATCCAGCAATCAAAATCCAGTGAAATAATTCAGTTCGAATTGCAATAGTGAAATTTTCTCTATCGATGTCAATAAGGTATGTCAATGAGAAGCCGATAATAGGTACGAGTGTAACTTGAACAAGTAAAATCAAGCATAATCCAATACGATGGGTTAGATTACTCCGCCCCTCCATGATGGTTACGCCACTAGATGCATCCATAAGTCCTTCATCCATATCCTTGACAAATATGTGAGTTATTCAATCTTGTATTAGAATTCAAATAGGTTTCATTCGCCAACAGGGCGGCAAACGAACTCCCCCAATCTTCATACACAGATTGAAGACCCAATGGGATTGTTAGTCATGCGTAGTCTGTCACCAATGTTTGTATTATCTCTAATGCTTTTGATGAGTCTTTCTCCAATGCTACTCCAATCTGACCTTGGGGAAAGGCCAGAAGAAAGTTCTGCAGTACCAAAAGCCCTAATTGACTTTGAAGTGACTTCAATTGAGATAGGAAATGCATCTCGCGACGCAAAAACCTGGCTTCAACCAGATGGCTCAGAACAAGAATACGTCATGAGAGACGAGACGATTCAAATCAATGTTACTTTTACTCAAGCCGGCTCATCTGGTCAGCCTGCTGCTGCTGAAGGATTTTTACAGATTTGGCATCCAGTCGGATTTCTGATTGTAGAGTTCAATGTCAGCATGATTTTGTCAGGTTTCCAGTCTTCCAAAGAAGAATTTATCTGGACTCCAACAGCAGCTCATAGCGCTCTTGATGAAAATGGGTTTTTAGTTGGAGGTATTGAACTTAAAGGAATCATTGACGGTGGATTAGGTGATGATAATGAAGTGAATAATAACCTGCTCCGCAACATTCCAGTAGCGCTATGGCATGACCCAATGGAGAATGGATTTTGCGGTGATGTTGATAATGATCAAATCGTTGATTGCCCAAACCAATTACAATCTAATATCCCAACCTGGGTAGGTGCTGGTTATGATCCGGATGATTCACTCTCGTCAGACCCTGATAATTTCGGACACTGGCGTATGGATAACTCAGAAAGTGCTGAAGGTTCCCTTCATTGGCGAGTCTCGCGGTCTGGTTCTGATTATGGAAGTAATCGCCACGACCGCTTGTGGTGGGGTTGGTTCACCCCATTCCAGAGTTGCGAAGATCCAGGGCATGGCCTAGGATATGGGACTCTTGACTCAGCGGTGACCAGTTCATACGGTAATAATTTCTGCAAGATTAGAATACGTGGGTTCGATTTCTTATCGATGCATTTGGTTACCAATGCTTGGGGTGAGATGGCAGCCGGCGACCAAATTCGCCTCGAAGCCGATGCCGGCCCTGAAGAATATTACAATTACACGTCTCAGTCATTATCTACCACTTCAGGCGATTGGACACAATTGGTTTGGGATATGACTGGTATGCATCCGTCTGCTGATTTTACGATGGCTTTCTTATTCGATTCGAATAGTTCCTATGCGAGTCAGGGAATCCATCTTGACTCATTCTTACTTTTCGGGATAGAAAAGGTACCCGAATACACTCTTGACGTAGATTGTGATGATCCATTGCCCAATTCTTACATGGTTATTCCAGCTGATTCTACTCCTCCTTCCCTTCATTGCACGATAAAAAATAATGGATATATCGATATCACACTGCGACTTTATACCGAGGTAACAAATCAATCTTGGATGTGGGGATTCCCACTGAGGATAGATTCGAACAACAATGTTGACCACGATAATTTTGTTGTTACAAAGGTCATTCATGCATTGGAGACGATGGAGACTTGGTTCAATTTGAGTATACCTGATGGTGCTGGAGTACAAGATTTGGATTGGGATGTTTGGGTTAATGACGGTGTGACAAATTTGACAAAAAATTACATGCGCTTCCCGGTTTCCGTCATGGCTTCGTATTCGTGTAAATTGCAGCAGGAATCTCTTCAAAATCCCGCCGCGACCTTATATCCCGGAGAAAGCGGAGTCGTGCCGATGATTTTGAAAAACACTGGGAATCAATTAGCAACATGGAATTTAGGCGTCTCATTCCCCAATCAAGATTGGACAAATGATGCTGGGATTGAATGGCAGTTAAATGGCTCTGAGATAACTCAAACCGAGTTGTCGATAATCGACGAAATAGCGATTGATGCAATTATTACCGTGCCAGATAGAGTTGAACCTGGTACTTACGAAATCACGTTGTTATCGAGCGGACAATCTCCTGCACAGTATCAAGCTGAATGGCTTATTTACATCGTCGTTCCAGTTTACTACGAACTTGATATTGAATCAGAAGTCAACAATATGGTGGCGCCTGCTGATGATGCGTTACGATTGATTGAATTCAGATTAATCAATCATGGCAATGCTGAGGAAGCTTTCGATCTAAGTATTATCTCTGATTGGCATCTTGATATCTCGATGAATACCGAGCAAACTTTCGAAATCGATCCATTCGGTGGAGATGTAACGGTCACGATGTTGTTGCCGATGCCTTATGGAATTGTGAATGAAACTTATTCCATTACTTTAGTTGCAACCAGTAAAACCAATCCCGATTATCAGGCAAGTAAGAAAATTTTCTTGACCGTCCCTGAGACTTATCTCGTCGAGGTCGAAGATATTGATATGCTCAATGAAGTCTTCCGCGGAGGCGATGATTCGAGGACAGTTAATTGGCGAATTTGGAATCGAGGAAATACAGTAGATTCCTTCCGAATCTCCTTTGATCACCTATCTGATGTATCGGTGAGTGACGTCGGATTGAACAACGGAATAACTCCCTATGTTGCCCCGGGGGAATCATTCAATCTGACAGTTCGCTATTCCTTTGGCGATTTGGCATTTGGAGATCGGGTCATCGAATTAACTGCTACTAGTATCAATGCTGAATCTGCCGGTCAATCTTCCTTCAACACTGGCGAAGCCGTTTTCCAAGTTGGGACGCAGGGTTGGATTAAACTACAACCACCAGCGCCATTGGTCATCGTTGAGAAAGGATATGAAATTGAGCTTGTTTTTACAGTAACAAATAACCATCCTACCGATGCACAGTTGTTACGTACTGATATTGAGCGAGACTCTCCAATTTTCAATAATATCATCGACGCTAGAGTCGACACAGGAGATCAGACATTTGTCCTAGATGCACAGGATTCCCGAACGATCACGGTTTTCTTGACTGTTACCGATGATAATTTGAAGTCGCTTTCTGAAAATGAAATGACATTTGAATTGATTTTAGAAGTCGATGGTGATATCGACAAGGTGTCAAGTTCAGCGACGGTAAGAATGCACAAAATTTCCCCGATAGAAGAAGGACCCAACAAGGGTTTCATCGCTCAAGTTGCGGGTAATATTCTGTTCATTCTTATCGGCCTCGGAGTGATAATTGGGGTAATGATAGCCGCATTCGGAATTATGAAAACAGCTTCGAACCCTCTTGAGGTAGAATCCTCATTTGGTGATTATGAATTGACCGTAGGTGGGGCACCGTCGTTCGATGGTATCCCAGAAGCACCTGAATTACCATCTGCAGATTCTGTTGCGAACTCAATGTTTGGTGGAACTCAAGATATGTTTGAGCAACCTGCCCCTCCACCAATGCCAGATCCATCAGAAATGCCAATGCCTGAATCAATGCCTGAACCGGAGCAACCTGCTATGACGGAACCCGAGTCTCCGCCAACACCTGAGCCTGTTCCAATTTTGGAACCAAAAGTGGAAGAAATAGTAGATTCAACTGAAATTAAGGATGAAATTGAATTGGAAGAAGAACCAGTTGTGGAAGATTCTACGGAGCCTGAATTACCAGCCGGGGTACCACCTATTCCAGATGAAGGTCTTCCACCAGGATGGTCTATTGAGCAATGGGTTCACTATGGTCAGCAGTGGGTTGACCAGCAAAATCAACAATGATTTGGCAGTTCTAATTCTTATTTTCATGTGCGAGTCCTTATGAAACCCCCTTTGGTGGGCGAATCCCGAGTGAAGAGTGATTTCCTATGTACAACGGCCAACAACCAATTTTCATTATGAAAGAAGGCACTGAAAGAACTAGCGGTAGATCTGCTCAAAGTAATAATATCGCAGCAGCCAAAGCTGTTGCTGATGCGGTACGCTCAACACTCGGTCCAAAAGGTATGGACAAAATGCTTGTAGACAGTATGGGTGATGTTGTTATTACCAATGATGGTGCAACTATACTCAAGCAGATGGATATTACCAACCCCGCAGCGAAGATGATTATCGAGGTTGCAAAAACACAGGAACAGCATTGTTACGATGGGACGACTAGCGCGGTTGTAATCGCTGGTGAACTTTTGAAGCGAAGCGAGGATTTAATCGAACAAAATGTTCATCCAACTGTAATTTGTGATGGGTTTAGACTTGCAGCGCAAAAAGCTAGCGAATTAATCGAAAATCATTCGAACGACGTTTCAGAAGAGATTCTAACTGAGGTCGCAAAAACAGCACTCACGGGTAAAAGTGCAGGGGCAGTCAAAGAATTCCTTGCAGATATTTCTGTTCGGGCAGTACTTTCAGTTTCCCAAGAAGATGGGGATGAAATAATCGTCGATCTTGATGATATTAAAGTCGAGAAAAAGCAGGGTGGCTCTATCGGAAGCAGCACTTTGGTCGATGGAATTATTCTCGATAAGGAGCGAGTTCATTCAGGGATGCCTCGCTCAGTATCTGATGCGAAAATTGCATTGATTAACTCTGCAATCGAGGTTAAGAAAACCGAAATCGATGCTAAAATTCAGATTACCGATCCTAAAATGTTGTCACAATTCCTCGACGAGGAAGAAGCATATCTGAAATCCCTTGTCGATAAAATTCAATCAGCGGGTGCGAATGTATTGATTTGCCAGAAGGGTATCGATGATTTGGCACAACACTATATGGCAAAGGCTGGAATCTTTGCTCTTCGTCGAGCAAAGAAGAGCGATATGGAAGCGCTTTCGAAGGCAACTGGAGGGAAAATCATCACTAATGTTGATGATCTTTCGTCTACAGACCTAGGTCTAGCTGCTAAGGTCGATGAAAGAAAAATCGGTGAATCGGATATGGTTTTCGTCACCGGTTGCCCTCAGGCAAAATCTGTCTCCGTTCTACTTCGTGGTGGCACCGAGCATGTCATCGATGAAATCGAGCGCGCGTTCGAAGACGCCATTGGCGTTGTCGCCGTGGCTCACGAAGATAAGGCAGTCCTAACTGGTGGTGGCTCAGTCCTCGCTGCGATTAGCCGTGATCTCCGTGCATATGCTGAGGGAATCGGCGGTCGTGAACAAATGGCGATCGAAGCATTCTCTGGAGCACTCGAAGTTATTCCCAGAACCCTCGCAGAGAATGCTGGTTTAGATCCGGTTAACACGATTATTGATTTGCGTAAAGCTCACTCAGAAGGTAAATCGAATTTTGGAGTTAATGTATATGATGGTGGAGTCGCCGATATGTCCGCAGCAAACGTATTCGAACCAAGCCGTGTAGTTGAGCAAGCGATTCAATCCGCAACTGAAACTGCGGTGATGATTCTGCGGATTGACGATGTAATTTCGAGCCGCGCTAGCAGTCCTATGGATGGTGGCGATTTCGATGGCTTCGATATGTGAGATGGGCTTAATTAGCAAGTTCCTTTCTATTGCTTTGCACGCTACATTCAATAATCGACCGTAGGTCGAAACAATTGTCCACTGGGCTGATTGGTGTCAATATGTCTGCAGACCGTTCACTCCTCGTTCTTTTTGGTTCTCAATCTGGAAATGCAGAGGACATGGCAGACCAGATTGGTAAAGCTGCTTCAAAGTATAATTTGGAAGCAACTGTCAAGGGTATGGATGAGGTCAAAATAGCAGATTTGACAAATTATTCGAGAATTCTCATCACCTGTAGCACATGGGGTGAGGGAGAGCAACCAGACAATGCTGAAGACTTGTGGCTAGATGCTGAAGCAGATGATTCCCCGTCAATGGCCAAATGTAATTTCTCTGTACTTGCTTTGGGTGATTCATCTTACGAGTTTTATTGTGAATCCGGAAAACAATGGGATGGCTGGCTCGAATCAAAGGGTGCAACAAGAGTATATCAGCGAGTTGATTGCGATGTGGAATACGAAGAACCCGCTGCATCTTGGCTAACTGAAGCATTAGCATGTATGGGGGCAGTCGATGATGCTGGAGTTTTCCAAGCCGCAGAAGTAGATGCGATGAAGAATGCAGCTTCTGGTAGTTCTAGCGCCTCTATTTCATCCGCGACTGAATCTGCCATCCCTGCTGTCGAACTCTCAACTGACCCTGATTTAAAATCTGAATCCATGCAGGTTGAGGTCAGCATATTCCGATACGACCCAACTACTTCGTCAACTGGCAAGGACACATGGGTTTGTGCATTCCCTGGCTATATTTCTGCCCTTGAAATGCTTCGGACTTTGAAAAATACTCAAGATGGTTCTCTGACATTCCGCGATGGGACTGCCGATGATCCATCGACGGCAATTTCCATTAACGGCCGCTATATCCTTCCAGGGAATTGCCGAATCGACTCTCTCGCACCAATCAGAAATGGTGGAATTCGAATTCGAATAGAACCGCTTCCTGGATTCGAAGTAATCAGAGATTTAGTCGTCGATACATGGCCTCTCGAGCAAAACCGAGAAATTTCTGAACCATGGATGGTCGCAGCTACTCGAACCGGTGCAAATACCCCACAAGGTCCAATCGGAACTATGGATTCGCAAATTGCAGACAAACTCCATTCAATATCATCTTTCCACAGCGCAGAAATTTTGCATGCTTCTTCCGATGCCACACCCCATTCTAACACATATCTTGGTCCTTCAGTAGTTCTACAATCTTGGGCTCGCCTCAATGACCCAAGATCCTCTGCATCAAAGAGAGCAGCTCTACAAATGGTTCTCGACGGAGAAGGTGGAATCAAATCGGAAACAGATTTAGCATCGATTCGCCGTCAAGGTAAAACTACGATAATTCACGATTCTCTTCTCGAATGTAAGATTGCTACGCTATCTCGTGATGGTTATGGTGGTCGACACGGTAAGCATGTTTGGTGGTATACACTTTCAGTAAAGAGCAGTGGGCGCGTGAATGATACGATGATTTTCAGACAAGTTCTCGGACCAATCGGCTTGATGGGAAATTTATTCTCTGGCGTTACAGCAAGAATGGCTCTCGGATTTACTCGAACTGGAGGCTCTATGTTTTACGATATGTTAGCACTTGTCGCTCCACCTGCTGGTTTAGGGAAAATGCCAAAACAATTCAATGCTTCAGTCGATAAACATCACGAGGTTGTCGCAATATTCAATGAGATGGATGGTCGATTTTGATGGTTCTGAAATACGCTTACCACCCTGGTAATGTAGCACACTCCGGGTCACCAGAAATTAATGAAACAATGATGCCACTGGCTCACACTCTTGGGATTAAACTGACTCCTCTCGATGGAGCTACAAGCTGTGGTGCTGGAATTATTCGCCAAGCAAACCACCGCTTGCAACTCGCGCTGAATGCGCGTATCTTCGCTCAAGCTGAGGCACTTGGATTAGAAATTATGACTCCATGTGCCGCAACAGCGGGGAATTTGTCAGAAGATTTGGCGACACTGCGATCCAATCCAATTCTTCTTGAAGAAATAAATGAGATTTTACAACAAACTAGTGGTTTGACTTTTAGTGGAGGCACTGAAGTCCACCATTTATTGCACGTTATCGTCGATGAATTCGGTTTGGATAAGTTGAGTAATTTTGTAAAAAACCGAGTTGATTTTTCGATCGCTGGTTATTATGGCCCAAATATGCAGCAATCTGGGGCATGCGGGGGGGATGATGTCTTCGATCCAAATTATTTTGAGCAACTAATCTCTGCTCTCGGTGGTACTCCAGTAGAATGGGAAAGCAGAACCCAGAGTGTTGGTGTCCCCGGTTTATTTTCTGAAGAATTAACGGTTCTTCGCCAAGCGGCCGCAGTTCTTTCTGATGCTCGTTCTGAAGGTGCTGATATGATAGTCAGCGCATGTAATCTTTCTCACTCAATACTCGATATCTATCAAGGAAAGGCTAGCCGAGTAACTGGAATTCAAACCAAAATCCCAGTTGCTCACCTTTGTGAAATTCTTTCATTTGCACTAGGCCATCACACGGATAGATTCGCGCAACTACGTACCAGAATTGCAGTTATTGGCGATTGATTATTGCGGTTTTTGTCTTTTTCCGAACATATGCAATAATTCTCTGACCTGAACTTCTGAAATTCCTTGAATTTCTTTAAGATCATCTTCTTCTGCCCATACAAGATTAGCAAAAGTTCCAAATTTCTCTAATAATTGCAAGGATAATTCAGAATCAATGCTCGGAATTGATTCAAGCATTGCTCGAACAGCAATTCTTTCATCGTCATTTTTGATTCTTATTTCACGGGCTCCGGCAGCAGCTTGAGTCACTGGATCTGACCAAAATTCCGGCTTTACTGCCTCTAATCTATCTTGTGCGCTACCACTTAAACCATCAAGCATTGATTCTTCTCTTCTGGATGCAACCGTTAGGAATCGAGCGGTTTCTGCTCCATCTTTGGTCGTTACAACAGGGATTCCAAAATCTAATGATAACGTTGTCAATGCTCCCATCAATGCATGTGGATGAACCCTTGGATTTTGGAAAAGCCCCTCTCCTTCGATTAGAATTAAGGTACGAGGTGCTGCGCCGACCAATCTACTGGCCTGTTCCAAAAGTCGGCCATCGATCAATGAATCGACAAAATCGCGCACAGTTTTTCTTTCTACTAAAATTCGTTCGCCAATTTTGTAATCCCCGGTAGCGAGTCTCTCGATTTTTATTTCAGCACCGAGTGCACGTAAACGTGAGATTACGGCGCTGTTCAATTCACGATCATCGGCTGTAATAATAGCGCCTGGCACATCAGGAGGGCCAATTTCTTCGAGAGCAGATAGGTCTTGGGATATCGATATGGGCGGGGGGCTGTTCACTATTTTTTGAGCGGGACTATCTGAATTTCCATCATCTTGCGATGAATTTTTTGAGGCTGTTTCAAATTGCTCCAATCCTGTTTGTCCACGAGGCCGGAACGTTTGAGGTGGTAATTTAGCAACAGATGTCATTTTTTCCTTCATTTCAACTAGATCAGTCTCAACTATACTCGGTCGAGATTCCTCACGAACTTTCATGATGAACTCTTTCGCTGAAGTTTTTCCTTCTGAATTTGAAACTATGAATTCATCAAGATTTGAAAGATCAATATGTGTGGATCTTGGTAATTTCCGCCGAACTCTCTGAACTGCTCGTTGCATATTTTCTTCTTTTCGCTCGGCTGCGATCTTTGCTCCTTCATCTTTAGTATCTTCAGCAATTAGTACGACCACTTCACCTTCACGGTGTCTGCCGGTTCTACCACGACGTTGGATTGTTCGTATTTCACTAGGCACTGGTTCGTAAAATATCACCAAGTCTGCGGATGGAATATCCAAACCCTCTTCCGCCACTGAGGTGGCTACCAATACATTGAATTCACCTTCACGAAACCGATTTAATCGGTCAATTTGCTCCTTCGGTTTTAATCCAGTTCGTCCATTTCTGCTTGATTGACCAACAAATTGAATCGCCTTGGTCCCATCTAATCCATCAAGAGCTAATTCGATAGCAGCGACCGAATCTCTGAAGGTAGCGAAAACGATAATCTTGCTCATCGAATCTCTTCGTAGTCGTGCTCTGACTAAACGCCTAACAGTTCCTACCTTTGTATGGATTTCATCCATCTGGTCCAAACTTTGTTTCAAACTTCGAATCCGTTTATCCCTGAGGAAGTTTTTTACAGATTTTTTTGATGAGTCACCATCCTTTTCCATTCTACTAAGAAATTCTCTTGCTGCAGCAATTCCTTGAGACAACAAATGGTTGAGGAGGTGATTTAAGCGCATAGCCATTGATAGATTTGAAACCGAGGAGTAAGCATTTGATTCTCCGCGTTGAATTGCTTCTTGAGCACGCCCCATCGCTTGGGTTAGGCCACGGTAAGAGGGATATCCTGAGAGAACATATCTCCCGAGGCGACGTTCTCTATCGATAATTCCATTCAACCATAATCGAAGCGGCTCGGCTAATTCTCGAATTTCGTCAGGAACGATTACTTTCAATTCTTGAACATCGAGACCGGCAAGATATGAGTTAAGCATTGCATCACTCGATGTCCTAATATGAATTCGTTCAACATCGAGACGACCACAAATTTCTTCGACTACTTCTGTGCGTGAACCCGGGCTCGCAGTTGTGGCAAGAATAAGCCCGTCTTCCGCCTGTGAATTGTATAATTCAGCAGCCTGAGCCATGGGGTGATTTCCCGTAGCGTGATGAGCCTCATCGACCACCAATAAGCAACAGTTTGAAAGATTGAGAATTCCCTTTACAACATCGTTGCGAACGACATGTGGTGTAGCAATGATTAATCGAGAAGAATCCCATAAATTTTCACGCTTTTTGGGAGTTATCTCACCTGTAATGGAAATTGGATTAAGATCGTGAATATGTTTCATCACCGGTTCAAGACTTTTGAGATGTTGATCAACCAATGCATTTGTCGGTGCCAGAAAGATTACTCCACCTGAATTAGTCCGCAATCTTTCAGCGATTACCATCCATGCGACTGCCGTCTTTCCAGCGGCTGTCGGCAACACCAACAACATCGACCCAGATAGGGCTTCATCGACCGCTTCCAATTGATATCCTCTGGCTTCGATTGAGCCCGCGATTAAGCCAGAGTGTTGAACTTCATCGCGCATTGCTATTTCACCTAGTGGTCAGGGTTCAAAATACTTGCACTGCCCCATGTGTTCACTTACACCCCTAAGGGGGTGGAATCATTGATTCCCGATTCGTTCATATATGGTAGGTAGGTCGCAAGGCCGCTCACAACGTGAGATACCATACACCACAGGGCAATGCACAAGTATCCCGGAAATCGAAACCACATTCGTGGAATCGGTTCGGTGCTACGGTATTTCCTTTGCGAAATGAGCCCGGTAAAACGCCGCACTGCGGCGTTGAACTGGTAAACGAAAATTAGGAGGAACCCAAAATGGCTGACCGTAGTAAACCCCGCCGTGGTAGCATGGGCTTTAGCCCTCGCAAGAGAGCGATTCGACCATATGGTCGTATTACATCGTGGCCGGAGACGAATTCAACAGAAATTAGGGTTCAGGGCTTTGCCGGCTGGAAAGCTGGAATGACCCACGTGTTGATTCGCGATCTTAATCCTAAGTCAACTTCCGCTGGTCAAGAAGTTCGCAAAGCTGTTACTGTCGTAGAAACTCCTCCAATGATTGTTCTCGCAGTTCGTGGTTATCGAATGACTCCATACGGTATGCAAACCTCTGGTGAGTTTTGGACCAATCCTGCCGATGATGGACCAAATGGATTAATGCCGCGATTTGCTAATCAAACACGCGGCGACCGAGATGCTGACGAAGGCCGCAAGCCTGAGAAGCGCGCCGGTCGAATTCCAGTTCGTGGAAATGGTTCAAATGAAGGTGCTTTTGAAGCACTTTTGAATGCAGATCTATGCGATGTTCGTCTTGTTGTCGCAACCCAACCTCAACTCATAAAGAGCATCAGTTCCAAAATACCTGAAATAATGGAAGTTGGTATGGTTGGAGGCGACAATTCGGAAAAGCTCGCCTGGGCAAAAGATCGCCTCGGATCTTCAATTACTCTCGATGATGTATACGATATCGGCTCTGATGTTGATGTAATTGGCGTCACCAAAGGAAAAGGTTGGCAAGGTGCGATTAAGCGTTGGGGAATCAAACTACTCAGTCACAAGAACAGCAAACGCCGCCGTCAGGGTGGAAACATGGGTGACTTCGGAACTGGATATGTTCGAAAGACTATCCGACAAGCGGGTCAAACAGGTTATCACCAGCGCACTGAATTGAACAAGAGAATCCTACGAATTTCTAACTCGGAAGAGTCCGATGTGACACCAGCTGGTGGATTCCTTCACTACGGTATAGTCTCCAACGATTACATGATTATCGAGGGAAGCCTTCCAGGTCCTGCGAAGAGGATGCTTCGCTTCCGTGATGCAATTCGCCCACGTGCCGAACAGCACGAGGTCAATCTGACATATGTCAGTACATCATCCAAGCAGGGGGTCTGAACTCGATGAAGGTCAAGATGTATAATTTGGTTTCAAATGTCGAGCAAGTAGAGTTCGATGCAGGTCTTCTCGCGGAATCCTATCTCGTTGATACAAAGGATGGAAAGAACGTTACTTTGCCTTCGATGTTCGAATCTGAGATTCGAGAAGATTTAGTCCGCTCTGCAGTTCATTCTTCACGTGCTAACCGACGTCAAGCATATGGTCACCGCGAACATGATGGAAAGCGTAAGCCACAAGCTGGAATGAAGCATTCCGTTGAATGGTGGGGTAAGGGTCGTGGTGTTTCGCGAATTATGCGTAAAACTGGTCAGCGAACCGGTGCTCAGAATCCCCATACACGTGGTGGACGTCGTGCTCATGGACCAAAGGTAGCTAAAGACTGGTCACAAAAACTCAACAGCAAGCAAAAGACGCTTGCACGCAATTCTGCCATCGCAGCAACAGCTGATTCAGAATCTGTTTCCACACGCGGACATAGATTCGATTCCAGCATACGATTCCCAATCGTTATCGATGGATATATCGAATCCCGCGATGGATCCGATGAAAAATACAACATTGAATCACTGCCTTTGCAGAATTCAACTCGCAAGTTCGTTGCTATGATGCACGGTCTCGGCCTTGGAGCCGATTTAGATCGTGCAAAATCTGGTCGCACTATTCGCGCAGGTAAGGGTACCATGCGCGGTCGAAAACACCGTACCCCGAAATCTATTCTATTGGTCGTCGCAAACAGTGACGGACTTCACAAAGCTGCACGAAATGTGCCTGGCATCGATGTTGTCGCTGCTAAGAATCTGTGTGCAGAGGACCTCGCCCCTGGTGGCGACATGGGTCGTCTTACTGTTTGGACCAAATCTGCAATCGAGGCACTGGAGTGAGAAAAATGGTTAATCCTTACGATATTATTCAGATGCCTTGGATTACTGAGAAAACGCTCGATGCCCGTCGAATCGCTGATGTTGAGAGCGGCTATCGAGAAAACAATAACCGAATCGAGTTCATCGTTCGCCGTGAGGCAACGAAGAAACAAATCCGTGATGCAGTCGAGCAATTGCTCGATGTGAAGGTTGCTAAGGTTAACACCCGGATCACCCTCACTGGCAAACATGCGAGCATTCGCCTCGCTGAAGGATATGATGCAGAGGAGGCTGCGCTCAAGATGGGCGCTTTCTGAGGTGGTAATTATGGGTAAGAGAACAAGATCACAACGTCGCGGTTCGAGTCCAAAGAACAAGGTCTCAAGTCACCGCTTCCCAGCTGCTAATAGATTGCCTCGTGTCAGCGATAAGATGGCGGAGGTTGTCGACCTCATCCACAGTCCAGTACACACAACACCACTCGCAAAAATTAAGTTCGATGATGGCGAAGTTGGACACATCGCAGCACCTGAGGGTGTTTCGGTTGGACAAAACCTCGCTTTCGGTGATAATGTATCATTACGCCCAGGGAATGTTACTACTCTCGATCAGATTCCAGAAGGGACTCCGATTTGTAACGTTGAAAGTCGCCCAGGAGATGGTGGAAAATTCGCTCGCTCCGGAGGTAACTCTGCTTTACTTGAAACCCGAATGGGTAAATACGTCCGCGTAAAACTTCCAAGTGGCAAGAGCAAAGATTTGCCTGCTAAGTCTCGCGCTACTATAGGTGTACTCGCAGGCCATGGTAGGACTGACAAGCCGCTAATGCGCGCAGGTGCTGCTCATCACCGAGCCCGGGCTCGTGGTAAGCAATATCCAACCGTTAGTGGTGTCGCAATGAACCCTGTTGACCACCCTCATGGTGGAGGGAATCACCAGGCTGTTCACGGACCTAACTCAGTTAGCCGAAATGCTCCACCAGGACAGAAGGTCGGAAACATCGCTCCAAAGCGAACCGGTCGAGGACGAAAGAGAATAGAGGAGGCATAATGAATGGCACGTAAATCCAAGAAAATCTTCCGCTCACCTAAACTCGCTCGCCGTCAGGCTCGCAAGCGACGTTCTCAAATTTCTGAACGCCGCCAAAAGGAATTTCTTTGGCGCGGTTACACCATTGAAGAACTCAAGCAAATGCCACTCTATCCTCCTGAGGATGATTATGACGCAGTTTGCATCGCTACCCTGATGCCTGCGCGTGCAAAGAGATCACTCTCCCGTGGATTGAATCTAGAATGTGATAAATTGCTGGAGAAGATTCGCGATAATAGTGACGGAAAGGTGGTCCGAACTCATTGTCGAGGGATGTATATCCTTCCAGAAATGGTTGGAACAACAATTGGTATTCATAATGGCCGAAATTTCGTGGAAATTGAATTAATTCCTGAAATGATTGGTCATGCATTAGGCGAATTCGCCCGAACACGTAACTCTGTGACACACACAGGACCTGGTGTTGGAGCGACACGTTCGTCTGGTCACGTGGCATTGAAGTGAGGTGAGATGAATGAGTAGAATTTCAGGAAAAGCACAATCCGGATACACCCAATTGCTCGAGGGATCATACCTCGTATCAGCTAGGGCGGTCGGCCTCGATGTACATCACAAGCACTGTTTGCATGTCGCAAAGTTCGTACGTGGCATGAATGCACAGGAAGCAATCGAATATCTCGAAGATGTAATTGCTAAGAAAAAGGCGATTCCATACACTCGCCGATCTCGCCGTGGTCGTGGTGGAAATACGATGGCTGGTCACCGAAAGGGCAAGATGGGCCCTGGTAAGTACCCTAACAAAGCATCAAAGATATTCATCAAATTGATCAATAGCGCAATGGACAATGCTCGTCAACGCTATGACACAATTGATCCAGAAGAGATGACGATTACTCACATGGCCGCACACCGTGGTCAAATTCACCGTGGATGGAGACCACGAGCCCAAGGCCGTGCAACTCCTGATAACCACTACAAGGTAAATCTAGAGATTTTTCTTGAACACTTTGGTGAAGATGATGAAGAGGATGAATTCTGAGGTGAAATGATATGAAGCAGAATACAGTTAGAACATTCATCAATAGAAATGTTGAGCGCCAGCTCGTCCGAGAATATCTCCTGAAAGAAACCGAGCGTGCTGGATTTGGTGGCCTCGAATTTAATCGAACTCCAGAAGGAACTAAGCTTACTCTTCACGCTGAGCAAGTCGGCCGAGTAATCGGTCGCCGTGGAAAAGTAATCCATGAACTTCAACGCCGACTTCAGAATGATTTCCATTTGCAAAATCCTCATCTTGAAGTTACAGAAATTGAAGAACAGCGCCTGAATGCTCAAGTTATGGCTAGTAGATTAGCTTCCTCACTAGAGCGTGGCTGGTTCTTCCGTCGCGCTGGACACAGTACAGCTCAGAACATCATGGATGCGGGTGCACGAGGTTGCCTCGTCACATTATCTGGAAAAGTCACAGGTGCAAGACATCGTGTCGAGAAGTTCCAGAAAGGACACATCAAGTTCTGCGGTGAACCAGCCCTTACCTTCATGGACAGTGGTTTCTCCACAGCTATCAAGAAACTCGGAACTATTGGGTGCTCGGTAAAGATAATGCGTGCAGGTGTTAAACTCCCTCACGAGATCACTATCTTAGAGCGCCATGAAGTTGGACTCGACCCACTCGATGAAGTTTCAATGCTTGAGGTATTGGATGAAAAACCCGAAGAAGTTCTCGAAGAAGTTACTGCAGATGTTGCAGATGTTGCAGATGCAGAAGATGTAGTAATGTCAGTCGTTCAAAAAATCGCTGACTTAGAATCGCAGGAGGAAGAATGAATGTCATTTATTTCGAGCCGTGATATCGCTTCAATGAACCGCGATCAACTTGAGCGCCGTTTAGTTGAGCTTCGAGAGGAAATGCTCCAACTGCGCGCACAACAAGCGCTCGGAGGGTCATTATCCAATTCTGGTGATTTCAAACAAACACGCCGCAGTATCGCGCGCATGTTGACAAAATTAAATGAACAATCTTAGGGGTGAAATGGAATGGCTGGAATTTGCAATCTTTGTGGTTTACCAGATGAATTATGCATTTGCCAAGAAATAGCTAAGGAACAACAAAAAGCAGTCATTTCAGTAGTTAGAAGGAGGTATGGAAAAATGGTAACTATCGTTGAAGGAATCGATGATCCCGCCATCGATATCAACCAACTAGCTAAGATTCTCAAAGGTGCTTGCGCTAGTGGCGGCACAGTCAAAGGACGTAATATCGAACTTCAAGGTGAGCACAAAAAGCGTGTCGCCAAAGTTCTCGAGCAGAATGGATACAGAGTAGAGGTGCGCTAAATGAGCGATTCGATTCACCTTCCATTCTTGGCTCGAAACCTAACTGTGGTCGGTTCAAATGACCCTAGTTTAGTGGGGATTTCTGGTCAGGTACTGGAAGAGACCCGACGCACGATTATTGTGCAATCCGAAACTGGTGAGAAAACTCTCGCTAAGACGGTAATACAATTCACACTCGATTCTGAGAAAGACGTTATCAACGGTGCCGCGGTAACCCAGCGTCCAGAGAATCGAGTGAACCGCAAATATAGGAGGAACTGAAATGCGTGATATCGGAGTAGATGTTAATACGCCGCAAGGCGAATGGGATGGGAATGAGAATTGTCCATTCCATGGAAGTTTGAGGCTACGTGGACAAATTATCGAAGGGACTGTTTATTCAAACAATATGTCGGGTTCGATTGTCGTTCAACGAGAAATGACCCGCTACATGAAGAAATATGAGAGATATGAGAAGAGAACACGCCGATATCCGGCACATTTACCTTCTTGTATTGGTGAATTAAGCCCTGGTGATAAGGTTCGAATTATGGAATGTAGACCTCTTTCTAAGACGGTTAAATTCTGTGTAATCGATACGGAGGATTCACAATGAAGGGGATTTCAAGTCGAGTAACCAAGGCTTTGCCTACACACTCGAAGATGGACTGCGCAGACAACACGGGTGCTAAGATTGTCATGTTGATTACCGTTCTAAACAAGGGTGGAGTCGCTCGTCGATATCCAGCAGGCGGCGTCGGTGATATGATTCGTGTCACAGTAAAGCGTGGCACTCCAGAAACACGTCGTCAAATCTTCAACGCAGTCATCGTTCGTCAATCACGACCCTTCCGTCGTGCAGATGGTACGTGGGTTCAATTCGAAGACAACGCATGTGTTCTAACAAATGAACGCGGTGATGTCCAAGGTTCAGATATCAAAGGACCAGTCAGTAGAGAAGCTGCTGAGCGATGGCCTAGAATCGCTGCTACAGCGAAACAAATTGTATGAGGTGAGATGGATGGCAAGTAATAAACCAGGCAAGAACCGACTAGAACAGATCAAAGCACCATTACATATCAGGCGCAAGCGAATGCGAGCTCGATTAATAACTGATGATCCAGATCTTCAAGCTGTTCGAACCGTTACCGTTCGTGTCGGTGATGAAGTTGAAGTACTCCGAGGAGACTTTGGTAATCCTAACAGTGTCAAATCCGATTCCCGCGGCAAGCGCCTCGGACAATCACGTGGCCGTGCAGGATTGAAGGCGAAGGTTGCCAGTGTCAACACGACATCTGGCATGATTTTCGTCGATGGTTTGACGATGACTACTGCCGATGGAAAAGAGGAAGCGATTCCAATCCATCCTTCAAACATAATTGTCACAGCTCTCTATGAGGGCGACCCACTGCGAATTAAGCAGTTATCAGACCGAGGGGGTGTACAAGAATGAGTAGCAGTCACATTAAGCGCCTAATGATGCCACGAAGTTGGCCTCTACCAAGAAAGTCAAATGTGTGGGTTCAGAAACCAGATCCATGTGGTCACAGCACGGATAAATGCATGCCGATGGCACTAATTTTGAGAGATGTTATCGGACTCGCTCACTCTCGTCGTGAAGCTAAGAAAATTCTCCAAACCCGTAAGGTTTGCGTTGATGGACAAATCGAAACCGGTTCTGGCCGTGGTGTCGGTCTAATGGATGTTCTAACGGTTGGAGATCAGCATTTCCGCTGTATCATCGATAAAAATGGTAAACTTCGATACAACGAAATTTCATCTAAGGCCGCCGGTAGCAAAATCTGTCGCGTGAGTGGAAAAACCACCATTCGTGGTGGAATTACTCAACTTCATCTTCACGATGGACGTAATCTATTATTCGATGAGAATCCTGAATACAATTCTGGTGACAGCGTGGTTCTCTCATTGCCGGATATGAAAATCACTGCCCACCATAAATTCGAAGAAGGAGCAACCGCTTACCTAATCGGTGGTTCTCACATCGGTGAAGTAGCGACTGTACGTTCTCATGAAATCAAGCGTTCATCGAAGGCAAACGAAGTTCAATTTGATGACTTTGGTACAATTTCTGATTATGCTTTCATCATCGGTGATACAAAGGATATTCCACTGGAGGTGAAGGAATGAGTGATTCTGTAAATCCTATGCTTACCCCACGTATCACGAAGGTCACCGTAAACATCGGTGTCGGTGAAGGTGGTTCACGTCTACAGCTTGCTGAGCAAGTTCTCAAGCTTCTAACTGATTCAACTCCTGTTCGTACAATATCCTCAAGCACAAATAGGGATCTTGGGACTAGAGAAGGTGCGCCAATCGGTTGCAAAGTTACTTTCCGCGGAGAAGAAAAGGTCCATGCTTTCCTGAAGGATGCATTCTGGGTTCGCCAAAATACCTTGCCTGTTTACAATTTCGATCAATCTGGCAACCTTTCTTTTGGAATATCGGATTATACCGATTTCCCAGACCAAAAATACAATCCGGATATCGGAATTTTTGGTATGGACATCAATATCGTACTCGAACGCCCAGGCCACCGCGTCTCTCGTCGTCGCCGACGAAGCCGCAAGGTCGCAGTAAACCATCGCGTAGAACGCGAGGAATCCAAGGAATGGTTTACTGAGCGTTTTGGGTTAACAATCGTGGAGGAGTGATGTATGGCACGTGATCATGGAGAAGAAATCGGCCGAACAAACGGTTGCCGTCGCTGCGGACGCAGTAGAGGGATGATTCGTCGACACGGACTACGTCTATGCCGACAATGCTTCCGCGATATAGCCCCGGAAATAGGATTCAAGAAATATAGTTGAGGTGATATGATATGCAATTTGACCCCTTAAATGATGCCTTTACCCGTATTTTCAATGCGGAAAACGCTGGTCACTATGAAGTGACTGTAAGCCCTGCTAGCAAGCTTCTAGGAAGCATGCTTTCAATCATGCAAAAGTCCGGCTATGTCGGCGAGTATGAGAAGCTAGATGATGGCCGTGGCGGTGGATTCCGCGTCGAATTAATTGGCGCGATAAACCGCTGTGGAGTTATCAAACCAAGACATTCTGTTCAACGGGCAGAATTTGAGAAGTGGGAATCACGATACTTACCTGCACAAGATTTCGGGCTTCTCATCCTAACCACCAATCAAGGTGTAATGAACCATTACGAAGCGAAAAAGGAGAGAATTGGCGGACGTTTGCTCGCCTATATTTTCTGAGGGGGGATGAAGTATGCCAAAGTTAGATCATATAGCGCACAAGATTTCCTTCGGCGAAGGAGTTAGTGCAACGATTGATGGTATCTCTGTTACCGTCTCGAAAGGTTCGAGTACACTCACACGAGAATTTCTTCATCCTCGAGTTGTCGTAAAGCAAACGGATGAAGGCTTAGAAGTATTCTGCGATCTTCCTCGACGAGCCGAGAAAGCACTCGCTGGTACCTGGGCTGCACACTTACGAAACATGGTTCACGGTGTTGATGCTGGTTTCGAATACAAATTAAAAGCAGTATATTCTCACTTCCCAATGACCATCAAGGTTCTAGGAAACAAAATGACAATCACCAACCTCTTCGGTGAAAAGGTTCCACGTGAAGCAAAACTTCCATGGTCACCTGCTGATGTTGAAGTTAAGGTGAAAAACAAAACAGACGTAATCGTATGCGGTGCTGACAGAGAAAAGGTTGGCCAAACTGCAGCAAATATTGAGCGTGCATGTGCTATCAAGAAGCGAGATCGAAGAGTCTTCCAAGATGGTATCTACATCACCTCGAAGGGTGTATGAAAGGAGGTAATGGTATGACATACGAAAAGATGACTGTTGCAGAATTAAAGGATTTATTGCGAGAAGCAGAGCTTCCGGTTTCTGGAAAGAAATCGGTATTAATCGAGAGACTCAACGAATCTTCTGTTGAAGAAGCCGTTGAAATTGTTGAAGAAGAATTCATCGATGAAGATTTCGAGATGGATGACGAAGATTTCTTCGATGATGATATCGATCAAATTCACACAGCTAGACAAAAGCCAGTCCTCGACGATGAGACGAAGGAGAATTTAGTTACTCGCGCTGCTGAAAAGAAGAAGATGCCAAAGTTCCGTAGACAAGAATGGTATCGATACTACCGTCTCGCCCGCTCAGGTTGGAGAAAGCCCCATGGATATCAATCAAAACAACGATTGAACATGAAGTATCGAACACCAATGGCTCGTGTTGGATATGGAAAGATTGCGTCAGTTCGCGGACTACATCCATCTGGATTCAAAGAAGTTCTAGTCAATCAATCGAGTGAACTCGATGGAATTGACCCCGAAACTCAAGCTGTTCGTATCGGTGCAACCGTTGGAAACCGCAAGCGTTCAACAATTCATGACCGTGCAGATGATTTGGGAATCCGTGTTCTCAATCGCCGCCGAATCAATAGGAAGGGGGACTTGCAATGATGATTACAAATCAAAAGCGCATGGCCGCTCAAATTCTAACTCAAAAAGAAGGACGCGCAGTAGGTGTTCATCGAATCTGGATTAACCCAGATTATCTCGATGACGTTTCAAGTGCAGTTCAGAAGGACGACATTCGCCGTCTTATCGAAGAGGGCCTCATCAAGGCTAAGCCGATTCAAGGTGTAAGCCGTGGCAGAGCTCGAAAGGTAGCTACTCAGAAGGCAAAGGGTCGTCGAAAGGGACACGGTTCCAGAAAAGGAACTGCTAATTCACGCGATCCAAAGAAACCACGCTGGATGCGACTTATCCGTGCTCAACGCCGAGTTCTCAAAGAATTTCGTGCTGATGAAACACTTACTCCATCGGAGTATAGGTATTACTATCGAAAAGCAAAGGGCGGTTCTTACCGATCTATTGCACACATGCAAACCAATATGGGTTTGGATGGAATTAAACTAGGCGGTGATGAGTGATGGCAAAAGGTAAGAATCAACGACTGAAATTCAAGCGCCGAAGAGTTGGAGATACCGATTATCGTCGCCGTATGAAATTGTTACGCGGTGGGATACCACGAGCAGTTGTTCGTATTTCTAATACTCAAACTACATGTCAATTAATTAATTTCGATTTTGGTGGAGACCATGTCCTTTCTTCTATCAATGGAAAGACTTTGGTCGACAAATTTGACTGGCCATTGGATCTTTCCCGCAAATCCGTTCCTGCGAGTTACCTCGCCGGATATGCACTCGGGAAATCTGCTCTCGCTGCAGGTCACGAAAGCGCAGTTCTCGATATTGGACTTTCAGCATCATCAACCGGTAGCCGCGTATTCGCTGCCCTTCGAGGAATGGTCGAGGCAGGATTAGAAATCCCTCACGGCGAAGATATTCTACCTGACGACGACCGAGTCAATGGTACTCACATTGACGATTCGATTGCGAAGTCCGTCGAGAAAACTCGAGCATCGATAGAGGAGGCATTATCATGAGTGATGAAAACACCCCTGAAGAAGTCGAATTAGCACCTGGTCTCGCAGCAGCTCTCGCACCTGTTGAAGAGAAGAATGACCGTCGCCCTCGTCGTGGCCCAGATCCTCTTGCTGGTCTTCGTTCCTGGTCTCCTCGTACAAGACTCGGCCGAATGGTCATGTCTGGTAAAATTCTCACATACGAGCAGGCATTGAATACTGGATTGCCGATTCGAGAAGTCGAAATCGTCGACGCACTTCTACCCGATTTGACTGATGATGTCCTCGGCGTCAATATGATTCAGAGAATGACCGATTCTGGTCGACGTGTTCGATTCAACGTTCTTTGTGTTGTCGGAAATAGCGATGGATACGTTGGACTTTCAATCTGCAAAGGAAAAGAAGTTGCGAGTACAATTCGTAAGGCGATTGATAAGGCAAAACTCAACATAATCCCAGTAATGCGTGGAAACGGTTCTTGGGAATCATCCGAAGGTCCTGCAAATTCTGTTCCTTTCAAGGTCACAGGTCGCTCTGGTTCGACTAGAATCACGCTGATGCCTGCTCCATCTGGAAAGGGATTGGTTATCGGCGACTATGGTCGCCGTGTTCTAACATTAGCAGGTGTTACCGATGTTTGGTCACGCTCCGATGGCCAAACTCGAACTACTATCAATTTCGCAAAAGCGACATTCAATGCTTTGATCGAATTGAATAAGACGCGCATCACCGATGGTGATCGCGAACGTCTGCATATTACCCAAGGGAGGACATTTCAATGAGTTACTTAGTTATCCGCGCTCGCAGTGACCGTGGCGTCACCAAAAAAATTCGTGACACCATGTTAATGCTCAATTTGACTCGTGTTAATCACGCAACTATCGTCCCTGATGCTCCAACATATACCGGAATGCTGCAGAAGTCGAAGGATTACATCACTTGGGGAGAAGTTGACGCTGACACCATCGAAAACCTCATCTTAGAGCGTGGACGAATGGTCGGTGACCACCCTGTAACCAATGCAACAATCAAAGCAGGTTCAGATTTCAAAACAGTCAAGGCATTCGCGAAGGCTATCGCTGCTGGCGATGCTTCGATGAAGAGCGTTGACGGGCTAAAGCCAATCTTCCGTCTTCATCCGCCTCGCGGCACGAAGGGATGGGGCGGAATCAAGAGAGCATACACCGTTGGTGGTGCTCTTGGTTTCCGTGGTGAAGCAATATCCGACTTAGTCGGAAGGATGATCTGAGGTGATTATGAATGGTTTCACGTACGAATAAATTCCGTGGTCGCTCTCGCTATCACGGCCGTGGGAAAAAAGCTGGTCGCGGCGCTGGAAAGCGTGGTGGTCGTGGAAATGCTGGAATCAATAAGCATCGCTTAATGACCCGTATCAAGTTTATGCCAGGTCACTGGGGGATGCATGGATTCAACCGTGACCCTAGTTTGAGAACTGTCAATGTATCATGTAATCTGCAAGAAGCAGAATCACTCGCAGAAGGAGATTCTGTCGATTTGGGCGGATTCGGATTTGACAAGTTGCTCGGCAAAGGACGCATCACCAAGGCTCTACAGATTACTGTAGCAGAAGCCAGTGCACGCGCTATCGAGAAGGTAGAAGCTGCTGGTGGATCCGTCACTTTAAGTGATGAAGATGATGGCGAATTTGGTGAATTGGAAGAGGAATAATCCTCGACATTAATGAAGGAGTGTTTTGAATGGTTGATCGCAAACCTAGCAAAATCGGAACTTTTCTGATGGCTGCAATTTATTGGGGAGCACTATTTTATTGGCTACGCGGAGATTTACTCGACGGTGTAGCAGATGAGCAGATGCGGGCTCTTCGATTATTCTTAGTCTCGATTCCCTATGTTGGTTTCGTCCTCTGGAGCGCAATATCTGATCTTCCTGAAAATATTCGCGATATTCCCTATGTAGGTAGGGCATTAAAACCCGTGACATGGGTCTTATTCGTTCTCGGACTTGCATATTGGGGTTGGGTCGATAAGGACGCAGTTGGCTTTTTGTTAGTTGGAGTTGCTCTTTTAGGTCTGGCAACTGCAATGGCTCTTGCCTGTTTCCTTTATTCAGGAAGTGCCAGCAGTCGTCTCTTTGGATTGGAGCGATTCGTCAATGTTTATCCAAGCATTACAAAGCCTGAGGGGCATGTCAGATTTAATCAAAAATTGTGGACAACTACTCTAGTTCTCATCATTTATTTTGGAATGACGAATGTAATGTTGTACGGGATTTCCGATTCAACCTTAGATATTTTCTCATCATTCCGAGCGATAATGGCTGGTGCTTCCGGTTCGATTATGCACCTCGGAATCGGACCGATTGTTACAGGTTCGATTATCATGCAACTTTTCGCTGGTGCGAAAATCATTCAACTTGATTTACAAGATTCGGCAGACAAGCAATTGTACCAAGGTGTTCAGAAATTATTGGTTATGATTATGATTCCAATCGAATCGATTCCTCAAGTTTATGGATTCTTAGATCCGCACGAAACGATGATTCTTCAATATGGAATCGGCTGGGCAAATGCGATTATCGTCGCCCAATTATTCATCGGTTCATATCTAGTATTCTTGCTTGATGAACTGGTTAGCAAGTGGGGTATTGGTTCGGGTATCTCTCTCTTCATCGCTGCTGGTGTCGCTCAATCGACTTTCGTTGGTACACTCTCCCCTCTAGCAGTTGTGCAAGGCTCTCCGCTATCGTTCGAGAACCCTCCTTCCGGCGCATTGCCTATGATATTCTACACTTTACGAACTGCGACCAATTCTCAATTAGTCTCACAGAACGGCTTCGAGTTAATATTGCTAAATCATGCGAATCCAGTGGCCGCTCTAGTTTCTTCAGTAGTCGTATTCCTAGTCGTTGCTTATGCTGAATCGAGCAAGCTCGAATTGCCGTTGACACACGGAAAGGTTCGCGGTCATCGCGGTCAATACCCTATCCGTTTGGTTTACGCGAGCAATATTCCGGTTATTTTGATGGCCGCTCTGCTCGCTAACATTAACATGTTCACACTCTTATTCTGGAGCCATCCGACGCTTTCAACAATCCCTATCTTAGGGAGAAATGCTGCGCCTTTACATCTCTTCGGAAATACTTACAATATGTCTTACGCCCATTTGTTCGGTTCTTATGAGCTCGGAGCCACAACGGCATCTGACGGATTTGCCTGGTACGCTTCTATGGTAAATGGGGTGGGTGATTGGCTGCTGCCATTACTAAATCAGACAGGAGATGCTTATGGCCACAGTTTAGGTCAAATTATGATTCACGTTCTCGTTTATGTCTTCGTTATGACCGCGGGTTCGACTGTATTCGCGAAGTTCTGGATTGAGACTACGAACATGGGTGCCAAAGATGTTGCAAAGCAAATCGAGCGCACTGGAATGCAGATTCCAGGTTTCAGAAAGAATCCAGTTGTGCTTGAAAGAATCCTTGAGAGATACATCCCTCCAGTCACTCTCTTCTCTGGTGCGTTCGTTGGACTGCTCGCTTCTGGTGCCGATCTACTCGGTACTGTAGGAAATGCTACGGGTACTGGACTTTTGCTGGCTGTAGGAATTATTCTCAGAACATATGAGCAAATTCAGAAAGAACAAGCTATGGAAATGCATCCTGTGCTGAGAGAGTTCTTTGGCGCTGAATGAATCGATTGAATTATCGTTAATTCAATTAGTTCGTGAAGTGTATTTTTCTTCAATATCAAATTATTCTTTGATGTTGATGGACAAATAAATTGTTGCAAATTTTCGTTTATTTGGTTTAAACGAAAAGCAAAATTTTTGTGTTTGAGGTAAATGATTCCAGAGGAGATTAACCCGTATGAAAAGAAACGAACATTTCAAAATTTCATTTCCATATTAACTGCCGAGCAGTGCATCATTTGTCTGCTGGAACCTGCGAGTCATATTCATATACCGGTGGTCGGTCGGCGGGATGCTACGATTGGCTGGCGTTGGGAACTGAGCACACTGTGCGATGATGTCTCCCTTCAAGCCGAACGTAAGCCGAGGAAGTGCGATCACGACATTTGTCGCGGTCAAGGAGGTTAACCACAATAACGACTTGACCCCTTTAAGGGGGTGCAAGTAAGCAGAAAATAATTTTCACATTCAAAATTTAGGAAATGTGTTTCTGCGCCAATTTACAATTTAAGTGACATAGCCTTGTGATTATTTTCACAAGAACTTCCGAAGGGATAACGATGATTCCGCTCACGCGAAATCCGGTTGATCCTGCCGGAGGCTACCGCTATTGGAGTTCGATTAAGCCATGCGAGTCGCGAGTCCTAGGGACTCGGCGTACCGCTCAGTAACACGTGGGTAACCTGCCCTATGCAGGGGGATAACCTCGGGAAACTGAGAATAATACCCCATAGTTCACTACGCCTGGAACGGTGAGTGGACGAAAGCTCCGGCGGCATAGGATGGGCCTGCGGCGTATCAGGTTGTAGGGGGTGTAACGTACCCTCTAGCCCTCTACGCGTACGGGTGTTGGGAGACATAGCCCGGAGATGGATTCTGAGACACGAATCCAGACCCTACGGGGTGCAGCAGGCGCGAAAACTTGACAATGCGAGAAATCGTGATCAGGGAACTCCAAGTGGCTGGGGTAAGACCCAGTCTTTTCTTGACTCTACAAAGGTCTTGGAATAAGGGGTGGGTAAGGACGGTGCCAGCCGCCGCGGTAATACCGGCGCCTCAAGTGGTAGTCGCTTTTATTGGGCCTAAAACGTCCGTAGCCGGTCTGATACATTCGTGGGTAAATCAACTAGCTCAACTAGTTGAATTCTGCGAGGACGGTCAGACTTGGGACCGGGAGAGGTGTGGGGTACGCTCAGGGTAGGGGTAAAATCCTGTCATCCTAAGCGGACCACCTGTTGCGAAGGCGCCACACTAGAACGGATCCGACGGTCAGGGACGAAGCCTAGGGGCACGAACCGGATTAGATACCCGGGTAGTCCTAGGTGTAAACGCTGTGGACTTGATGTTGG